>QMCE01000680.1_pt1 | contig 17737 bp, 11 predicted proteins | sample 1821851 | NCBI WGS metagenome assembly QMCE01 (sample SAMN09453174, study PRJNA476694) | Termite gut metagenome, whole genome shotgun sequencing project. | isolation source: worker | host: Odontotermes sp. | place: South Africa:Pretoria | collected 2016-01-28
AGCATTCGCCGCGAAAATAAAAATCGTATTCCAGTTCCAGGGCGAAGGTGTGCAGGAACCCGTCGTTGTTACGTTTGGCAAACGTCCGGTTGTCGTTGCCGAGCCCCCGTTCCCGATAGGATTTGTCACGGGTATGGACGTAGTTGAACGTGTAGGAGGGAATGATCCAGAAATCGCCGAACCGGACTCGTTTGGCGATTTCCAATGCCGCGAAAAGAGAGTCCTGTCGCCGGTTCCCCAAGCCGATGTAATTGATCGCCCAATGCCCCGTATCGGCCGTATCCAGTCGTTCGGCGTTGTAATCGCCGTACCCGTAACCGATCATCGATTTGACCGACCAATAATCGGCGAACCAGGCGCTGTGGACCGAGAGCATCATGAGACTTCCCTTGGCCCGGCTGAAACCGTCGTTGAGTGTCAGGTCCGGCTGAAACAGGCCCATGTTCGCGCCGAGGACGAAGTCGGTCAGCACCTGCATTTCGCCGCCGAAGCTGCTGCCCAGGGTTGTCGCGGAATAACCGTGGATCCCGTCCCTGTCGGACATGTCCGCGACATCGCCGTTGACCTCGTTCCAGACGTTGTAGGACCTGCGTTCGGGCGTCCCGGGATTATGGAAGGTGAACTCTTCAAGCCGTTTGAAAATGGCCGTGTTGTTCAGGAGAATGTTCCGCCGCGTCGTCGCCGGAAGCGTCGCGTCGATCATCGACGTCATCTGTCCCCAAAGCGGGTCGCCGGAAAAAACGACGAACAGCAACAACACAGGGAGCACCGCTTTGATACCGAAGCCGGTTGAGTCGGCGATCGACACCGCCCGGTCAATCCGCCTGTTCACCCGCCTGTTCCCTTTCCGAAACCAGGTTCCCGAATCGTCGGTTTCGGGAAATGGGAACGGCCTCCGGTACAACATCGATCCGATTGTCGTCGCATTTTTCTTTTGCATGGAGGATCCGCCGAAAAGGGAGAATTTTCAGCGGATTGTGCGAAAAAACGGCAATCCTGTCAAGAGAAACTCACGGATCTGTGAAAAAATTCCGAACGTAGCGGCGACGGAGGCAGCCGCGCCGTATTTAGACCGAAGCCGGTTAAGTTTTCTGGTCAAACCGCCTGTTTACCTTCGGCAGTGTCGTTTCCGGTGGGCAGGCTCCCGAATCGCCGACTTCGGGAAATTTCAATGGCTTCCAGTATATACCGATCCGTGAATCAATCAATCACCCGGAATTGCAGCACCGTATCCCATTCGTTCCGTTCCTCGCCGCGCCGGAACGCGACCGGAATGGTCCGGTCGATCAGCATGAAAGCGCGAAAACGACGCACTTCGGTTTCTCCATCGGCGCCCCGTTCCCGACCGAGAACGTAACCGTCCGGGAAAACCGCGTTGAAAATGTCATTGCTCGAAATATGGGAATGAGCGTCGGAACCGTACTTGCTTCGATAATCGGTATAATTATTAAAGTGCTCGGCTTCGAAAAATCCGACGGTCATCCAGACGGCAAAGACGTTGGAGCGGTTCGTGGTCACGTCGGAAAGTCGGCTCATCGAATCGAACATGTTCCGCGTGTTAAACGCCTGCGCGGCGGTTGCCGACGACGACGTGTAGGCGAACAGGGGCACGCGATCCGGGGAAACTCCCGCGGAGTTGGAACGCACCAATGCCGTCTCGGCCGGATCGACAAGCATCCCGGTCGGACCCCCGGCCGCGACCGGATCGGGAACCATCGCGGCCGCCGAGGGACTACGGAACACTCCGGTGAACGTCGTCGGTACGTCCGTCACCGTTTTCGATTTTTCGCGTGCCGTTTCGAAATCGGCGAACGTGGAGGGAACGGTGCCGTCGCCGACCAAGGCGTTCCAGGCCGTTTCCGGCATCGTGTTCAAATTGATCTTGCCCGGTTCGCGGTACGTCGAAACAACGGCGACGGTATCGTTTCCGTTTTTCGATTCTTCCAGCGTTCCGGCGAACTTGGAGGGAACGGAGACGAAATCGAGGAATCCCGCCAGATTCAACGACCGGTGCGAACCGTCGAAACGTGCCCCGTGGAAAAAGTTGAGCAAATGCGGCGTCGCGGTGTTCACGCCAAGCGAGCCGGGCTCGTTGGCGGCATTGAAGTAAGGGTTGCCCATGGCGCTCGGGGTACTCAGGTATTCGAGCCCGAACCGGCCCGGGGCCGAGGCGGGAACCTGGAGGATGCCGTAGGTGTTTGCAAACGGTGCGTCGTTCCACGGAAAGACACGCGACGGGGCGGGCTCATAGGTGACGGCGGTCGTTCCGCTTATCATGCACGGCGAACCGATATAGACGTCGTATTGCCGGATATCCGTGGTGGGCGAATCGGCGAATCGGCGCAGCGGGTGTCCGCTCATGGTCGGGTCCGTCATTTTGCCCGGGGCGAAGCGGGGTAGCGGATAAATATCCGGTGAGCCGAAATTGACCGGCGTCGGCGAATGGTTGAGAAAACCGAACGTGCAGGTGTAGCCGTGATCGATCCCGTGCGTGACGACCGGCTGATACGCGGCTTGGTTGTTCGTCGAAAGCAGGTCGTTGAAAGGGGTTTCCAGGTTCGGGCGGTTCCGCCACGTTTCCGGGAGCGATTGGGTTCCCTTCCGGGTCCAGATATTGGCGAACCCGGGCAGGTTGACATCCCGGACCGGGATTTGCCGCGACGCGAAAACGACTTCGTTCGGGGCGTCGTGAACCAGGTTCGGATCCGTCGTGTCGGGCGATTTCGCTTGTTCGCCGCTGTAGACGACCAGGTCGATCATCGTCCAGTCGATCGTGATATAGGGATTCAACAACGGATCGTAATCGCGGTGCGGATCGGCCAAACGCTGCAAAAAGAGCGGCTTGTACGATGGAATCGCGCCCGTACCGTAGAGGCCGTCTTTGAAGATCGCGCTTTGCATCGTCGGGTTCAGGTCGTAGGGCTGATCCTTGGGGGCGGCGACCGCCAGACTGTCATAATAAGAAGGCACGGAATTGTCGGGCCCGGAAATGTTGACGCCGACGGACACGCCCGCGGCAGTCGCGGCGGCGACCATCACCCGCGGCGTCTGATAAGGATTGTAGCTGCTCATGTCCGGATCCGAAGCGGTTCCGTTCAACGTGTAATAATCGTCTTCCGAAGAGGAAGCGGGACTTACCGCCACGTTGGCCCGGCGGACTTTCAGCCCGTTCAGGTCGATCGTTTGGATCGGATGCCCGCCGACGCCCGGGTTGCCGGCGGCATCGGTCCATTCGGGAGGTTGATTGAAGCCGGTGCTTTCCCGTCGCGAAGAAAGACGCGTCACCATTCGGGGAGCGATCACCAAATACTCGTTGGGGAAAAGCCGGACGTTCGCCCCGGTGGCCGCGTCGGGGCCGGCATTCCAATAGGACATTTTTTCCATCGAATCGGCGGCGTCCACGGCGCCGGTTTTTTCGTGGAACCAGATGATCCGGTCGATATCGACATCGCCGTAAGTGGAATTCGTAAAACCGGCTCCGAGAACATGATCGCGCGACGTCATCGGGTCACCGGTCGGCATCTGTTTCGGCTGGAAGGAAAACGAGTACGGCTGTCCGTCGGGATTGTGGTTCGGCGCCGCCGTCGGATTCGCCGTTAAAGACCGATAGGCGATGTTGTTCTTGTTCGCACTGCCGGCGTCCCCGAAACGATCCCAACCGTTTTGTCCGCCGCTCGCGGGGCTGTCCGTCGTCGCCGCGCCGACGACCAGGCGGTAAGCCGAACCGATAATGTCGCCGTCGTCGTTGCGTTGCACCAGGTCGACACCGCCGCCCGCATCGGGCCGTTTCGGATCGGCGGCGCAGTACAATTCGACGATCAGCGAGGCGACCGGCGCCCCGACCTGGTCGAAATCGGCGTCCGGCGTCTGGGGATCGGTCGCATCGGTACGGGCCCGGTCGGCCTCCGCGACGTCGTCTTCCTGGTCCGAATCCGCGGTTTTCCGGTCATGCATCGCCATCGTCTCGCTGATCAGGATTTTCGGGCGTTCCATGCCCCAGACCAGGTTGATGTAATGGCCGTTTTCGTCCTGCCCGGTTTTGACGGCGTTGAGGACGTTCGGATCGCCGTCGAGAAACAAGGACGTGTCCGCCCGCTGCGACCAACCCGGGGTTCCGCCCGGGCCGAACGGATCGAGATCGAACACGAGCGGAGTCGAAGCGTCGTCCGGATCGAGATAATCGACCAGGTTGATCGACCACTGGGCCAACCGGGTAATCATCCATTGCCGCTTTTTGTCGGGCGTGTCGAGACCTTTATCGTCGTCCAATCCCGGTTCGGTGTAGGGCGAAACACCATTGGCCGGGTCGCCGTACAACCGGTCGTGGGAAAGAACGAGCAGCAGGATGAAAATCTCCTCGGCGAATTTGGACCGCCTTTTCAAACTTTCGCGATAAGTCGTGGAATTATAAGAGGCGACCGTGCCGTCTTTGACCACCCGGTTCAGGTCGACGCGGCGGCCTTCGAGAATTTCCGAAGGGAGCCGTTGGACGATCCCCAGCGCGTTGTCGGAATGGTTGTCGACGCATTTGAGCACTTGCGAATAAATACTCGGCGCATCGGGCCCGAGAAATCCCGCCGGGGTCGGAATGTCGTTGCCGACCGCCGTGGTATCGTTCATCAATTTCCGCAATGTCTGCATCTTGATCGTGCTGTTTCCGATGTCGCTGCCCGTTTGATTGCTCAGCAGTTCGAGCAGTCGCGGCGGCAGCGCGGTCGCGTCGAAATCCTGGATGCGGAGGAGCGACTCGAATTCCGCCGGCGTGAACGGCCGATCGGCCGGGGAAAGATAATCGTTCGGATCGATCAGGTACGGGTTCGCGAACAACGTCGGGAGCGTCGCCTCAACCCCGGGTTTGGCGTAGGGATTGGGTATCGTGGTCTGCAAATCGCCGATACCCCAGGAATAATCGCCGCCGTGGTCGTGCAACCAGGCCGCCGGCATGTAGGCGCGATTGCCGAGATAATCGTAACCGACTTTGCCGTACCCGAACAAATCGGGAAAGGTGCCCCGGAAACTTCCCGTGTCGCCGGGGCGGACCCCGTCGAGCGGATAGCCCATCAATGCGGGAATTTCGTAATACGGCAGTTGGGGGGACAGGGCGACACTCAAATACAGCCGGTCCATGATCCCGGCCGTCGGGGTCGTTTCATCGCCGTACCGGCCCGGCTGATCGGCTGTTCCGTTGAGAAGACGGTTGAAGGCGTTGGGAAAACCGAGCGCGTTCAAAACGGTGTCGAGCCGGATTTCCGCCGGTCCCGATCCCTCGCCGCGACCGGGAAGAACCAGGGTGTCCAGCGTCGCATCGCCGTCGAATTCGCTTTTAAGGTTGCCGCCGTTGTCAAGGACGATGTGTCCTTGCAGCGCCGAATCGTAAACCGGATTTCCGTGGGCGTTCAGGTGGACCCGGCCGTCCAGTTCGCGCACCGTGTAGGAAACGAGCGGCTTGTATTCCTTGCCCTCGGACTCGAAAACAGGGAGGCCGGCGTCGATCCAGTATCCTTCGGAAAACGTATCGCCGTCGTTGTCGACGTCGCCGACGGCGTTGCTCCCGCCGGCCGCCATGTCCTGCGAAAGGATATCCGCCAACGAGCCGGCAATCGCGTCCGCATCGTCGCCGTCGAGGGCGCTGATCGCCAAGGTCGGATTGTCGCCCGTGAATCCGGGATGGTCGAACGGCAGGGGACGCATCACGATTTTCCGCAACAGGTCCGTCGTCATCCCGGGGCCGTGATTCCGCCAGAACCGTACCAGGTCGGGCCGGTGAAAGGAGGAAATGACCCGCTGCAATTTGGCGGCCGCGTCCAATTCGTAATGGGCCAGGAACATCGCGTTCAAATCAGGGGCGGTATAATCGACGTTCATCCGGACGACGTTGTCCCGCAGGAAGTCCGTATATTCGGGATTATTGTTGGTACTCGGCGCAGCCGGGTTCGGTCGCAGCGCGTAAGGAACCGCGTCGCCGTCTTGCGCGGTCAGGACGGGACTGCCGGGCGTGATGGTCGCATCCGGGTCATACCCCATGCCCGTGCCGCCGAACGCCGAACCGTTGATGATGAAATCGAGGCGATCGTTCGGCATGTTCCTGAAATCGCCCGAGAGAATCATGAGATCGTTTTGAAGCTCGCCGCCGGCCGCCAAAAAACTGTTATCCCTCAATACCGGGCGCAACATCTGCGGCGGGACCGATCCCGAAGGGGCGATGTAGACGATACGCACGCTTCGATTCGATTCGGTAAACGTCAACACGTTGCCCATCAGGTCCAGTGTCGAATGGTGGGAAGAGGAATCCGGGGTCATCAGGCTCGCGAAATTACCGCCGTCCGGGAGCGCCACGCTCGACAGCGGTATGGCCAGGATTTGGTCCGTGACCAGGAACGTGCCGTCGGTCGTCGCGAGCGATCCCGACAACGGATCGAAACCGGAATAATTCGGGTGCCCGTAAAGATTTTCGAGAATCGAATGGTTGACCAGCACGGAAGCGCGCGCGCTCAGGGGGCTGCCGACCAGGAGCCGGGTCCCCGCCATTTGGGCGTACTCCCGCGCGTTGTGATTGCCGACGCCCTCGTCGACCGACAGGTCACCGACGTCGGACATCGCTTCCGCTCCCCTGCGAAGATGGTTCGTGGAAAGCATGAACGTGATGATCAGCAGGGAGAACACGCCCAGCAGGGCGAGGACCAGGAGCAGGATCATGCCCTTGCGTTGTCGCGGCGCGGATAAGGATGACGTGGGACGGGTCATGGGGACCTCCGGATGATTTTTTGCGATCGGTTACAGCCGATCCCGGTTTTTCGGTGAGAAATGTCCGATGAAATGTTATAGGTCAAAAACGTTGACCACGCCTTGGATGACGACGAGTTGGTAAGCGGACGCGGGAATGCCGGCGTCCAGCGGGGGTCCGATCAGCGTCAACCGGTTGCCCGCGGTCGGGACGAAACGATACCATTGACCGGTTTTCCGACCGCTCGCATGTGTGGCGACGAGGAACACGAAGCGCGTGCCGGTCAAGTCGGGCGATTCCGTCAACACGATTTCGCCGCCCTGTAAATATCTTGTGAAACCGTTGATGTCAAACACCCGTTCCTTGTCCGAGTCACCGGGGGTCCGGGTGTAACAGACGACGACCGAAAAATCAAGGCCCGACAACTCGGAGACCGGTACGTCGGCGTATCCCGATCCCGTATACGTCGGGGATATCCTCGGCTGGACCGTGACGAACCAGGAAAAATCGCCCTTGCTGCTCGGAAAACCGGCGGAATCCTCCAGAACCGTGCGCCCCCGCTGATTACGGACGTTTTGTTCGCCGCGAACGTAAACAAGGTCTTCCGACCAGGTGAACACCGTTTGTGCTTCCCGCTTTCCCAGCGCACCGCCGCCGTCTTTCAGGGAGGTACGGTAAATCGCAGGACCGGGGTCGCCGTCGATGTCGGGGTCGTCGAAGTGGAAAAATTCGACGCCGTTCTCTGCCGCGACGCCCAACGGGTCGATGAAAATCGGTTGCCCGCAATTCAGCGACGGCTCGCTTCCGGGCGCGCCTTGAGGTTTGTAAAAGTTGCCGGTCTGGTCGGCGCCGACAAAATTGTCGAGGATGCGGTAGGTGTCGTTGCCGTTGCCGTCCTCGATCTTATCGTCCCAGCCGCGGATTTTGACGATGTGTTTCGCCGCGCGGCCGCAATTACCGCCGTACTCCGCGATTGCGGCCCGTTTCAGTTGGTACATTCCGTACGGGATGACGGAGAGCACGCCGAGGAGCCCGACGGCCAGTACGAAAATCGAGGCCAACACTTCGATCAATGAAAGCCCGCTGCGAAAGCGACGTTTCCCGGCATAGTTGATATTCATGATCTTCAGACTGAAAATGAAATGAAACGTGAGGCAACCATTTCGCCGCCTAAAATCCCCCGTAATTCCGGTAATATTCGTTCGCAAACTGCCGGGATTGCCCGATCTCGTCGTCCGTCGGGTCCCTGCCGTCGACGGGCACAACGGGAAAAACTTCGTTGGTTGAAATCATCCCGGTTCTCGGGTCGATGGTAATCCAAAAGTTCGATGCGAGTTCGTAATTGTTTTCCTTCTTGCCTTCCTCGCGAAGCGTGTGAAGCGAGTCCAGGTGATCCCAGTCGCCGATCAGGAAATGGATGGGCCGGGTCGGAAATTGCGGCGGATTGGTCGGCAAACCGACGATCACCCGGTCGATGAATCCGCCGGGCGAAAAGAGGACCGTCACCGAATCGGTTCCCGGATCGAAACATTGGTCGCCGATCCCGGACCAGCGCAGATCGACGACGGTACCGCGCGGCACGTTCCCCGGGGCCGCCAACGACGGGCGGATCGAACGCACCTTCCGGATGACGTGCTGTTGCGGGTGGTTGGGGTCCGTGTTGACCGGGTTCCCGAAAGCGTCGGTGATCAAATGCGTGCCGTCGGTGTAATTGCAGAGACGCCCCCCGATCTGGATGGAACCGCTTGGATACCATTCGGTCACCTTGTTGACGGGGTCGCCGGCGGCGTTCTTGACAATCTCCGTGACGTATTTTCGGAGGTAGTCCCATTCTTCGACCACCGACACGTCGTCGACGTCGATCGGATTGGCCAAGTCCCAATGGTCGGTTTTATCGTACTTGTAATAGGCGGGAACGCCGTTCGTGACGATCACGCCGTATCCTTCCGGGAGCACGACCGCGTCGTTTTCGTTGAAGCGGCAAAGGCGCATGAGGACACAGGCGTCGCTGTTGTTGCCGGCGCCTTCCAAGTAACGCTCGAAACGGACGCCGACGGGACTGCGGTCCTCCATCGCCTTGAGCCGGGCTCGCTGGAGGACGACCCCGACCGCCTGCGCGGCGCTCCGGGTCCGCTGCGATTCGAGCATCGGTTTCAGGCTCGGCACGGCGACCGCCATCAGGATGACCATGATCGAAATCACGACCATCAGTTCGATCAGGGTCATGCCTTTGAATTGACAACGGACATGTTTATCCGGCGTCTTGGTTTTCATATTGCATTTCCTCCGTCTTTCGTTGTCAATTATCCGTTGTCCATTGTCAATTACTTATCAGCGTTGGTGGTTGTGGACATTATCGTGAAAAGCGGCTTCCGAATAATTGTCGCTCCCATCGACCGGCATACCGACGGGCGAAGCAAACGGGTCGCTCGTCGAAACATCCGGATCCCGGTAAATCCCGAATTCCTTGTCGGGCCCCATCGAAATAATGAGCGGATACGTGTACCAGCCCTTGCGCGGGACGTAGGACGTTTCGATCAAGGGATCGGGAAACCGGGTGATCGCCCGATCGACCGCCTCGATAAGCCGGGGGTGGTTATTCCGAAAATCGTCGTCGTTCCACTTGGCGGAATGATTCGGACCGCCCTCCCAATCGCCGGCTTTCGTCAACTCGGTTCCGCTCACGACGTCCGGCTGCCGGTCCGATTGAATCAAGCCCGGGGCGTAACGGAAAAAGGCAATCGGTTGACCCCAGGCGTCGTGGAACTCAAGGAGCCCGTCGTTGTCGTAATCCCCGATCTCGTTGCCCTTGAAATTCTCCAGCGCCGCCGGGTTCAGGTTCGCCATAATCAAATACAGGCATTCGGCCGAATCGAGATCCGTTGCATTGGGGGGAGTGCCGGTGACACCCGACGGATTGAATGCTTTCAGATAAAAATCGCGAACGGCCGGAATATCATCGGAAGTCCATGTTCCGCTGAGATAAGGATGCTGAAAAACAATGGGCCCCACTTCGATCTCCTGGTATTTACTCGGCATTTCCATGCGCATGATTTCACGGAGCACATGGAGTTTGGCGGCCTCGACGACCTGTTTTTTCTGGGCGTCGGACACGTTGGCCCGATAGCCCGGGGTCGCGGCGAACGTGTTGACGGTGAGGCCCAGTCTGCGATCCTCGTATTTTTCGTAGATGTCGCCGACGGCGGCGTCGAGTTTCGCGATCGTCGACCGGGTCCGCTGGACCTTCGCCTCGCGCTGGGCGACGGAAACGACCGTCAGCGTGACCGCGGCAAGGATCGCGATGATCACGATGACCATCATCAACTCCACGAGCGTGAACGCCTTTTGGAATCGACAGTTGACAATCGACAATCGACAACCTTTGAATTGACAATTGACAATTGACAATTGACAACGGACATGTTTATCCGGCGTCTTGGTTTTCATATTGCATTTCCTCCGTCTTTCGTCGTCAATTATCCATTGTCTATTGTCAATTATTTGAAGGATGCCTGGATCGTCGCCCCGTCGCCGATGTTCGCCACGTTGTCGATGTCCATGGGTGTGATCCCTTTCTGGTTCATGTCGGCGCAATAATTGGGGTTGCCGGAGTCGTCCTCGCGCGGTCCGCCCGGGTTGCTTCGCGTGCCGTTGAAATTGCCGTCGAGGCCGGGATGCACCAACTGGTAGGAATTGGGGTTGAACCACTGGACAATCGGGTCGCCGTTGCCGTCGAGATCGTGAACCCAAGTCGATCCCTTGACGACCGGGTTGCCGCTCACGGCGTACGGGATGGCGTATTGATCGACGCCCCCGATGGTGATTTTCGTAAATTTCGGTTCGTAATAATTTTTCGAGCTATCGACGATCTTTTGACCGGCGTAGGCCCTGCGTCGGGCCGAATCCGTGGTTGCCGAGGTTCCGCGGAAATACACGATCGGCATTTTCCGGGCGACCAGGACCGGTTGATTGTTCTCGTTCTTCCTCATGTTCTCTTCGTAGATGATTTCCATGACCGGTTCCTGCCGTTTGGCATTCATGTTGAACGGATTCGAAGGATCGGCCGAGAAACCGGAAAGTCGCGTATAACCGGTGTTGTCGTTATCGGGCAATCCGCCGAGCCAAAACGCGAGGGCGACGGCGCTGTTCGGCGTGCTTGTATTGAAATCCCATATATTACAGGCGCCGCTCAGGTCCTTGAAAAAGTTTTCGGCAAGCGTCGATTCCGACGTGCTGTCGGGGGAATAACGCGGCCACCGTTTTTGAATGTGCCTGTTGATTTCGTTCAGGGCGTTGTTTTTGACGGCGTCGTCGGCACTGTCCAGGCCGGCGAAGTCGGGCGGATATTCACCGTATTTATTTTTGTACATTTCGAGGGCCGTCTCGATGTCGTGGAGGCCCGCCTTGATCTGGAAGTTGTTCGCGGATCGCAGCGCGGCAGTCGCACCGGCCGTTATCAGGCCCGCCAGGATCGTCAGGATGACGATCGCCACGAGAAGTTCGACGAGGGTGAAACCTCGTTTAAGTTGACAATTGACAATTGACAATTGACAACGCTGGAATTGACAACGATTCAGGTTGTCGGGTGCTTGCCTTTTCATTTTTGTAACTCTCTTTTCGTGGTTTTTATGATCGCGGTGAGCAATCGGGATCAATGCTTTCGAACATGCCAGGGGTGATGTATTCGGCGTCTTTCAGGAGCAATAACCAATAGCCGGTTTCATGGGTTTCTTTAAGGGCGATCGACAGTTTATGCACGAAATCGGCCCGGCTTTCCGCCTGTTCGGCTTCATGCACGAGCGCCCCGGTGGCCGTGCCGCTCCTGAGCACTTGTTTTGCGAGAACGAATTCCCGCTTTTCCCCGGTCAAATATTGATACAGCCGCACGATTCGCAAAGCAAAAGTGTAACTTTTATCGCGAACGACCGACTTTTTCATTTTTTTCTTTTCTCCGTTGTCAATTGTCCATTATCAATTGTCAATTTCTCTCAGCTTGACAACGAGGTGATCAGTTTGACGAGCGGCATGAAAAGGGCGATGACGATGAAGCCGACCATGGCACCGAGGAAAATCACGAGCAGCGGTTCGAGGAGGCTCATGAGGGCTTCGGTCAGCGCCTCGACTTCGGCGTCGAACGTGTCGGCGACCTTGTAAAGCATCGTATCGAGTTCGCCCGTCTCCTCGCCGACGTCGACCATGTTGATCACCATGTCGTCGAGTATCTTGTTGCGGAGTTTCATCAGGTAGATCAGCGCCCCGGCGACCGGGATGAAAATGAACGCGTAAATCAGGGCGCCGAAATGGAACGGGGGAATGCTGTATTGTTTCATCGGGTTGGCGATCGTGTCGCCGTCGCGAATCGCCTCCAGGACGTGTTGGTACAATTCCTCGAACACCGCGTTGTCGGACGTTTCGCGCGTGATGTGGATGGCTTCGAGGATCGGGACGCCGGAGGTGACCAGGGTCCCGAGCGTCCGGGTCGTCCGGGCCACGGTCGTTTTTTCGAAAAGCTGCCCGAAAATCGGCACTTTCAGCAGGAACAGGTGCCAGCCGTGCCGGCCGTATTCGAAACTGGTCGTCAGTTTGATCGTGAGCCAGATCAGGATCGGGATGATCGGGATCATGTACCAGTAGTTGACGACCCAGTTGGAAATATTCATCAAAAGGACCGTCATGGCGGGCAAGTCGGTTTCGAAATCCTCGAAGATTTTGATGAAACTCGGTACGATCCAGAGCATGATCCCGGTCAGGATCGCCAGGGCGAAGAAGACGACCGCGACCGGGTAGGTCAGGGCGGCCTTGATCTTGCGTTTGAGGTGTTCGCTCCGTTCGAGGAATTCCGAGAGACGGTTCAGGATGACTTCGAGCGCCCCGCCGGCCTCGCCGGCCTTGACCATGTTGATGTAAAGGCGGTTGAAGGCTTTCGGCGATTTGGCCATCGCCTCGGAGAGCGAGGAGCCGCTTTCGATTTCCGAAACGGTATCGATCAGCGCGTTGCGCAGGGCCCCGGGGGGGGCCTGGTTCATCAGGATGTTCAGGCTCCGGAGGATCGGCAGGCCCGCGTCCTGGAGGATCGAAAGCTGCCGGGTGAAGGTGGTCAGCTTGCTTGAGGAGACACGGCCGAAGGAAAACGTCTTGCCGTCGTTCCTTTTGGCGGCCCCCTTGAGCTTGCGTTCCTTGTACTGCGCGATGCGGGTCACGTGGTACCCCATCTGCCGGATCGTCGCCTGGGCGTCATCCTCGGTCGCGGCCTCGATGATGTCCTTGATCTCCTTCCCCGTCGGGTCGATCGCTTCGAATTTATATTGTGGCATGGCAAGAGAGGAGTTAATAGTGGAGAGTGGAGTGTGGAGAACCTTGGGGTTGACAATTGACAATTGACAGTTGACAACGGACATGTTTATCCGGCGTCTTGGTTCTCATATCACATGTCCCCTGTTTTTTGTTGTCAATTATCCATTGTACATTGTCAATTATTCGACCACTGTTTCGCGAACGACTTCGTCGATCGTGGAAGTTCCTTCGTGTATTTTGGCGAGGCCCGCGTCCCGGAGCGTGTGCATGCCGTTCCGCTGCGCGGCGATGCGTATCTCGGCGGCGGAGGCGTTCCGCTGGATCAATTCGCGGATTTCGTCGTTCATGATCATGAACTCATGGATCGCCGTCCGGCCCTTGTATCCGGTGTTGTTGCAGTTGGGGCAACCCCGGCCGCGGAAGAACATTTTTCCGGCGATGTAGGACGGATCGAGTTCCAGTTCCGCCAACTGGTCCGGAGCCGGCGTGTAGGGTTCCCGGCATTCGGAGCAAATGCGTCGCACGAGCCGTTGGGCCAAAATCGCTTCGACCGTCGCGGTGATCAAAAAGGTGGGGATTCCCATGTCGCGGAGCCGGGTGATCGTGCTGGGCGCGTCGTTCGTGTGGAGCGTACTGAACACGAGGTGGCCCGTCAACGACGCCTGGACGGCGATTTCGGCGGTTTCCCGGTCGCGGATCTCGCCGACGAGGATCTTGTCCGGGTCCTGCCTCAGGATCGACCGCAGGCACTGGGCGAACGTGTTGCCGATATCGGCGTCGATCGGCATCTGCACGATCCCGTCGATGTCGTATTCGACCGGGTCCTCGGTCGTCATCAGTTTTTCCGTCACGACATTCAATTCCGACAGGGCCGCGTACAGCGTCGTCGTTTTGCCGGAACCGGTCGGCCCGGTCACGAGCACGATCCCGTTGGGGCGTTCGATCGACTTGCGGAACTCGCGGAGCAGCACCGGGTCCATGCCGACCTTGTTCAAGTCGAGCATGACGACCGACTTGTCGAGAATACGGCAGACGACGCTTTCGCCGAACAGGGTCGGCAACACGCTCACGCGCAGGTCGATGTCGTTGCCGGCCACGGTCAGGCGGATGCGGCCGTCCTGCGGGAGGCGGCGTTCGGCGATGTCGAGGTTCGCCATCACCTTGATGCGCGTCGTGATCGCCGAAGCGAGGTGTCGCGGCGGCGGAACCATTTCGTAAAGCGTTCCGTCCGCTTTGATCCGGATCTTGAATTCGTCTTCGAACGGCTCGAAATGCAAGTCGCTCGCATGGTCCTTGATGCCGAGGAGGAACACCATGTTGAGCAGTTTTCGGACGGGGACGCTCTCGCTCATCGCCTCGACGCTGGCGAGGTCGACGTTGCCGCCTTTTTCCAGGGACAGCGCCGCCTCCTGGAGGGCGGCGTCGCGTTCCATGTCGGCGATGATCGATTCGACCGATTCGGTGTCGGAGGCGTAATACCGCGTCAGGGCCTGCTGGATGTCCCGGGGCGTGGTCACGACGCTGCGTATCTGGTAGCCGAGGAAGTTGCGCAGTTCGTCGAGCACGACGATGTTCTGCGGCTCGCACATCGCGATGGTGAGCACCTCGTTACGGAAACTGACGGGAATCGCCTTGTAAAGCTGGGCCATCGGCTCCGTCAGGTGCGTCAACACCTCCGGCGGCACGGTGATGTCGGCAAGGCTGATCACCTGGAGGCCGAGCTGCTCGGCCAAAGCGGAGGCGACCTGGTCCTCGTTGATCATGCCGAGCGAGACGGCTGTTTGACCGATCATCTCCCCGTGCCGCTGCAAATGCTCCTCGATGAGCATTTCGAGCTGCTCTTCGTCAATGTATCCGAGGTCGACAAAGACCTGTCCAATCTTGCGTAGGGCCATGAGGGGGAGTTAAAAACTAAGAGGTAAAAGTTCAGGCGGGCGGCGGGGGCCGTGGGCGGGGCACCGCCGCCGTCATTCTCTGCTTGCTCTCAACGCGATGTTTCAATCGGTGTCCCGCATCGCTTGTTTCAAAATATGTTCCAAATGGTCACTGATACGAAAACCGATCGATTTCAGTTCGGCGGCAGTGTCACGGGTTTTCGGAATCAATCCAACCAGGCAATCATTTTCCAAATTCATCACGAACGGTCGGCGTTACCAACACTTTTTCATATTGTGCAGAGAGGAGGAAAAACAAATCCAATTTGTCGAAGGCAATCAACGAACTCGTATCGGCGATCACGATTTCACGCATGTTGCTTCTCCCGCTGTCTTCACCCTTCGTCGCTCCGCATTCCGTCGATGGTCCCGCTCGGCCTCTTCCGGCGTTGCCTGAAACACTGAAACGCCGTATTTGCCGATGGTTTCGATAAATTCGCGTTTCGTGATCCCGACCACCTCGGCCGCTTGGACGGAAGTCAGGATTCCTTCCTCGTACAATTTTCCGACGAACATCACCTTCGCGTCGTGTTCGCTCAAGTCGAGGTCCGGCGGCAGTTCCAGGGTGATGGTTGTCATGGTTTACCTTCCTCCTTTACTTTTGCGACGTTTTCATCCCCGTTGTTTTCACCACATCAGTCAATCGGTCGAGCGCTTCGACCAGTTCGATCGGGAACATGACGACGGTGTTGGAATTGCCCGCCCCGAGGCCGTCGATCGTCTGGAGCGTCCGTAACTTCATGGCCCCGGAGGTGGTCGCCATGATCCCGGCGGCGGCGGCCAGGTTCGAGGCGGCGATTTTATCGCCTTCCGATTTGGTGATGTTCGCCCGTTTTTCCCGTTCCGCGGCGGCCTGGCGCGACATGATCCGTTTCAGGTCGTCGGGCATCTCGATATCCTGCAAACGGATCGAATCGAGGTGCAGCCCCCAGCCCCTGATCCGTTCTTCGACTACTTCGGCGACGCGCCGCTGGATCTGTTCCCGTTCGGACAGAAGCTCGTCGAGCGTCAGGGCGCCGACCACGTCCCGGAGCGTCGCCTGGGCATACTGGGCGACGGCGAAGCGATAGTTTTGGACGGTCAGGACCGCTTTTTCCGCCTCTTTGACGATGAAATACAGGACGCCGTCCACCTGTGCCGGGACGTTGTCCTTCGTGATGACCTGTTGCGAGGGAATGTTCAGCGTTAGCAACCGGGTGTCGACGAATTGGATGCTGTCGATGAAGGGGATCACGTAAATGATTCCGGGGCCGCGGACGCCGACATATTTTCCGAAACGGAGCAGGATGCCGTGTTCCCATTGGGCCGCCACGCGGATACCGGAAACGAACAGGGCCCAAACCGCCATGAGGACCAGGAAGAGAACCACGGCGGTGCCGGCCATCGGAGGGAACTCGTCCGGAACGGGGCCGCCCGACGTGGGAACGTATTTCCAGTCGATCATCGTCAGCGCCAGTACGACGGCGCAGAGGATCGCGAATGCGCCGTTGAACAGCGCCCGGACCGGTTTGCCGAGCGAGGAATGGGTGGTATCGGGAATCGGTGTTTCGCTGGTCATCGCTGTTCTCCGTTGTTCATCATCCATTGGGGTTGTCGCATAACCCTTTTTCGTCGCCCCCGCCTACGTGAGGGAGACGTCTACTGAAAACGCGGTGCAATTGGTTGTTTGGTAAAAGTGGTTGTTTGGTGAAGGCGGCTTGTCGCACTTGCTCGCCATAAGATATTTGTAAATAGCTTGTTGCACGTTTCGTTCGAGCGACAAGCGATTGTTCGCGGGAACAATTTCAGGCCGTCTGCGGCATATACTTCCCGGTTTAAGGTCATGCGACAAGTGTGTTGTCCCTTGTCAATTATCAATTGTCCATTTCTACACGTATTTGATCTTGGCGTTTCGGCCGTGCGCATCCCGGCCGGAATCGCTTTCCTCTTCGGCCCCCTCGTCGGCGTCGAGCGACACGTCGCCGCTTTCCCAGCGGAGCATCTTGGCCAGCAGGGAGTCCGGCATGTTCGATTTCGTCAGGGCGTCGTCCTTCGTGACGATTTTGTCCTTCCACAAGCGGAACAGGTGGTCGTCGAGCAGTTGCATGCCGAGTTTGTGTCCCGTCTGGATGGACGACGTGATACGGAAGGTCTTGTTTTCGCGAATCAGGTTCCCGATCGCCGGCGTGACGACGAGCATTTCGTAGGCCGCGACGCGACCGCCCTGGATTCGGGGCAGGAGCTGCTGGGCCAGGATCCCGATGATCGAAGCGGAAAGCTGGGTCCGGATCTGGTCCTGCTGGTTGGTCGGAAAAACGTCGATGATACGGTTGATCGTCCCGGCGGCGCTGGAGGTATGGAGCGTCCCGAAAACGATGTGGCCCGTTTCGGCCGCCGTGATGGCCGCCTCGATCGTTTCCAGGTCGCGGAGCTCGCCGACGAGGATGACGTCCGGGTCCTGTCGCAAGGCGCGCCGGATCGCCTCGGCAAAGGATGGGACGTCGACACCCACCTCGCGCTGGTTGACCGTCGACTTTTTATGATAGTGGTAAAATTCGATCGGGTCCTCGATCGTAATGATATGGTGGTCGACGTTGTCGTTCAAATGGTCGATGCAGGCGGCGAGCGTCGTCGATTTGCCGGAACCGGTCGGACCGGTTACGAGCACCAGGCCGCGCGGCCGGAAAATCAGGTCTTTCATCACCGGCGGGGTGCTCAACTGCTCCATGCTCAGGAGCTTGTTCGGAATCTGCCGCAGGACCATGCCGGTGTTGCCGCGCTGCTTGAACACGGAAACACGAAAACG
>QMCE01000681.1_pt1 | contig 17737 bp, 10 predicted proteins | sample 1821851 | NCBI WGS metagenome assembly QMCE01 (sample SAMN09453174, study PRJNA476694) | Termite gut metagenome, whole genome shotgun sequencing project. | isolation source: worker | host: Odontotermes sp. | place: South Africa:Pretoria | collected 2016-01-28
CTCAACCTTGTCCCGGCTTTACATCGTTCGGGGTGCTGCATACGCTGCACCGCCGGGATGACGAATGTTGAGTTGTTTGGCAATATGCAACTGGAGTAAAATGGCATTGGGAACGTTCCAATTCGTCGAAAATAATCGCTCCCATGGAATTGCTGTCTTCCAGAAAATAAACAAAAAATAACTCATCATCTTGCTCACTTCTGCGGCGGCGGGATCCTCACGACGGCGCTCAGTTCCACCGAAACATCCTCGAACTGGAACCACGGCACGACGTGCAGGCTCGCGCGGTAGCTGCCGGGGTTGCGCTTGTCCTCCTCCACCTTCACTTCCGCCGCCTTGAACGGCTGCTTCGCCTTGTCCTCGTGCGTCGGGACGCCTTTCAGGCAGACGTACTTGCTGATCCACTGCTTCAACTCGCGTTCGAGATCCGACGCCTCACGGTAGGAGCCGATGCGGTCGCGGGCGATGGCCTTCAGGTAGTGACCGACGCGGGACACCGCCAGCATATAGGGGATTCGCGCGGCGAGGCGGGCGTTCGCCGTCGCCACATCCGTCGAATGGAGCGCGGGGCGCTGGATGGACTGGCCGCCGAAAAAGGCGGAGTAATTCTCCTGCTTGTAGTGGCAGAGCGCGATGAAGCCGAGGTCGGACAGCTCCTTCTCCCGCCTGTCCGTGATCGAGACCTCGCTCGGGCACTTCTGCGCGAGCCCCCCCTTTTCGTCCACGTACACGTAGGTCGGCAGCCCCTCCACCTTGCCGCCGCCCTCGACGCCGCGAATCGCGCCGCACCAGTTGTACTTCGAAAACGCCCGCGTCACGCAGGCGGCGTGGGCGAAGGCGGAATTCATCCACGCGAACGCGTCGTGCGGCAAGTCGCTGTTCCTGCCCTTTTCGTCCACCTCCATCTCCCGGAAGTCGAACGCCTTCACGGGCGTCGTGTTCGGCCCGTAGGGCAGGCGCGACAGCACGCGCGGCAGCGTCAGGACGACGTACCGCGAATCCGGATGATCGCGGAGGTTGTTCCAGTCGACGAATTCGGGGCTTTCGAACACCTGCGAGAGAATGGGCCATTTGCCGAGTTCGGTGAAATCCTTCACCTTGAACATCCCGGGATCCGCGGACGCGATGAAGGGGCACATGGCGCTGGCGCAGGCTTCCGCGATTTTCCCGAGCAGCAGCATGTCCTGCGGTTTGGGGCTGAACTGGTAGTCGCCGACAAGGATGCCGAAGGGCTTGCCGCCGGCGGTGCCGAATTCCTCCTCGTAGAGCTTCCGGAAAAGCTGGCTCTGGTCGAAGCGGGTGGCGTTCACCACGTCGTCCGCCAGTTCCTCCTTCGAGAACTGCATGAACTTGACCTTGAGCATGGGGCCGGTTTCGGAGCGCTTCAGCAGGTAGTCGAGGCCGCGCCAGGCGGCTTCCGTCTTCTGGAATTCCTCGTGGTGCATGACGGCGGAGAGCTGCTTCGAAATGGCGCGGTCGATTTGCGCGATCCGCTCCATGATGGTGAGCTCGGCGTTTTTCGTGAAATGCAGCCGGTCGGGCGAGGCGGAGGAAATGCTGGAGAGCAGATCCTTCACCGCCTCGGAGTAGTCGCCGACCTTGCTTTTGTCGACGGAGGGCTTGTCGAAGATTTCCTGCAGAACGTCATCGGAAACGGTGGTTGTCCTGGTTTCCGTCGCGGCTGTGGCTGTCATGGTTGCATCTCCCTTCGCGTGTGAAAAGAAACGGGATTATCCTATTTTTTCTTTTTTCCGCCGGAGGGCGCGCCGGCGGGCGGAGGAATGTCGCCGGCGGGCGTCATCGACGCATCCATGTCCTTTATGAGTTTTCCGAGTTCCGCCTTCACCGAGTCGTCGCCCTGCACGGAAAGGAGGAGCTCCTTCAGCTTCTGCCGCACTTCCAGAAGCTCCCGGACAGGCCCCACCTGCTTCGCCACGTTTTCCGGATGGAAGTCGGCGAGGGAACGGATTTTGAGGTCGACCCTGAACTGGCTGTCGTCGTCCGAGAGCATGTTGTCGACGTTCATGGTGATCCCGGCGTTCATCTTCGCCATGACTTCGTCGTAATTGAACGAATCCACCTCGGTGAACGCGCGTTTCGCGAGGGGGGGCTGCTTCTCCGACGGATTGTTGCCGGCGAAGTCGCCGACGACGCCGACGACGAACGGCAGCTCCTTTTCCTGCAGCGCGCCCTCCGTCTCCACCTTGTAGGACAGATGCACGCGGGGCGGTTGGTTGCGTCCCAGTTTTTCCTGCGTCGAATCGGCCATGGCTGTCCTTCCCGTACACTGAGGATGAAAAAAGACTACTGCCCGGGTTTGCTGTCCGGCGCATGCACGCCGGCGAAAATTTGCAGGTTTTTCCGTTCGCCCTCCCCCATGACGCCCATTTCGTCCAGCAGCTTCGGCAGGGGGTATTCGGCCATTTTCGCCCAGTGGGCGAGGGCGTAGCCGACAGGGCTGTGCGGCTCCGTGTCCATGAAGCGCCGGCCGAGAATGCGCAGGATGCGCAGGTTGTCGGCGCGGCGGTTGCCGGCGATGTGCGCGATGAGGCGGCCGAGATCGGGAAAGGCGGCGTCGCCCGCCCGGGAGGCGGCCGGCGCCGCGTCCTCCTCCGCGTCCGCCCGGGGAGCGGCGCCGGCGGCGGCATCCAGGGGGTAGAGCGCGAGGAGCAGGGTTTCGATTGCTTCCAGACGGCGGCGCAGTTTCGCGGCCGAAGGGAAGGGAATCCCCTCCCGCCCGTATTCGGGGGCGGCGGTCAGGCGCTCCAGCGCGGCGCACTGCTCCAGCGCGCGGCGGCAGGCGGCGATCCAGGACGCGGCGGTCTCCCGCGCCGTCGCCGACGCGGCGTGCCGGACGGTTTCAGGCAGGCCGCCCGGTTCGGGACTGCCCGATCCCTCCGCGACGGTTTCGTGCAGGAACAGGCTCGCCGTCCCGTCCGTCGCGACGGGGACGTGGCGGTTCATCGCGAAAAACAGGGGCGAATACTCCAGCGCCGCGTCGTCCCGCGCGGCATAGTATTCGGCGACGCACTCGGCGCGGCGATCCGGCGCGGCGTCGTCCGGCGGCAGCGGATGCAGCGTCTCCCGGTAGGCGGCGAGGAGGCCGCGCAGCAGCTCCAGCCCCGACGCCAGCCCGGAGAGGCCGTCCCGGCGGATCCAGGCTTCGAGGCAGAAAAGGGCGATGCGGATGTCTTTCCCGTGGGCATGCAGACACTGCTGGGACACGGTGAATATCTGTTCCCACAGCCGCGCGGGGGGTTCGGCGTCGGGGGGGCGCTCGCTTTCGTCGCGAAGCCCGGCGTCGATTTCCTCAAGGGCAAGCGCTTTCTCCCGGGTCGCGGCGAGCCAGATGAAGGCATTCCCTCCGCGCACCCTCGGCGCGTCGGCGCTGTCGGGGGGCGACCCGGCCGGCCCCCCCTCCCCTGGAATGGGTCGGAGAAGCGCAAGCGGATCAAAACAGCATGGGGTGATTTCATCGATGAGCGCGGGCATACAGGAAACGTACCACATGGGAGCGCTTGGGCAAGAAAAAACACGGGATTTATACGGATTAAGGAAAATATCTGCGTGAAATACAGAAACTTTTGATTAATTGAACTGTTCATCGTACAGCATGTCGGACGGAAAACAATCGACGCACTCTGCTTCGGGATCCGGCGCGTCCCCGGGAACGGGCGCGATCCGGGATCCGCTCCAGGACTCCGAAGCGCTCCGGAGCATCCACCTGTCTCCCGGCGTCGCGATGCGGAGCGCGCGATCCTGCTTCACGAATTCGTTCCACTCCGCGACAGCGACCCGCCATTCCGACGCGGTCGGCCATTCGTCCAGGAGCGTCGCGCCGCCCGGCGTCTCCGGGCCGAACGCCGCCGGAAGCGCGAACCCGAACTCCCACCAGATCGGCTCCCCTCCCCCGCTTCCCCGCACGGGCAGGCGCGCCTGCCAGACGCGCGCGCCCTCCGCCCCCTCCACGCGCGCCTCCGGGCAGGGCCGCGCCTCCGTCCCGTTCCCGACGAGGAGCCACAGGAGCGGCCACGCCCCGTCCCCCAGCCGCGCCTGCCCGATGCGCGCCTCCGGCACGGGCACGGTCTGGTTGTAGAAGTCGAAGATCGCCTCCCCGCGCAGGCTGAGCCGCATCTGCTCCTGTTCCGGAATCCGCCACGCCCACCGCGCGAGGGACGCCTCGTACGCGCGATCCCACTCGCGGGGCGCGAAACGATCCGGCCCCGCGAACGCCCCCGGCGCGCGCGCCTCCCGCCGCAGCGAAAACGCCCGCAAATACCGGTGGCGCGGATCCCGCTGCAGGCGCGCCGGCAGCACGACCAGCGGCACGCCCCCCTCGTCCTCCCACGCCTCCAGCGCGTCGAACGCGGACAGGAGCCGCGACAGCCGCGCGTTCAGCTCCCTGTTCAGCGGCGGCAGCCAGTCCGCGCCGAGGCCGAGGCCGCCCAGCAGTTCGCGGATGGCGTCCCGCAGCTCCGGATCGTCGGGCAGCGCGGGCGCGGCGTCCTCCTCCCCCGCGTCCGGCGGCCCGGCGCCCCGGGGGCGGGGGGCGGAGGCGGCGATGCCGGCCCCGGCGAGGAGCCCCCGCATTTCCTCCCGCGACGCGGGAGACCCCGCGACGCCGGCGTCCCGCCGCCAGGGGAACCCGTCCGCCTTCAGGAGCACATTCCGCTGCGCCAGCCGCCGCGCCCGGCGCGTCTCCGCCTGGAGCAGCTCGACCGCGGTGCGCACAAAGCCGCGCCAATACCCGAGACGCACCGCCTCGCCCGATTCCGGCGCGTGGTAGTTCGCCGCGAGCACGGGGAAGAAGGTCTCCATCAGCCCCTCCCCGTCCTCCGCGTCCGAACGGGCAAGCACGCGGCGCATCCGCGCGAGCGCGCGCTCCGCGTTGCTCCCGAGCCCCCGCCACGCGCGCCAGGCGGACTGGACGGTCTGCCAGTACTCGGGCGTGGCGAACAGGGCCGCGTCCTCCGCCAGGGCGGCGAGCGCATACCCCACGCGCGTCCCCAGCCCCTCGTCCCCGCCCTCCAGCACCGCCATGACCTCCGTCATGGCGGAGAGGGCGTCGATGCGCCGGCGGGTCAGCTCCGCCAGCATGCGCCGGGTCAAATCGCGGGGGTCGACCCGGGCGGCCGCGGCCTGGAAGTCGGCCCAGCTCATGGCGGGGACGGAATACCCGGCGCGCGCGGCCGCGGCGAGGTTGTCCCCGTCCTCCGTCCAGAACGCCTCCCCCCCGATGTCCGCGCCGCCGGCGTCGACTATCCAGCGGGCCGGATCCGCGAGCGCCGCGATGTCCGCGACCCAGTAGTCGTGGTAGGCGCGGGCATGGGCGAGCAGGGCGGCGCGGGCGGGTTCGAGGCGCGCCCAGCGCAGGCGGGCGGAGGCGTCGGGCGTCAGCAGCCCCGCCGCCTCCAGGTCGGCGAAGGTCTGCGGCGCGGACGCCAGGGTGGAAAGGGTGTGCGCGATCATGCCTTCGCGCCAGATTTCCGGGCGGTATTCGCGCGCCGGATCGAAACTCGCCTGCGACAGGGCGCAGAGGGGAATGCGGGGCAGCGGAACGGGCGGCAGGGAAACGCCGGCCGCCGCCGCGCGGAAATCGCCGCCGCCCGAGGGAAGCGCGTCCAGCCATTCGATCAGGTTCGCGAGCGCGGCGCGGCGCCAGATTGTCCGCGCCGCCGCGAGGAGGGGCGAGCCGGGGGCGTCCTTCCAGGCTTCCGCCGCGCGCAGCCAGTCGCCTGCGAACGCGGCGGGGCTGGCCGCGCGCGGCGGACGCTCCAGCCACCCGGCGACGAGGGCGAGTTCCTCCCGCCGCCAGTCGCCTTCCCCCCGCAGCCCGGAGGCCAGCATGTCGCGCCAGAGCGTTTCCGCGTCCGCGGGCGACTGGCCGCGGGCGGCGGCGAAATACCCGGCGACCTCCCGATCGCCCGGCCAGGGGCGGTAGAGGGCTTCCGCCCCCGCCTCGGCGCGGCGGTAGGCGTCGAGAAGGCGTTTCCGCGCGAAACGGTCGGGCAGATCGGGGAATTCGTTGCCGCCGGACAGGAGGCTCAGGCGCCGGTTCAGCCAGACGCCCAGGGCGCGTGCGTTGTCCCGCCATTCCGCCGCGTCCGGGAAGATGCCGTCCTCCGCGGCGGCGCCGCCCTCGACAACGCGCCAGTCGACGGGCGTTTCGCCGGAGGAGTGGATGCGGTTGAACTCTTCCGGCGGGAGCGCGCCGCCGTCGTGGACGCCGCCCCGCGCGCGCAGCGTGGCGAGCGCCTCCGCCAGGGGCGCGGCGACCTGCTCCTCCGCCAGCGCCAGCGCCGGCGGCCCGCCCAGCCAGCCCGCGAGGCCCGCCCCGTCCGACGCTTCGCGCGGGCCGATGCGGAACAGCAGCCGCCACAGCCACGACGGGCTGTTCAGCATCGGCAGGCAGGGAGCGAGCATTTCCCTGTACAGCGCCGGCAGTTCCGGCAGGACGGCCCGCGCGCCGCCGAACACGACGGGCGGCGGCGGGTCGAGCCCCGCCAGCGGCGGCGCCTCCCCCCGCGCGCCGCCGCGCAGCCAGCGGCGGTAGCCGTTGACGTCCGCGAGGACGGCGGCGGGGGCGTCCGTCATCGACCGGAGCCCCCAGTCAATCGTCAGCCGCGCCGCCACCGCCGCCAGCAGCAGCAGGGCGGTGACGGCGGCGAGGCGTTTCGTCCAGCGCGAACGCCGGCGCTCGCGCTCCGCCGGTTCGGACGCGAGCCAGCGCTCGGGGAGAATGCGGCTGCGGAACACGCCCCGCGCGAAGGCGCAGCGAACCGGGGCGGAGCCGGGGGCAAGGGCGGGGGCGGCATTGCCGCGCGGCGGGGTCATCAGGGTTTCCGCGGCGTCCTCCGCCGCGCCTTCCCGCGCGGGCGCCTCCGGGAAGCCCGCCCCGGGCAGCGCCGCCAGGTACACTCCCCGGAGCGCCGCGCCGGGCTCGCCCCGCCGGGCGGGCGCCGCGTCCGCGATGATTTCGGCGATGCGCGACACCGCCCGCCCCGCCCGGCGGGGCAGCAGGAAGGCGGCGTCCCTGTCCATGTCCGCCTCGCCCGCGCCCGTCCGGGCCAGCCGGTAGTCTCTCCAGCGCCGCAGACGCTCCTCCATCGCCTCCACGCCGGGAGCCGGGTCGTCCCAGACGCCGCCCTCCCCCCCTTCCTCCGCCGCCCAGCCGATGACGCCCTCCAGCGCCTCCTCTTCCCGCAGGGACGCGGCGAACGCGGCGAAGCCGGGAATGCCGTCGCCCGCGGAGACAAGGGCGTACAGCGGCAGATCGACGCCGCAGCGCCGGCACGCGGCGAGGGAAATTTTCCAGTGAGGCGCGACGGCGCTTTCGTCCGCGCGTCCGGCGAGGGCGGCGGCGGCGGGGAGCAGCCAGATGATGCCGTTCAGGGGCGCGTCGGGGCGGGTTGACAGCCAGCGCGCGGAGGGCAGGCACGCCTCCCTGTCGCCCGCCGCGCGGAGGGGAAGGGTGACGAACAGCGCGTCCGTCGCGGCGAAGAACGCCATGCCGTTCGCCGCCGTTCCGACGCGGTGCGCGGAGGGGGAGAGCGCCCGCGCGAGCGTTTCCGCCATGTCCCCGTCCGCCCCCACCAGCAGGTACGCCGGCGTCGACGCGGGCGAGAGCCCGTCCTCCGCCGCGACGCGCAGGAGTTCATTCCAGCTTGCCGGTGTGGAAACCCCAGCCGTCATTTTCCATCCTCAATCCTAGTACTCCAGTTGCACATTATAGTATAAACATTTCAACATACGTCATCCCGGCGGGGAAGCGTATGCAGCACCCCGCCGGGATGACGGATGTTGGATCGCTTGCTCTGACACGCAACTGGAGTACTAAATCGCCGGAATCCCCCCCGGAATCCGGGGCGCCGACGGAACCCGCGGCACGCCCGGCAGATTCCGGGAACCGGGAATGCTCCGGGGCACGGCGGGCGGCCGCCTCCCGTCCTCGCGCCGGGAAGCCCCGGTTCCTCCCGCCGGAAGCCCGGCGTCCGAGGACGCCGCCGCCTCCCGCAACACCCCCATCCGCGCGCGGTACGTCGCCGGCGCCCGCGCTATCTGCCACACTGTCAGCCCCGCCAGCGCCGCCGCCAGCGCGGCGAACAGGAGAATCAGCCACGGCGTTCTCCGCACCGGGCCGCTGCGGGAGGGCGCGGGCGCCGGGTTCGCCGCCTCCGCATCCTCCGGCCTGGAAACGCCGGAAAGCCGGAACAGCGCCTCCTCCGTCCGCCGCCAGCGCTCCGCGCCCACAGCCTCCGCGCCGGAAAACCCCAGCCCCGCGCAGATCCGGAACACGGCCGCCTCGCCCGCGCGCCCCTCTTCCAGGGCGTCCTCGCAGTCGTGGCAGAGCAGTTCCTCGCCCGTGACAATGCCCAGCCGCTCCTCCGCAATCGACCGCCAGCCGGGGAGCGGACGGGACAGCGCGTAGTCGGCGAAAAAGATCAGATCGCGCCTGATCCGCCGGAACGCCTCCCCGTCCTCCCGGCTCTGCCCCGCCTTCTCGCCCGCGGCATCCAGCGCGGCAAGGACGCGCGCCGCCGCGACAGGCGCCGCCGGCGGCGGCGTCTCCGACCGGATCAGACACAGTTCGGCGAAGAACGGCTCGCAGACGAAGGACAGGAGGGAAGACTCAGTCATGATTCACCGCGAACGCCTCTGGCTTGACAAAACAGTCCACCCGGTGCCGGAAAGGGACAAATCCACGCGCCGCCCCGGCCACGCGCCCTTCTCCAGCGACAGCAGCCGCACGGGAACCCCGCCGCCGGGCAGGTTCGCGGCGAGGAGCAGCCCCACCGCGTTCTTTTCGGCCGCCGCGCTCCAGAAACGGCTTCCCCGCCCGATCTGCGCGACGGGAGGCCCGTTCGGCTGGAAATGCAGCGTCTCGGCGCTCCCCGCCGCCTGGCGATGGAAGCGTTCCCTGTTCCCGCCCGTGTCGGGCTGGAACAGGGCGGCCGCCGCCTCGGGTGCGGCGTACATCTCCAGCGCCGCGGCGTACTCCGCCTCGTCCAGCGCGGCGACATACACTTCGATGCCCTCGAACCCGGGCGACCCGGAGTAGCCGAGCGTGCGCGCGTCGAGCCGGACGCGGATGTCGTGCGCCAGCAGCCGCGCGACGGGCGACAGCGGCAGGCTCCGCGCGAAGGGGCTGGCGTCCCCCATGTCTTCCCCGCGCGGCGGCGCTTCCGGCCGCAGGGCGGCCGCCCTGCGCTCCCGCACCGCCGCCGGATCCCGCGGCTCGGGAATGACCCACCCGCCGCCGCAGCCCGCAAGCGTCAGGAAGGCGGCGAGAGCGGCGGCGCATCCGCTGGATCTAGAATGCAATCTGCAACCCGCCGCCCGTATAGCTGCCCGAATCATTGCCCGCCCATTCCTTCTGATGCGCAATCCACATTTCAAACCGATCCACCAGCCGGAGGCGCAGTTCGCCCCCGAAGTTGTACGAACTCCTATTCCACGTCATGCCGTGCCGCCGCCAGTTCATTTCCGCCCCCGCGATGTGCCCGCTGTGGAACGCGCCGTTCTTCCCCGTTATGTTGTGGGTATAGCCGCCCCAAAGCGAGGGAAGGACGGAGAGGGCGTTCAGCAGCCTGTATTCGCCGCCGACCCGGAGCTGCACCGGCAGTTCCCACGCGCTCCGCGTCACCTTCGCGACTTCCGGGCCGACGTCGACGCCTGCCGAATCCTTGTACCTGTGCGCCTTGTCCGTCGCCGCCGCGTACTGCACGCCGGCGAGGCCGGTGACGGTGAACATCCGCCACTGCCAGTCATGCCGGAGCGCCGCGCCGCCGCCGTAGACCATCGAATCGATGTCCGCGCGATCGCCCGTTCGCGTCAGCGTGGCTTCGCGGTTGAGCCAGGCGGCGCCGACACTGAGATCGAGCTTCACCGGCAGTTCGGGGAATTTGATCTCCGGCCCGATGTTCAGCGCGATGCCGGAGAGATCCTGTTCCATGCCGTCCGTGTTCCAGTGGCCGCCCGTCGTGATGACGCCGTCCACCTTCAGATCCACCTGATCCATCCCGGCGAAGTCGAAACGCTTCTTCCCGCCGAGGCGGAGAAAACGATCCTGAAACACGCCGCCGTCTTCCAGCGTGGCCTTGCTCGTGCCGTATTCGCCGTGGAGTTTGAGGGTGAAGAGATCGTCCAGCGTCTGTTCGGGCAGTCCGGACGCGTTCGCGAGGGCGGAGGTGGAGGACAGGGTTCCGCCCGCGCCGGATTTCGGGCGGATCGGCCGTATTGCCCTCCCCCCGCCGGCGGAGGCGGGCGTCGGGCGAGCCGGATCGGCGCGCCCCGGTTCCGCGGGGAACACCCCGGATCGGCCGTCAATTCCCGCTCTGGCTATCGCCAGGGCAATCCGGGGCTGCGGCGCGCCCGGGGGAGGCAGTGCGTTCGTCCCCCGCGTTCCTTCGCGCGGCGTGCTCCGCGGCCGGGCGGGAGGGGACGCAAAGCGGGAAGCGAGGATATCGCGCCCGGCCTGGGGGATGACGAAGCGCTCCCTCCGTGACGCGCCCACGTCTGCCCGGGAAGGCCCGCTCCGGGGAATGTCCCGCGCGATCTCCGGATCGCCTTCGCCGGAGACGAAGGAAATGGGAGCCAACCGCCATTCTCCCTCCGTGATCACCCGCGCCGGCGGTGTCTGCACGGCCAGCATGAATTCCAGCGCATCTTCGGGAAGCACGGCATTGGGGGCGGGCGCAAGAGAGGCGGCGGCGAGCCATGCAATCGTCGCCGCCGCCAGCAGAGCCACCCCCCCCAGCGCAAGGGGTTTCATGAACGGTGCGAAAAAACGTGCAGGCATGTGTTTCCTGGAAGCATTTTTTTTCACCATGATCCCCTCGATGCGGTTCCGCCGGGACGATTCAACTTCTATCGAATATACAACCGGTTCATAAATGAGGAGTGAATTTTTGTCAACCATAAAACAGGGCGTGACCAACTTTTTCCGGAAATGCCGCGAAGCGAGAGGATTGTTCACATGAATCTGGGCGATTATCCCCGTTCAAGAGCCAGACAGGCCGCACCGATCGCGCCCGCGTAGAGGCCGTTCGCCACCGGACGCACCGCAACGCCCAGTTCCCGTGCCAATGCGGCGCGTATGCCGGCGCTTCCGGACAAGCCTCCTGTCAGCGCCGCCGGCCCTTCCACGTCCGTTCTTGCCGCCTGGCCGGCGATTTTGGCCGCCAGCGACGCCGCCACGCCTCCCAGTATTTCCTCGCGGGAAACACCCCGGGCCAAAAGGCTGATGATTTCCGATTCGGCAAAAACAGCGCACGTGCTGTTCAATGGTATCGTCCTGTTTTTTGACAACAGGCTGTCCAGCAGCGCCAGATCGACTTCCAGGCGGTTCAAAACCATTTCCAGAAACCGCCCGGAACCGGCGGCGCATTTGTCGTTCATCTGGAAGGAGGCGACCTTTCCCCCCTTGACGGAAATCACCTTGCAATCCTGCCCGCCGATATCGATGACGCACCCGACTCCGGGAGACAGAAATTCCGCCCCGCGCGCATGACAGGTGATTTCCGTGATGATCCTGTCGGCTCCGGGTATTTTCTCGCGCCCGTATCCGGTCGCGGCCAGCGGAGCAGCCAATGAAAGATCCGGTCGCGCGGCGGCGAGTTTTTTCATGACCCGCCGCCCCGTTTCGGCAATATCCCATCCGGTGGGCTCCACAGCCACCGCCTCCAGCCGTTCCGGCGAACACAGGGCCGCCTTGCAGAACGTCGAGCCGCAATCAATGCCGGCAGCATATCCGCCCATGCTTACAGCATCTCGACAAAGGCGGCGGCCCTTGTCTTCAACTGCCCGGCGTCGCCGCCGGAATAATCGGTTTCCAGGCTCAGGAAAGGCATCTTTCTTTGCTGCAGAAAAGTGCGGATCCCGTGCGTCTCGATGGCATACGTGTGACACGCCTGCAAAACCATTTCCACCACCCCGTCGGCGGCGAACTGGTCGCAGAGTCTGCCCAGGAGTTCCAGCCGGTTGGGATCCGGCGTCATGACGCTGCACCCTATGGCCAGATAGTGATCGGTCAGGGCGTCGTACGGATCGCCGTCTTCCCGCACCAGCCTGTCCATCTGCTTGGCGCCGGTGCAGTTTTCATACGCCACCACCACGCCGCCCGATTCCTCGATCGCCCGGACGATCTTCTCGGTCACGCCTCCCATGGGGCAGCCGGTGATGACGATTCGCTTCGCTCCCCGCACCGCCCGCGGCTGTTCGCCGCGCTCGGCCTTCGCCCTGATGGCGTCAATCGTCTCCCGCAGTTCGGCCAGTTTCTTCCCATGATCGAATTTGTACTGCGCTCCGAACAGAATCTGCAACTGCTGCAGGCCGGTCATGGGGGGCGGCGTCCGGGCGCTCAGTTCGTACAATTCCTTGAGCAGGGCGCGCTCCCGGTTTTTGTCCCTGATGGCCCGCCGCACGCCGTCTTCGGTTATGTTCACCCCGAAGACGCTCTCCACCTTTTCCCTGAGAGCGAGGATCTCGCTGCGCCAGAGCGTTCTCGACATTTCCTTGCCCTGGGTCTGCGGCAAATCCATGACATGGACATTTTTGATTTTGCCCAGCTGCTCATACATCTTTTTCTTGCCGTCGCAGGTGTTTTCCCCGACGATCAGATCCGAGAAATACATGTAGGGGCATTTGTCGGTGACGGCAAAACCGTAGCTTGCCTTGATCAGGGGGCACAGATTGCGCGGCAGGGTTTTCTCCGCCGCCGCAATCGTTTCGTCGCTGGTGGAACACAGGCCCACCGGAACCAGGCCGGCGGCCATGAACAGTTCCACCGGAGTGTAGGTGCAGACCGTGCCCACCACCCCCAGTCCCTTCTCCTTCAATTCCTTCATGGCCAGGAATCCGGCCTGCCGCGCTTCGCTGAATGTCCCGAATATATCCGGCAAGGCCGCCGCTGTCTGTTCCGGCATTCTCCATTCCTTTCCTGCGCATAGTTCCAAATCGACCGCATCAACAGGCGCGCCAGCGCAATCAGTATACAGGCGGCCGCCCGCACAGGCAACTCCCGGCCGATGCCGGCCGCCCCGGGATCGGAAATGAGCGCGTGTTCCATGATTTTCTTGACGCAAAATTAATGGACGGATATTTTTTCAGCATCCACGACGGAGAAACATCATGTCTGTCCGAACCCGCGTCATTCTCGCCATCATCCTGACAAACCTCCTCATCCTCGTCCTCAGCATCGCGGCGGGCGGCTACCACGCGCGGCGGAACATCGAACAATACATCGAAGCCGACATGCTCGCCGTCGCCGACATCGCCGACCGCTTCATCAGCGCCGAACTGGAGCTCCTCCGCGACGACGCGCGGGACATCGCCGCGGATCTCGCCGCCGAACCCCGGGCGGGCAGGGCGAAAACCCTGGGCGCGCTCTCGCGCCTGTACCCGAAATTCACCGGCATGGCAATCCTGCGGCGCGACGGCGCCGTCGAAGCCGCCGCGGGAGACGGCGCCGCGCCCCCCGGACTGCGGGACAACCCGGCAATCCGGAGCGCGTTCGACGGCAAAACAGCCTTCACCTCCACCATTCCCTCCGGAGACGGCGTGGCAATCCACCTCGCCTCCCCCTTCCCCCGCGACGGGGAATACGCGCTGGTCCTCTCCCTGCCCGGCGAGTATTTCACCGATCTGACGGCGATGTACACCGTCTGGAAAACGGGACACATCTTCATCGACGACAGCGAAGGCTCCGTCATCGCCAACAGCCGCCGCGACTGGGTGCGCGAACGCAGGAACTTCCTCCGGCTGGCGCGGGAAGACCGGCGCTACGGGGAAGTCGCCTCCCTCATCGAAAAAGCCGCCTCGGGCGAACGGGGCATCGGCTTCTATTCCCTCGACGGCGCCTCCCGCATCTGCGCGTACAGGCCGATCTCCCAATCCCCGGAAGGCTGGTTCCTCGGCATCGTCGCGCCCCTCTCCGAAAGCCCCATCCGGAATTTCGACCGGGGCCTCCTCCTCATCGCCGCCGTCAGCATGCTCCTGAACGTCACGATCGCCGTCCTCGCCTCCAATTCCATCCGGAAGCCCTTCGAGGAGCTCGCCGCCCTGAAGGAGGAGGCGGAAGCGAACGCCCGCGCGAAAAGCGGCCTCCTCGCCCAGATGAGCCATGAAATCCGCACCCCCCTGAACGCGGTCGTCGGCCTCTCGGAGCTGGCGCTGAAGGAAGAAGCGCCCGGCAGCGGCCGGGCGGACAGGCTGGAAACAATCCGCGCCTCCGGCCTGGCCATCCTCGCCCTCGCCGACGACATCCTGAACGCGTCCAGAATCGACGCGGGGCGGTTCGACCGCGCCGCCGCGATCCCCCCTCCCGCCGGAGCCGCGGCTCCCCGGAGCGCCGCCGCCGACCGCGTCGCGCTGCCCCGCGCCCGCGTCCTCGTCGTGGACGACAACGCCACCAACCTCGATATCGCGAAAGGCATCATGAAGCCCTACGGCATGCGGATAGACTGCGTGACGGGCGGGCGGCAGGCGGTGGAGGCGATCCGCGCGGGAACCCCCGTGTACGACGCCGTGTTCATGGATCACATGATGCCGGAAATGGACGGCCTGGAGGCGACGCGGCGCATCCGGGAAATCGGCACCGACTACGCCGCGACCATCCCCGTCATCGCCCTCACCGCCAACGCGATCGCGGGGACGGAGGCGATGTTCCTGCGGAACGGCTTCCAGGCGTTCCTCCCGAAGCCGATCGACCTCGCCCGCCTGGAGGAGATTCTCCGGAAGTTCGTGCGGAACGGAACGCGGGAGAGCGCCCCGGACGGCGTGCCCGGGCTGGACAGGGCGGAAGGCATCGCGCGGTTCGGCGGGGAGAAGGAATACCTGAAAATACTCCGATCCTTCGCCGTCAACACGAAAGACCTGCTCGACGGCATCCGGACGGTCGACGCGGGCGGCCTCGCCGGCTACGCCACGACGGTGCACGGGATCCGGGGATCCGCCCGGAACATCGGCGCCGGGCCGCTGGGCGCGCGTGCGGAGGCGCTGGAACGCGCGGCGAAGGAGGGCGACGCCGCGTTCGTCCTCCGGCACAATCCGGCGTTTCTCGAAGAGGCGGAACGGCTGCTTGCGGGCATCGGGGCGGCGCTGGCGGCGGCGGACGCCGCGCATCCGCGCCCGCGCCGGGACGCGCCGGACCGGCGCGCGCTGCTGCGGCTGCGGGACGCGTGCGCGGAGTATGACTTCGACGCGATGGAAGCCGCCATGGACGAACTGGACGGCTGCGTGTACGGGACGGGGGGCGAGCTTGTGGAATGGCTCCGCGAGCGGACGCTGAAGATGGATTTTCAGGCGATTGCGGACAGGCTGGCGTCGGTATGATTTTTTACGCGAACGACTCCATTTCCTCTTGACAGCATTCCGTGGAACTGATACAAATCGCATCAAAATTAATATAAGGCGCAAAAAGGCGTATGTGCGCAATACTTTCCAACATGCTCTGTGATCGACGAGAATGGCTACGCCGTGTTCTCAACCCGTTTAAAAACCACGTTTCTCATCATCCTGATCGTCTTCGTCGTCACCGCGACGAATTTCCTCTCCGGCATGTACTTCACCAACCTCGCCCTGACGAAAACGCTGCGGCAGGATCTGGCTTTCGCCATAGGCATCGTGAACGATCTCGTCGGCGCGAAAATGAACCAGATCAAAACGGAGGCGACCGCCCTCGCCGCCCGGCTGGCGGCGGCGGGTCCGGACGAAGCGGTGCGGACGCAGATGGAGGAGACCGTCACCGGGCGCCCCCACATCCTCGCGCTGGCCGTCTTCGACAGGGGCGGCCTCGTCGTCGGCTACACCGTCCCCCGGCACTCCCACGGCCTCCATATCAGCGAAAAATACCTCAATATGGTCTACAACGAGGGCGCCGTCATGATCTCCAGCCCCTTCTACTGCGCCGTCCGGAAGGAACGCGTCATGGACGTCTGCGCGCCGATGGGGGAAGGGCGCTTCCTCGCCATGACCATCTCCGGCAGGACCTTCACCGACACCCTCGCGAAACACCGTCTCTGGCGGACGGGCGGCATCTTCATGCTGAACGAGGAAGGCATGTTCATCGGCTCGACCTCGCCCGAGATCGTGCGGGCGCTGGACGACTACTCCGACGGCGGCGGGCGGGACGCCCCCGCCCCGTCCGCCGAGGCGGAGGCGATCGGAACGATGGTGCAGACCATCCTCTCGACGGAGGAGGGGGTGGCCGCCTACCGCTTCATGGGCGTGGAGCACATGTGCGCCTACAGCCGCATCGCCGATTCCCGCATCGGCTGGCGCGTCGCCGTGAGCGTCTCGATGAACGAGGGGCCGCAGGCGGAGACGACCCGGGGGCATATCCACGCGGCGGCGTTTTTCCTGGCGATCGGGGTGGTCGCGTCGTTCTTCCTCGCCGGCGCCGCGGAGCGGCCGTTCCGGAGAATCGAGGCGCAGAACCGGGATCTGGAGAAGCTGAACGAAACCATCCAGGCGCAGACGGCGCTCCTCCGGAAGGAGCACGGCCGGGCGAAGCTCATGCTCGACTCCACCCCCCTCTCCGCCCGGCTCTGGAGCAGGGACTGCGAACTGCTCGACTGCAACGAGGCTGCGGTGCGGCTGTTCGGCCTGCGGGACAAGCGGGAATACGTCGAGCGCTACTTCGAGCTCGCTCCGGAGCGCCAGCCGGACGGGCGGGAAACGCGGGAGAAAATCCGGGAAATGGTGGGCGAGGCGTTTGAAAAGGGCGAGTGCGTCCACGAATGGATGTACCGCCTTCCCGACGGCCGGCCCCTTCCGTCCGAACTCACTTTCGTCCGCGTCCCGTACGGCGAGGACTGCGCCGTCGCGTCGTATTCCCGCGATCTGCGGCCGCAGATGCGGATGATGGCGGATCTGCGGGAGGCGAACGAGGCGAAGAGCATTTTCCTCGCCCACATGAGCCACGAAATCCGCACGCCCCTGAACGCCGTCGTCGGCCTGGGCGAGCTCACCCTGGACGACGAAAACCTCCCGCCCGAGGCGGCGGCGAACCTGGAGAAAATCTGCAACGCCGGCAAAACCATCCTCGGCATCGTCAACGACATTCTGGACATCTCGAAAATCGAGTCGGGGAAGTTCGAGCTGTACCCGGCGCGCTACGACACCCCGAGCCTGATCAACGACATCGTGACCCTGAACATCGTGCGCATGACGGAGCGCTCCATCCGCCTCGTCCTCTCCGTCGACGAAAACCTGCCGGGGGCGCTGTTCGGGGACGATCTGCGGATCAAGCGGATATTCAACAACCTGCTCTCCAACGCGTTCAAGTACACCCACGCCGGAACGGTGGAGTGGCGGGTCACGTTCGAGCGGGACGGGGAGTCGGTCTGGCTCGTCTCCAGCGTCCGGGACACGGGGATAGGCATCCGGCCCGAGGACATCGCGAAGCTCTTCTCCGACTACAACCAGGTCGACATGCAGACGAACCGGGGCGTCGGCGGCACCGGCCTCGGCCTCGCCATCACGAAGCGGCTGGTGGAAATGATGGACGGCTCCATCACGGTCGAGAGCGAATACGGGAAGGGCTCGGTGTTCAGCGTGCGCCTGCGGCAGGGCGGCCTCTTCGCCCCGCCCATCGGGAGGGAGGTCGCGAACAACCTGATGGACGTCCGCTACACCCTGTCGAAGCGCGACGGGAACAGGAAGCGGGAACGGGTGAACCTCTCCTACGCGCACATCCTCCTCGTCGACGACATCGTGACGAACCTGGACGTCGTGAAGG
>QMCE01000682.1_pt1 | contig 17729 bp, 12 predicted proteins | sample 1821851 | NCBI WGS metagenome assembly QMCE01 (sample SAMN09453174, study PRJNA476694) | Termite gut metagenome, whole genome shotgun sequencing project. | isolation source: worker | host: Odontotermes sp. | place: South Africa:Pretoria | collected 2016-01-28
CACCATGCCGTCACGGTCGGCTTCGAACGTATAGTTAACGCCGGAAGCGTTGTTCAGTATCTCGACCTGAAGGCCGGTCAGGTCGGCCGACGCGAGCGTCTCGGGGAACCTGATCTGTAAACTTACCTCTTTCGTGCCCGCCTCGGAGTCGGTGTACTCGCTCCTCATATCGCTGAGGCATCCCGCGAACAGAAGCCACGGAGTAAGTAAAAACATGAAATATAATATCTTTTTCATAGCTGTCCGCAGAATTAGAATTTGAATTTAATGTCGCCGCCGAAATATATCGCGGAATTCATATACCTGTAAGGCATCTGGTGGTCCCGTGGGTTGAACCTGCGAGGGTGGGAGTCGGTGAAGTTATTCACGTACAGCGAAACCGTCGCCCGGCGTCCGATCTCCTTGCTGATATTGATATTTGCCATGAAATAGGGCTTGTAGGAGCGTTCGAAGAACTGGTAACCCGCGTTGGTCGAGAACATGTAACCCGACAGGAAGTCGCCGATCTTAAGAGGATCGTCGACGTCGTCGGGATTGGCCCTGATGTCGTAAAGGTCGGGGGTGAATACGTTGCGTTCGAACTGCTTCGTGGCCTGGTTGTAGGTGTAATAATATGCCGGGTCCCTGAAAAGCGTGGAGCCTTCCCAGCCGTTCGAGTAATCGCCGTAGATGCGTTCGCCGTTCTCGCCCACGTGGTAAAGCCCCTCGATGGGAGTGGTGCGCTGCTTGTCGATCCAAATGGCCTCGATCGTGATGGTGGCCACCATGCGTAACGAGGGAATGTGCGTGATGAACTTGGCCTGGGTCGATAACTGTTTACGCAGCGTCCCCTGGGAATGTCCGTCACTCCCTATATACGACACAACGTAGGGGTTGAACACGCCGGGCCGGGCCTGGGTGCTCGACCAGCCCCGGAAGGACTCCGCCGATTTGCCGTTGTCGTCGCGCACATTGATAAATGCACCGGAAAGACTGACCGTGGTCTGGAGCGGGTTTATGCGGGGGAACACGAGCATCCCTTCCACACCCCATTTGTCATAACGGTAGCTGTTGCCCGGCCTTCTTTCCACGCTTATCTTGTTATAGACCACGTAATTCAACGGTACGCCGTCGACGCTCAGCACCATATCGCTCGGACGGTCCTCGCGCGGGTCGGCCATGTAGACCGGCCGTGTTTCGTTGTATTGCGCCCAGGAATCGGTATAATGGCGAAGGGGAAGGACCCTGAGCGACGTGATAGACGATCCGGCCGGCGCCGACGACCATGTTTCATAGCCGTTGCGGAGTTTTTCGTTATAGTAGGTGAACTTGGCGGTGATGCCGGCTATATCCAGGTCGAAACCCACTTCGAATTTATTGCTGTACTGTATTTTAAGGTCGGGGTTGATCATGTCTTCGCTGCTTCGGACCATGGTCGTGACCGTCCTTCGCACATCGGCCGGGTTATTGGGGTCTGTCCAGGCGAAGTGTTCGCTGTCATCGTCCTCGTACGCTGTGTATTGGTACATGTGGCCGTTGTCGGGCAGCCTTGAGAAACGACCGAAGCCGCCGCGAAGGCTCACCCCCCTGACAATGCCGTCGCCGTTCCTGACCAGAGCATAGCGCATGTTCACGCGAGGGTCTATCGCGGTGCGGTTGTTGAGAACATTGTTCAGGATCATATTGACGCGCACCCCCGGTTCGATGGTCAGCGATTGGCGGTTGCCGAAGAGCGGGATATGGAAACTGTCCTCGGCGAAGAAACTCACGACGTTAACGAAAGGTATCTCGTCGAACCGTTGACTCCGGAAACCCTCCGGACGGTAGTCATTGGAATTTGTGGAGCCGCCCTCCACATAGTGGGGGATGAAGTAGTTGCCCCTGCCCGTATTGCCGTTGGAGCGTAAATCGGCGCCGACCGTCAGAGTGTTCATCACTTTGCCGGGCATGCCCATAACAAGGTCGCCCATGATCTGGGCATAATGGCTGATAGCGCGGCTCTCGTTGCGCTGGTCCTGCACGAAAGAATAGGTCTGCCGGTCGGCCCAGAACTCGCCGCTCTCGTACGACCAGGCACTGTGATTGCCGCCGCCCAGGAGCCTCTTGTCGATGGAAAGTTCGTTCGTCAGCTCGAAACGGTACGAATATTTTAGATTCGTGATCCACGGTTTTTCGAAAAGCAGCGTACCCTCGAACCCTGCGCTGATGCTGTGGTCCCTGTATTCCGAGCGGTTTTCACGCGAATTCTTATCGGGGTCGGCCTTCGTCTTGTTGTCGGACATGTAGCCCGACAGGTTGACCGAGAAACGGTGCTGTGTCTTGTTGTGTGTCAGCGTGTTGCTGTATATAACCGAGAAAGTCTCGCGTTGGTAGTTCTCCGCCGCACTGCGAATGTCCACGGCGCTGGAGGTGTATGAGCCGGAAAAGTTCAGCGCGCCCGTCTTGCCGAGGCCGAGGCCTTTGGAAAACGACGCCAGCTTCACATTGGGATTGGTCTGGAACTTGACGTCCCACGGAGTGCGTCCTTTGATCGTGTTGACGATCACCGCGCCCGACGAAATGTTGCCGTACTTTGCCGATGCGATGCCCGGGATGACCTCGATTGACTCGATGTTTTCGAGCGATATGCGCCTGGTGTCGTAACCACGGTTCGTCGCCTGGGCCTGATCCCCGGTGAACAGGTTGCTGACCATGGACGCCTGGTCGCTTATCTGTGCGCCATTTATCCAGATACCCACCCCGTTGCGGTTGCTGACGTGTGAAAGGTTCTCTCCGGAACGGTTGATGTCGCGCAGTACTATCTCGTTGTACGATGCCCCGCTGAGGTTCGGATTGGTGGTCGTCGCACCAGGCAGAAGCTGCATCAGGTCGCTGAGCGATGTGGGCTGGGTGTGTTCCATCGCCTGTCGGTCGATGCGCGACGAGGAGTTCATCGTGTTTTCGGCCGTGGCGGTAACAGTTACCGTGTTCAGCTCCAGGCTCGACTGCTTCATCTTCAGGGTGAACGAACGTACCGTTTGCGTCACGGTGACGGAATAGGTCAGTTTCTCGTAGCCTACATGGGTCGATTCGATATTGTAACTTCCCGTTGGAGCCGATGCGAAACGGTATTTGCCGTCCGCATCGGAAACCGTCCACAGGTCGAGGGCGGGGATCGTGATAAGGCACCCCACCAACGGTTCGCCGGTTTCGCTGTCTGAGACGGTGCCCTCTATAACGACGGTCGCCGGGTTCTGGGCTGCCGTGCGTCGGGGAAGGAGCATTACGACATCGTTTTCCACAACGAAGGTCAGGTTGCCGCCGCGGAGGATGTTAGTGAGGACTTCCGATACGATCGTGTTCTCGGCCTTAACGTCGATGGCGCCCAACTGCCGGAGTTGGTCGGTGTTGTAAACGAACCGCAGTCCGGTCTGTTTATGGATCTCGTCGAAGAGCTCAAAAAAAGTTCCCTGTTTCAGGTCCAGGGTAACCCTTTGGCCCTGCGGCGAGGCGGCAGACCGGGCCGTGAGCCCGAACACAAGCATGAATGCGCACGCCAGGCGCACGCTTCTCCATGCTTTCGAGCATTCCTTACAAGGCAAGGAGCGATTTGGTAGTTTTTTTTTCATACTTTTGCAATTACGTTAGTAGATAGGTGAATAAACGCTGTTGTTCACTGTCGAATCCGATAGCGGAAAGTCGCAACCTTTCCGCTATTTTTTTTCTTAGTTTCTCAGTTTATATAAACCGTGCCGCCGTCCAGACGGAAATTCACATCGGATATTTTTTCAAAATAATAGAACAGGGAGGCGATGCTCTCGTAGCGACGCATGTTCACGTCGAAACGAAGCGGCCGCACGGCGTCGTTCTCGAACACGACGTCCACGTTGTAAAGGCGCCCCAACTTCTCCATGACCGACTCCAGCGGCTCGTCCCTGAATATCAGCTCGTCGTTTTTCCAGGCTACATATTCACGAACGTAGACCTCCGACACTTCGGCCTCGCCGGTGCCGGTGTCGATCACCGCCAAATGGTTCGGCGACAGCATCCTCTCGGCCATCTCCTGTTTGCCGTTAAAGCCCACCGAACCCTCGACCAGCACCAGTTCGAACTTCTCCGGCGAGTAGGTGTTCAGGTTGAACTCCGTCCCGTAGACGCGCATTGAGAAGTCGCCTGAACGCACGATGAACGGCCTTTCGCTGTCGTGCCGCACTTTGAAATACGCTTCGCCGCGCAGGGACGTTTCGCGGGTGTCGGCGGCAAAATTGAGCGGATATTCCAGTTCGCTGTCCGAGTTGATCCACACTTCAGTGCCGTCGCCCAACTTTATGTAGAATTCGCCTCCTCGCGGTACCCTTATCCTGTTGTATATCGGTTCTGCATCGTTATCCGTCGGAGTACCGACCTGTTCGTATTCCAGCACATCGTCCGCGGTGGCGGTAATGCGCCAGCCGTCCTGCTCCACTATCCGGCCTTTCATGCCTCCGACCTCGATCTGTGTGCCGTCGGAAAGGACGAGCATCGCGCGGGTCGATATTATTCCCACGTCATCCCGTGCCATGTCTTTGTCCGATACCGCGAACCACAACGCCACGGCGGCAACCACGGCTGCGGCCGTAGACAGGCCGGTGCGGCGCATAAGGCGCTTCCGGTCGCGTCGTGCTATTCCCTCCCTTATCGCCTTCTTCGAAGCCTCCACGTCGATCGTCAGCTCCTGCTGCGCCCACCGGATATGGAGGCATTCTTCCATCAGACGGTCGTATTCCGCACGGTTTGCCGGGCCTTCTTCCAGCCACCGGGCCAGTTTCTCGCGCTCATCCGCGGTGATGCTTCCGCTGAATGCGGCATAACACAGATCCTGTATCTCTTTATTCTCCATTGCAGCTTACATTTTATTGTAAAACAAAAAAAGCGGCAAAAGGTCTACACCTTCAGTCGCTTTTTTCAAAAACCGTCGGGATTTTTTGCTACGATCTTATCCTGCGCCGCAGATTGTCGAGCGCGCGGGATATAAGTGTCTTTACGGTCGAAACGGATATGTCGTAACGCTCGGCCACCTCGCGATACTTCAGGCCGTCGAGAAAAACCGCCCTCAGCACTTGTGACGAGCGTGGATGGAGCGCCTCTATTTCATCTATTATTACAGAATACAATCTGTCGTGGTCGTCTTCGTAGCTGTCGAGTGCCGCGGCCACATTTTCCTCCTTCACGGCGGAATATACTACGCCGCGTTTCTTCCTGTGGTTCAGGCAGCGGTTGCGGACGATCAGATGAAGAAAGGCGGAGAGCGATTCGCGCCTGAATTTCAGGTATAACTTTTTGCTCCAGATGTCCACGAAAAGTTCCTGGACGAGATCTTCGGCGGCATCAGGACTGTCGAGGAATGTATTGGCCCAAAGCACCAGCCGGCGATAATAGGCATCGTACAGCAACTCCATGGCACTCTGATCGTGCCGGGCAAATGCCTCGCATATCGTCGCATTCCGATCCATTGCATAGCGAATATAACAGCACAATATATAAATAATTCCGATTATTACAATAACGGGGATGACGGCCGTGTCTGCTTTTCATCTCCTGATTATCTGCCGATTGACAAAAAACACTATCTTTGTGGTTATTATAATAGTTAATGTTATGTTCGGATTCGGAGGAGTATTCAACCGTAAAGCGCGGCAATTCGATTACAGGCCACGGTATTACGACCCGGAGCAGGAGCGCCGGGAGCAACGCAGACGCGAGCTGCTGGGGGCGGATTATCAGGACAGGTACAAGACGGAAGAGGAGCGCAAGGCCGACTACGTGCCGGGACGCTATATCCGCGACAATATCAAGACGAGGCGCGGGATAGGGACTTCGTCGCGCAACAACTCGTCGTTCGGGATTAGAATAGTGCTGATAATCGTACTGATATGCCTGGCCGCGTGGTGGATAATGAGAACGGATTTCTTTACCGAGTTTCTTACGAAATGGCTGGGCGCATAAAACTGCTGCCGGAATTCGTGGCCAACCAGATCGCCGCCGGGGAGGTGGTTAACCGGCCGTCGTCGGTGGTGAAGGAGATGATGGAGAACGCGGTGGACGCCGGTGCGCGCAACATCACGGTCAATTTCCGCGACGGCGGCAAGGCGATGATCCGGATAGTCGACGACGGGGTGGGGATGTCGCCCATCGACGCGCGTCTTGCGTTCGACCGCCACGCCACGAGCAAGATCGACGCCGTGGACGACATATACCGCCTCGGGACGTTCGGGTTCCGCGGCGAGGCGTTGGCCTCGATCGCGTCGGTGGCCGAGGTCGAGCTGCGCACGCGGCAGGAGGGCGACGAGCTCGGCACGCAGGTCGAGATAAACGGCGGCAAGTTCGTGGCCCAGACCCAGGTGAATTGCCCCGTAGGGTCGCAGTTCACTGTGAAGAACCTGTTCTATAACGTGCCCGCGCGCAGGCGTTTCCTCGATAAAAGTTCCACCGAATCGCGGCATATCGTGGCCGAGTACCAGCGTGTGGCGCTCTGTAATCCGCAGATAGGGTTTGCGCTCTACGACAGCGACGCCCTGGTGTCGAAACTCGCGCCGTCGGGGTTGAGGCAGAGGGTCGTGGGGGTGATCGGGAAGAATGTCGCGAAGAACCTGCTGGATGTCGAGGCGGATACTTCGATCGTCAGGATAGAGGGTTTCGCGGGGCGTCCCGCATCGGCGCGGCAGACCAACAAGGAGCAGTTCCTGTTCGTCAACGGGCGTTATTTCCGGAGCCCGTATTTTCATAAGGCGGTTGTGTCGGCATACGAGAAACTGGTTGCGGCGAACACCCAGCCGTCGTATTTTATATACCTCACGATCGACCCCGCGCGCATAGACGTGAACGTGCACCCGCAGAAAACCGAGATAAAGTTCGAGGACGGCGCCCAGATATGGCAGATACTTAACGCCGCGGTGCGCGAGGCGCTCGCCAAGTCGGGGGCCGTGCCGCCCATGGACTTCGATATGGACACGTCGGTGGAAATACCGGTATTCAGGCCCGGTGTGACCTACCGTCCCCCCGAAATTAAGGCCAATCCCGATTTCAACCCCTTTGAAAAATATCCCGACGCACCGGACGGCGGCAGGCGGTCGCACGCCGATATTTCCGATTTCGTGGAGCCGCGCGGTGCGTGGGGCAACTTCGTGGAGGAGGATTACGAGGCGTCGGTGCTTGAGTTCATTTCCGGAGAGGAGGCGTCCTCGCAGGAGTTGTTCGAGGCGGGTACGGGGCAGGCCGCGGGCGGGATCCTGCCCATCGGGACGCGCTATGCCGCCACGGTGGCCGACGGCGCGCTTTTGGTCATAGACCTGCACAGGGCGTTCGAATCGGTGCTCTACGACCGTTACGGCATGATGCTCGAAAGCGGGAATTCGGTGAGCCAGCAGTTGCTGTTCCCCGAGACGCTTACACTGTCGCTCGACGACGCGGCGCTGCTCGGGCAGCATATGGCCGATTTCGCGGCGTTCGGGTTCGATATAGCGCTTCGCGATGAACACACGGCCGAAGTGTCGGGGCTTCCGGCGGATCTTGCGGCCTGTGGCGCCGGGCAATTGGTTTACGACCTGTTGGATGTCCTGCGCGAGGATACGGAGACGACCGGCGAACTGCGCCGCAACCGCCTGGCCGCAAGTATGGCGCGCAAAGGTTCATATTCTAAAACCCGCGCCATGTCGGTCGAGGAGATTGCTGCGCTGTTGGATTCGCTGGCCGCGTGTACGAACCCCGGTTACACTCCCTCCGGCAATCCTGTAATGACGGCCATCTCCGAAGACGAAATAGCTAAGAGGCTGAAGAAACAGTAAAGATAACTTCCCCCTGATCAGAAGTAATAAAGGGGGCTCTCTATTTTTACCGTTCCCGTCGAATGAACGACCCTGCCGTCGTCGGTCACCCCTTCTATCAGGATCGAATACTCCGTTCCCGGCATATCGGCGGACCAGAACCTGAACGTTGCCCTGCCGTCGCCACCGGTGCGCAGGTCGGGGACCCAATGGAGGGTGATGCGCCTGTCGTTCGTGTCGGAGGCCTTTTCCGCGTCGGTTTCGTACTTCGGAGAATAGAATTCGACGGCTTTCTGGAAACCCGGAGGATTGATGGTCTTTTTGTGAAAACTGCGATCTGTGCGGTTGAGCATACCCATTCCGCCTTTGCTGTAAAGGGAGAAGACCGCCCCGTATTGCGGGCCGCCGTTTGCAAGATCGTAGCCGAACGGCATCGCTTCCTCGTCCTTCGCCATCTCGATATAGTCGATATTCGCAGTCTCCAACGACAGGAAATGCGCTATATCCGCCGATTCCACATCCCAGTTGTCGTATATAAACCTGACAGGTTTATTCTTGTACGATACGGAATCGTTCATGATCAATAAAAACGGGGCCAGCCTCATCAGCAACATCCGTATGGTGGGCATGCCGAGTTTGTCGATATATTTCTTGTCGTATGACTTGCCCATCAGGAAGTCGTTCGAATAGAACCCCCGCTTGGGGGCTTTGGCCGTGATGACGACCTCCTCGAGGTCTATCCCGTCGTCGAGCCTCCATGTCCTGAACTGCGAGGTCAGTTTATGCAGGTAGGTCGTGTCCGCCTGCGCCTGCGCGGCATCCTCCTGGTTTCTTATGTGGTCGGCGACCAGCAGCGCCGGGTCGACGGAGAGCCGCGGTTCCTGGTCAACCACCAGTTCCACGCGTTTTTTTCTCCTTTCCGAGTTGGCCTGAAGGAAAATGCTCGAACCCTCCGGAATATCGAAACCGCTGAATGCGAACGTTCCCGCGCTGTCGGTCATCCGATGATCGAATAATATCCGGTCCTTATAGAGCAGCGTTACCGTGGCGTCGTCGACTGGCTTTCGACCCCATAGCGAGATCACCTTCCCCGATATTTCGTCACCCACTTCGAGGTATTCACGCGGGATCCGGTATTCGCCTTTCAGCAACTGCGAAATATCGTACCTCCGCCATCCCTGGGTGAGCATCAGGGCGTCGAGCCCCCATTCGGCATCGGCGTTGTCGGGCGCGAAATACCATGCCGGATCCTCGATATGCCCGCGCAGGTCGGAGGAGAGAAGCAGTTCGGTGTATATGTCGGATGCGCCGTCGGCGTCGACCAGTCCGCTGTCGGTCACCGCGACCGAAAAACTTCCCGCCAACGGATTGCCTGCCGCATCGGTTACGGTGGCCGTCACCTCGACAGGCTCGCGTTTGCCGTACGATTCCCTGTCGGCCGTCAGCGTCGAGCGGGCCTGGTCGTCGTTGGATATAAATGTAAGCCTCTCGCTAAGCACATTGAAATCTTCGTCGAGGAGCAGGGCATGCAGCACCCCCGACGGGAAACCGGCGGTATTTACTTTTATTACGCCGCGGGGGTTCCCTACGGCGAGGGCCAGTATGGGATTACCGCGAGTGTGCATAACGATATACATCCGGCCTTGCGGCGTGAAACCTTCGGGCAACGCAATCCCGAGCAGCAAATCATCCCGGAGGCGCTTCAACTGCAACGCAACGGCATCGTCGCGCACCTCGGGCAGTTCGAAACGCAGCACGCGGCCCTCCGGCCCGGGGCATTCGGCAAAATACTTACCGGGTTTATACGGCACGATGGTGAACGCGCCCATGCCCTTGTAGGTCGTATTGAATTCCGTTATCAGGTTGCCATTCTCGTCGACGATCCTGCCCGAGACATCGACCGAACTTCCATCCTTGCGCAGCGCCTTGAAACCCACCGTGCAGCCTACGCCGTCGATCAGGTAGCCGCCTTCGGGAAAGAACGACACGTCGTAATCGTCATCCGCCGCGGGGATGGTGAAGTATCGTGTAAAGTCATCGTACTCCACGGCCACGACGTTCCTCGCGCGAGGGTCCTCAAGTCTGGCGGTGAAAGTAAGCCGTCCGCGCTCGCTTAGCTCACGCGCTTCGAGAAATTTGCCGTTGACGGTGACGAATATATTCCGGCCATCGATGGAATGGCCGTCGCGCATATCCTGAATCGTCAGTTCGCCCCTCACACGGCCGTTCCCCCTGTGGGTGAATTCCATCCGGGCGGGGATCCGGATATGCGCCTTGTCGCTGACGCGGATGCGCCTGAGGGGGAAATATTCCTGCCCCGCGTTTTTCATGAAATTGGTATACGCCCTCATGGTATATGTGCCCGAGGGGGCCTCCTCCATCAGAGGAATGTACCCGCTGTAAATACCATCGCGCGAGATCAGCCTGATATTGTAAGCCACATCCCCCGCGGGATTGATCAGGTCGACCCGGACGAACTTGCTAATATTCGCGGGGACATGGGTCGATGCGTCCACCACATGCGCCCTGAGCCATATAGTGTCGCCGGAAAGGTAATGCTCCCTGTCGGTGTGGACGTATATCTTTTCCTGCGGATAACCGCTCAACTGCCTCCGGAATTTGTATGCCACGTCTCCCGAAAGTCCGTCGTCTCCGCCCTGGGCCCTGGCGCCGCCCGCTCCCGCCGCGATGATGACGACAGCCGCCGATATGACATGTAATATTTTCATTAAGGATATATTTTATATGGCCCGTTATCCCGAGTTGCCACCCCAAAGTCTTTGGGGTGGCAACTCGGGAAGAACTAATGCAGGGAGGAGTGCTTAAAGTCCCAGCACTTCTTTCCCCTGCCTGAATACGATGTCCTTCGGGATGCCTGCCGAGGCGATCCTGTCGAGGTCGGCCTGCAATTCGGGGCCGATCGTACTGCGGGTCGCCAGCCACTCTTTGGCAAGCGCCTTGTTGCCGTCGCCCTGCATGACGATAATGTCGTTCACGAGTGTCTCTATGGCGGCGGCCATCCTGTCGCGGTCGACAGTGTAGCGGCCCGTCTCCTCGTTGCGCGTGAAGGCGCCCTTGTCGCGCAGGTAGTTGAACTCGATCATGTTGGCCTGACCGTGTGCGCTCGCCGCGCCGAAACGTACCGAGCGGAATATCCCTGCGATGCACGTCACATAGTTGTCCATCAGGTCTTTCTCGGGGAATTCGCCCATCTTGTAGAGCTGTGTCACCATATAAAGCCCCGCGATGTCGGCCTTGGCCTCCTCGATCGGGCTGTATGTCTCGGCGAGGGCTTCGCGTACCGACGTCTGCGGCGCGTCGACAAGGTATTTCACACCCAGTCCGTGGGCTACCTCGTGGAACATGACGTTCTGGAAGAAGGCCTCCTCGAACTTCACGTGGCCCAACTGCGATTCGTCCATCAGCAGTTCGGCTATCGGTATCAGTATCTTGTCGAACTTGGCCTGCATGGCGTTCTTGAGCTGGAGTTTGCGCGAGCCTTTGGCCTCGTGTACGCGCGGGTCGTTGGGCAGGTTGATCGCGATGTTCTTGCTCGCCGAGTTGCAGTCGCCGCCGTAGTAGATCACGTTGTAGACGTTCATGTCGCCCGTAGAGCTCGTGCCGTCCTCCTTTACCTCGGGTTTGTATTTCGGCGCGACGGGAAGGCCGGCCTGAAGCTGCGGCAGTATCTTGTTGAAATGCTCGATGTTCTTGCTCCACACGGGGTCTTTCAGCAGTATCTGCGCCGAGTGAGCCGCCTTAATGCCCTGAAAAGCATCCTCGTAGCTCTCGATCGGGCCGACCACGAAGTCGATCATATTGGTCTTCATGTCCATCCATGCCAGATCGCTCGTCAGATAGTCGTCCGTTCGCAGGGCCTCGGCGCGCAGGGTCAGGTAGTTGCGAAATCCCTCGTCCTCGGCCAGCGTTGCGGCTCGATCGAGCAACTGCGCGGCTTTCTCTATCTGTTCGGCGTACGCCTCGTGGTACCACACACATTTCAGCGAGCCGTCGTCATTGCGGCGCAGCAGGGTGTACCAGCTGCTCTTGTCGGGGTCGGCAAACGCCTCGAACTCCTCGGCGGTTATGTCCTGCGGATAGTAGTTCGCGCCGAGGGGTTTCTCGCCGAAACCCGCGATGAACGGCGCATTGTCGTTCAGCCTGTCCCACGGGCCGTAGTTTATCTCGGCGTATTTGCGCGTTGCCGGCTGGTCGATGCGGCCGAGGAACTCCGTCTTGTCGCCTATCGCGTCGAGCCAGAAGATCTCCTCCATGATCTCCGACACGTCGACGAGCAGGCCGAGCATCGTCCGCTGGTTGTCGGAAAGGTGGCTGAGATCGGCCGTGAGCGTCACCTCGGCGTAGTTATCCACAAGTTTTTGCATCTCGGCAAGGTCCATATTGGCTTCCAGTTTGTCGGTTTTTTTGTCTCCGCATGCGCAGAGCACTGCTACGGCTGCGGCCATAACAAATAGATTTTTTACAGTCATTTTCATTGAAGTTCGGTTTTGAGATTCAAAATAAGTAAAATAAACGCAGAAAAGCAAGAAGCGTTCGGCAGGCACGGGAAAAAGAGTTACCTTTGCGGGTAATAATTCTGAAAAATGAGGAGAAACTATAATCCGAATATGCCGCCGGTGGTGATGAACCTGCTGATCATCAACGTGCTGGTTTTTATGGCGACTTTCCTGCTGCCGTTCGGGCAGTGGCTGCACGATACGTTGGCGCTATATTTCCCGACCAGTCCGAATTTCAGGTTCTGGCAGCCGCTCACCCATATGTTCGTACACAGCAATACCGACCCCTATCACCTGCTGATCAATATGTTTACGCTCTGGATGTTCGGGCGTCAGGTGGAGTACGACCTCGGGCCCAAAAAATTCATGTGGTATTATCTGCTCTGCGGCCTCGGGGCGGCGCTGCTGCAATTGGCCGTCAACTGGATCGAGATAAACGCTCTTGCCGGTTCGGGCAACTTCATGGAGGCCGGATATATGGTACTGAACGGCCGGATGGTCGGGGCTTCGGGGGCGATATTCGGGCTTCTCGCGGCGTTCGGGATACTGCACGCCAACAGCATGGTGATGATGATCCTGCCGCCCATACCGATGAAAGCCAAGTGGTTCGTGCTGATCTACGCCGTTATCGAACTGCTGTTCGGCGTGAGCGGCGTTAACGACGGCGTCGCACACTTCGCGCATTTGGGAGGCGCGCTGTGGGGTTTCCTCATCCTGCTCTATTGGAAAAAGAAAGGAAAGATATATTTTTAGAATTGACAATGGAGAGTTGACAATTATGCTTCGACATAAAATCATTGTCAATTGTCAATTATCCATTGTCAACCCACCACCACTATGGCACGGAGCGGCAGATATTCCTATGACGACCCTCCGCGCGGCGGCGGCAGACTGCTGAAGATATTCGACTTTGCGGTCTTCCTGCTCACTGTCGTCGCGGCGCTGTTGCTCGTGTGTGCCTACGTATCGCGGTATGTGAATCCGAATGACGTGTGGTTCTTCGCCTTCGCCGGACTGGGGGCGCCCATACTTTATGTCATCAATATCGTGTTCGCGCTCTACTGGGTGATACGGTGGAAGCGGTATGTCTTCCTGCCGTTGGCCGTGGTGCTTACCGGGGCGGGATGGATCCCGCTCTTTTTCCGGCCCACGCTCCGTCAGCAATACCCGGGTACGGAGCCGAAGGCGCAGGTGGTGATGAGCTACAATGTGGCGGGGTTCCTCACCGAGCGGAACGGACGGATGGTATCGGCCCTGGACAGTGTGGCTGCATCGGTGGCGCGTGCGAAGCCCGACATACTCTGCATTCAGGAGTTCCAGTGCAACAACGCCGGACTGAAACCGCACCTCGATTCGCTTATCGGACTGCCATACGACAGGGTCAATTACAAAGTGTCCAACGCATCCGGGGGCGGCTGGGGGTTGGCCATATACAGCAATTACAGGATAATCCGCTCGGGGACGGTCGATTTCGGAGAGTCGACCAACTCGGCGCTCTGGGCCGACCTGCTGGCGCGGGGCGACACGGTGAGGGTCTTCAACTGCCACCTCCAGACCACGTCGGTCGACCAGTCCGACCGCGAGTACCTCACCGAGCAGGAGTTCATGGCCGACAGTACGCGCGAGGAGCGTGTGCGCAGCATCGCGGGCAAACTGCGCCGCAACTTCCGGATCCGTGCCGCGCAGGTCGATTCGCTCGCGCCAATGATCCACAGTTCGCCCCATCCGGTGATAGTGTGCGGTGATTTCAACGATACCCCGATGTCGTATGCCTACCGCACGATGCGCGGCGATCTGGCCGATGCGTTCGTCGAAAAAGGGACTGGGGTGCCGAGTACATATCAGGGCCTGTTCAACCTGTTCCGTATAGACTATATTTTCCACTCACGCGGGATCACGACCGTCGGCTACCACTCGCCACCCGGCGACTATTCTGATCATAAGGCGGTGATCGCAAGGCTTAATATATAAATGACGATATGACAAAACCTACATTATTGGTACTGGCTGCGGGGATGGGCTCGCGCTATGGATCGCTGAAGCAGATGGACGGCGTAGGGCCGGGTAACGAGGCGATCATCGACTATTCGGTCTACGACGCTATCCGGGCGGGATTCGGGAAGGTGGTCTTCGTGATCCGCCACTCGTTCGGTGAGGAATTCAGGGAGGTTTTCAACAGTGAACGCTTCGGCGGGAGGATAGAGGTCGACTATGTGTTCCAGGAGTTGGACTACCTGCCCGCGGGAATGACGGTGCCCGAGGGACGCACAAAGCCGTGGGGTACGAACCACGCCGTGATGATGGGCGCCAAAGCCATCGACGGGCCTTTTGCGGCTATCAACGCCGACGACTTCTACGGGCAGGATGCGTTTGCCAAACTGGGCGGATTCCTGCGCGAGGCCGAGGGGCGGACGGGCGAGTATTGCATGGTGGGGTACCGGTTGGGGAATACGCTTTCGGAGAACGGAACGGTTTCGCGCGGGGTGTGCGGGGTCGACGGCGGGGGGTACCTGCTCTCGATGGTCGAACGCACGGCGATCGCGCGGGGCGAGGACGGGCATATCGCGTTTGAACTCAATGGAGAAAAACACCCGCTTCCGGACGACACGCTGGTCTCGATGAACTTCTTCGGCTTCACGCCCGACTATTTCGTCCACTCCTACAACTATTTCGAGACGTTCTACCGCGAAAACCGCGACAATATCAAGGCCGAATTCTACATACCCCTGATGGTCAACCATCTGGTCGGTACGGGCGAGGCGAGCATGAAGGTGCTCTCGACCGATTCGCAGTGGTTCGGGGTGACGTACAAGGAGGATAAACCGGCGGTCGAAGCGCGAATCAGAGAACTTATTGCCGAGGGGGTTTATCCGGAGCGGCTTTGGGAATAAGACCTTGATATGCGGCGAGCGCAGCGAGCCGCACTCGGGTTTCCGGCAGGCGGCTTGAGCGTTGGCCGGGTTGGCGTAAGACAACCCTTGCGGCCCGCAGCCACCCCCGGCGGAGGGCCGTGTTCCACTACGTTACTCGCATCCCTCCGTTGGTTGCGTGCTGAGAACTAAGTCATCGCTTTAACCATTAACCACTAATTTGTTATGGAAATAACCCAACAACTATGGGGCATGTCGCCCGAGGGTGAGGCGGTCGTGCTCTACACGATGCGCAACGCCAGCGGCGCGGAGGTGAGGCTGACCAACATAGGCGCGGCGATCGTCGGTATCACCGTTCCCGACAGCGAGGGGCGGATGGGCGACGTGGTGTTGGGTTACAGCCATTTCGGCGACTATTTCGGCGACGCGGCGGCAATGGGCAAGATCGTGGGCAGGGTTGCTAACCGCATCGGCAACGCCCGGTTCACGATAGACGGCGAGGAGTTCCGGCTCACGCGCAACGTGCCGCCCCATCATCTGCACGGCGGCGGCGCGGGAGGTTTCGCGAACAAACTGTGGACCTCGCGCGTGGAGACCGACCGGGTGGTGTTCGGATACGTCAGCGCGGCCGGCGAGGAGGGGTACCCCGGTGAACTCGGGTGCGAGGTGGTGTACGACTGGGATGACGACAATGTGCTGGAGATCACGATGTACGCCCGCAGCGACGCACCCACGATGGTGAACCTCACCAACCATGTATATTTCAATCTCGCGGGCGAAAGTTCGGGTAGCGTGCTCGGACATGAGCTGCGCGTGGACGCCGATAAATTCCTCGCGGCCGACGACCGGCAGGTCCCTTCGGGCGAGACGATCGCCGTTGCCGGGACGCCGATGGATTTCAGGACGGCTAAGCCCCTCGGGCGCGATATAGACACTGATTACGAACCGCTGCATATCGGGTTCGGATATGACCAGTGCTGGGTTGTCGACGGCTGGAAGAAAGGTGTGGTCGGCGAGGTCGGCGAGTTGTACGACCCCGTTTCGGGACGCACGCTCTCGATACGTTCCACCCAGCCCGGCCTTCAGGTCTATACGGGCAATTTCCTCTCCGGAGGGCCGCAGGGTAAGAGCGGACGCGCATACGCCGACCGCGACGGCGTGGCGCTCGAATGCCAGGGCCTGCCGAATGCCCCCAACGTTCCCTCGTTCCCGTCGCAGCGCCTCGACCCCGGCCAGACTTACGAAGAACATATCATTTATCGCTTCGGGGTGAAGGGAGAATAACGAAAAAAGGCCGGCGATCTTTGTGATCGTCGGCCTTTTTAATTCTGTACACGTTTTTACCTCGTGCGGATCTTATACCCTGCGAATCCGTAATAGAGAATAAACAGGAAGCACGGGAGCATTATCCAGTACGACAACTGCATCGTGAATGCCTCATTGAGGTAGCCGAAGATCGTGGGTACAACGGCACCGCCTGCGATCGCCATCGTGAGCAACGACGATCCGGCCTTGGTAAACTTGCCGAGGTCTTTCATTGCGAGAGGCCAGAGCGCGGGCCACATCAGTGAACAACCCAGTGCGCAAAGCCCCATTCCCCAGATCGAAACATTGCCGGGAAGCAATACGACCGCAAGAGAACCTATCACGGCAAGTATTGAGCAAATATAGAGCGCACGCTCCTGTGACAGGTACTTCGGTATCAGCACGATCCCGATAATATAGCCGATCACCATGCCGATGCTCGATATCCAGCCGTAGGCGTCGGGGTTGGCAAGTTTCAGGTCGGCCGCATAGTCCACCAACGAGGTGAGTGCGACAGTTTCGACACCGACATAAAGGAAAAGCGTCACCGCGCCCAGAACGAGATGCGGGAATTGCCATATCGAGGTCTTCGTGTTCGCATAGGCGCTTTCGGCGGTAGGTTCGGCATCCTCGTCCTCTCCAACGGCCTTGACTTCGGGAAGCGGCGCCAAAAGCGACACGATGCCCAGAAGTACGAATATGCCGACGATTATCATGAACGGTTTGGCGAGGTCGGAGATCGGTATCTGATCGATATTGCCAGCCACCACCCACGCAAGGAACATCGGTGCGACGGCAACGGCCACCTTATTGCAAATGCCCATCATGCTGATACGCTTTGCCGCGCTTTCGTGCGGGCCGAGTATCGTGACATAGGGATTGACCGAGGCTTGCAGGAAACAGTTGCCTGTTCCCGACACGAACGATGCCAGGATGAATAGCCAGAAACTGGATTGTTGCGCTGCCGGGATAAATAGGGCGAACGCAACGGCGTACATAGCAAACGAAAGCGCCATCGTACGTTTATAGCCGATCTTTTTGATCGTCATCGACGCCGGGAATCCGAAAATAATGAAAGGCAGGAAAGTCGCAGCCAACAATAGGTACGGGTTCTGCCCCTGCATAACCGACCCCTTGAGAACGGGGATCAGGTAAGAGTTGAGCCCAAGCCCGAAGCCGATGGCAAAGAACATGATCCCCACGAACGCGAGGGCGACGGCTATGCGGCCGCCTGATTTGTTAGTCGTCATAATTATATCAGGTTTAAGGTATTATGC
>QMCE01001823.1_pt1 | contig 17712 bp, 17 predicted proteins | sample 1821851 | NCBI WGS metagenome assembly QMCE01 (sample SAMN09453174, study PRJNA476694) | Termite gut metagenome, whole genome shotgun sequencing project. | isolation source: worker | host: Odontotermes sp. | place: South Africa:Pretoria | collected 2016-01-28
ACCATTTCCGCTGTCTTTTTACATTTTTGTCTCATTAGACCCGTTTTTCTGTCTCATCAGACTTGCGCGGTTATACCGAAGGGCGGAGACGCGCGAGTTCCATGCCGGATTATCGGTAAGCGCGGCTCCGTTTTCGGCGGGGGCTCTTGCGCTGTTGAAGCGCAAGGTGGGCGCCACCCCGAAAATATAGCCCGACCGGCGCATTGCGCCGGGCACGCCGCAAAAAAAGCATTTTTGAGTTTTTTGAACTACAAAGCTTCATAAACCGGCACATAGTAAACTAAATTTGAACTGAATTTTTAACGAGGCTTTCTTTATGCTTGATATTCGCAAAATTCGTGAAAATCCTGATTTTTATCGCGCCGAAACCCAAAAGAAAGGTTCGGTGGCGGACATTACGGACATCCTCGCTCTCGACGAGAAGCGGAGAGCGCTTTTAACCGAAGTGGAACAGCTGAAATCCAAACGCAATGCCGAGTCCAAAAAAATCGGGGAAGCCAAAAAGAAAGGCGAAAACGCAGACGATGCTATTATTGCCATGAGAGAACTCGGCGAACGCATTTCCGAACTGGATCGCGCGGTAAAAGCGGTGGATGAGGAGCAAACCGAGAAACTGATGCACGTCCCAAACATCGCGCATGCTTCCGTACCCGAAGGAACCTCAAGCGAAGATAATGTGGCGGAAAAGACCTGGGGTACGCCCCGGGAAATTGACTTCGATGCCGTCGATCACAAGACTCTCGGCGAACGTCTCGGGTTATTTGACTTTGAACGCGGTGCGAAAGTTTCCGGAAGCGGGTTTCCCGTTTACACCGGGCTCGGTGCCCGCCTCGAACGCGCACTCATTCAATGGTTTTTGGATTCCCACCGGAAGTCCGGATTCACCGAAGTCATTCCGCCTTACCTCGTCACCCGCGACACCATGCGCGGCACGGGGCAACTCCCGAAATTTGAAGAAGACATGTATCGCTGCGACAAGGATGACGACCTGTTTCTGATTCCGACGGCGGAAGTTCCCGTCACGAATCTTTACCGCGATGAGATTATTCCGGAAAGCGAACTCCCGAAAAGGCTCTGCGCTTACTCCGCCTGTTTCCGCCGCGAAGCCGGGAGCTACGGCAAAGACACCCGCGGGCTCCTTCGCCTGCACCAGTTTAACAAAGTGGAAATGGTTTACTTCTCGCACCCGGAAAAAAGTTACGAAGACCACGAAGCTCTCACCCGCATCGCCGAAGAACTGTTGGAAGCCCTGAAACTCCCTTACCGCCGCCTCATGCTCTGCAAAGGTGATCTCGGGTTCGGCGCCGCCAAATGCTACGACCTCGAAGTGTACGCGCCTGTAGAAAAAAAATGGCTCGAAGTCAGTTCCTGCTCGAACTATGAAGATTATCAGGCGCGCCGCGCCGATATTCGCACAAAGATCGGCGGAAAAAACACATTCATTCACACCCTCAACGGTTCCGGACTCGCCACGCCGCGTGTTATGGTCGCTATCTGCGATAACTACCAGCAGGCTGACGGCTCCCTCGTCATCCCGGAAGTACTCCGCCCATACATGGACGGCCTCGAAGTGATCCGGTAATTTCGCTTGGGCGTGCCCCGGCAATGTCGAATTACGAATGACGGGGTTACTTCCGATATTTTAAATTACGGTTACACTTTCGCTCCGTAATTGATAAAAATTTCATTGCATTCAATTTTTCCCTTACGGGCTCCCTAACGGGAGTCTTACGCCTCACTGTTATCGCATCATTTTAGCTCGCGGTGGTATGTAAGATTTTCCAAATCTGCGATGTTACTTAATCACTTCGTTCAGTCTCGGCGTAATTGATTCGTCAGTGCTATTCGCACTTCCTCACCCCTGCGGGGCTTCTCGCTATCGCTGCGGAGTCCTAATGCTCTCAATGATCGCATTTAGTCGTAATTAAAAGGCGCCGCTTTTCCGTAATTGAGGCTGTTTCGTTCCTGAATTTTTCTCGTTTCCCTTGTCCCCGTGCAATGCTTCCGCCTGAACTCCGTATCCCATCTCCCCCAATTCTCATGCCCGATGAACGTTTTCCACCGTTTCGGGCCACGGATGTTTGGGGTAACGCCCGCGCAGTTCTTTGCGGATTTCGGGGTAGGTGTTTTTCCAAAAGCCGGTGAGATCCCACGTTTTTTGGACGGTGCGGTAGTTGGGCGCGAGAATGTCGTAGCGGACTTTGAGTTTCCCTTCGGCGATAAAATGTTCGCCGCGGTAAGGGAGCAGGTCGCCGAGGCGGGCGGAGAGTTCCACCACATCGTCGAAATACCCGTATTTTGCCTTGCGTCCGTTTTGGAGCGTGAGGTTTTCCGGAAACATTTTATGAAGCCACGGGAGCATGGATTTTCCGAAATATTCTTCGAGACTTTCGCGGAAACGGGCCGGAGACAGGTCGCGGAGGAGAAAAATTCCCGACATGAAATCATCGGTGATGAGATACCAATCTTCTTCCGTCCATACGGGAAATCCGTATTCCGGAAAAAGGGCGGCGGCGAGTTTCATTTTTCGAAAGAGCGTTTGGTTTTCTTCGTCAAACCAAAGGTGTGACAAGTCTTCTTTCTTGTGGCGCGCCATCCTCACGGCGGCCGTTTCTTTTTTGAGAATTTCCAGAATCGCCCGGCTCGTTTCTCCGGGGAGAATTTCTTTTCGGGAAATTTCGAGTTCTCCGTTTTGCCGAATTTCGAGCCCGATGTAACGTTCGCCCAAATTTTTCCAGACAAGTTCATACCGAACGGTTTCCGTGTCGCTGAAGATATGAGGCGGGGTGGGGAAGTACAGGGCGGTTTTGAGTTCCGATTTGGTTCCGTTTCCGGTGCGGATCAGGCGAAAAGCGAGAATGGCTTCGGGGCGGTTCGGCTCCGGGAGCTTGAGGGTGAGCGTTTCGTTTCCGAGGCGGTAATTTTCTTTGGCGACGGTGGCGAGATTCGACGGAAATGCCCGGTAGAGTAACCGCGCTGTCTCTTCGAGAGAATCCGGGGCTTTCAAGTGCGGCACTTTTTCTTCCCGGTAACGCAAAAGTCTCAAGTAAAGCCGGTAAACTTCCGGCGCGCTTTGCGAGGGATTTTCCAAAAAGAGAGGGAGCGTTTCTCCGAGGTTTAATGCGGTTTTGGCCGTTTCTTTTTCCGGAACTTCGAGAATCCAGGCGACGGCGGCGAGAGTCAGGTTTGAAAGAGCGGGTGCCGTTAAAAGGAGGGCGGCAAAATCCGGATCGGAAACCGGTAAACTTTCCGTTTGTATTCCAAGTAAAGTAATGCGGTTATTTTCATCCAAAAGATTCAAGGATTTCAGCTTTTCAGCGGCTTTGTTTTCGATTTCGGCGCGCGGGAGCGTTAGCAGCGGGATTTGTTCCGGGTTCAAATTCAGGTTTTCGGCGAGGATCGCGCGTTTTAAAATCCATTCGGTCGTGTTTGCGCGTAGCACTTCCGGAATGATGTTTTTGGGAAACAGAGATTCCTCTTCACGGCTCCACAGGCGCACGCAAAGTCCGGGTTCCGTTCTGCCGGCGCGCCCCGTTCTCTGCAAGGCATTTTGCAAGGAAATCCGCCCGAGGGATAATTGCTCCCGGTTTTTATCGGTTTGATAATCGGTCGTTTTTTCAAGCCCCGAATCGATGACACCGGTTACGCCCGGAATGGTGAGCGAAGTTTCTGCAATGTTTGTGCAAAAAATAACGCGCGGCTTTTCGGAAGTCTGAAAAAGTTCGGTTTGGACAGCCGAATTTTGCCCGCCGTAAAGATCGAAGTAATCTGCGTAATGGTTGCCGAGCGCCGATTCCACCGCGTGGTGTACTTTAAATATTTCCCGCTTTCCGGGGAGAAACACGAGCGTTGTTTTTTGGTAGCCGTTGAACGAAAGTGTGCGTAAGGCACGAATCACCTGAGATTCGAGCGTTTCTCCGAGGCGCGGATTCTGGTAAATCATTTGTACGGAATAAGCCGGGATCGAAAGCGAAAGGCAGGTCGTTTCCAAATATTTTTCGAGCGTTTCTTTTTGAAGTTCGGCAGAAAGTACGGCGATGCGCGGCGCGGCCGGATTTATCTTTTGAAGGGCTAGAAAGTATCCCATGAGGAGATCCATCTCTTTGCGCCGCTCGTGAAATTCATCAAAGAGAATCCAATGCGGGAGCGGATTCAAACGGGAAATTCGCTGTAAAAAACTGCCGTAAGTTTCAAAAAGAATACGCGTATTGGGGCCGTGAGACGACTCAAAACGGAATTGATAACCGATGGTCTCTCCGCAGGGTTCTCCGGTTTTTTGAGCGAGGTAACGCGCGAGGGTGAGAGCCGCGAGGCGGCGCGGCTGAAGAACGGCAATTCGTTTATCCGCATTTTCGCCCTTTAAGAGGAGCGGGATAAACGAAGACTTACCGCTCCCGGTGGGAGCGGTGATGAGGAGATTCCGGTGTGAATTTACCGCCGTTAAAATTTCCTCCCGCGAAGCATAAAGCGGGAGATTCCGAAAAGCAGAAATCATGAAGTTATTTCGGGTATTTTAATTTTTTCCCGGTTTCCGGATCCAGGTAAGGAAAGCGATTACTTTTGCTTTTCGCGTTCGGCATCAGGTTTTCAAAGCGGCGTTTGAGCCCGGCTTCGGTTTTGCAGAAGAAGTAAACCACTTGTATGGAATCGGGAATTAAAAACATCGCCACTTTATAACGCGCCCCGACGGCGCGGCGGAAAAGCAGCAGGTCTTCCTTATTTGGGGCCACACGATCTCCGCGGACCTCGCAAACCATATCGGCATCCAGCAAAAGCGCTTTGGATTTTTCTTTCAGAGCTGCTTTATTGGGTTCCGAGTTTTTTTGAATGTCCGATAAACGGAATGCCCCGCCGCCGTCGCGCAAAAATTTGATCACGCCCCGCACAACGGCCGCAAGAATGACAACGACCACGAGAACGACTAAATAGACCCAATATTCGGAAAGAAAAGCAAGCATAAATCACCTGAAATAGGAAACGAGCCTATAAAATAATAAAAAGCCGGGGGGAATGTTCATGGGGCATGAAAATCGGGGAGAATGTTCATTGGCTGTGAAAGTCAGGGATATAGGATATGAAAATTTGGGTATCGGGTTTGGATAATTACAAATTACGAATCAATTACGAGGAAACTTCCGGAATTGCATACCTCCGGCCGGTACAGAATTTTTTGGCGTGCCCGGCGCAATAGTTCCGCCAAAGTAAAAGCAAATTACGAATTACGAGGTAACTTCCGGTATTGCACGCTATTACGAATTACGGTAGCGTTTTCATTTCGTAATTCATATTGCGCCGGCCGGGCTATATTTTTGCGGCAATAAATTGCCTGCAAAAACGGAGCCGCGCTTACCGATAATCCGGCATGGAACTCGCGCGTCTCCGCCCTTCGGGTCACTATCCCTGCCCGGGCTTATGTTCATCGGGCATGAAAAATAGGGTTTAGGGGGTAGGGTGGGGGAATGTGAGTATGAAATTTCGGGTTTGGTTTTCCACTCCGAAACTTTCGGCTTGGATCCCGGTTCTCGCTTCGCTCAACCGGGATGACTGTGTTTCGTCGCTCAACCGGGATGACTGTGTTTCGCACCTTCATTATGCCGCACCCCACCATCGTCATTCCCCGGCTTGACCGGCCTGTCCTCGCGATTATCCTGAAAGCGTAAAAACGCGAGGAATGCGGACCAAGTGGCGGTGCAGACAAAGAAAGTCTTTTATGCCGGATCGGACTTAATTGATGCACAATAGGTATCACCGCACATTTGGAAAGTCTTACATACCCAACCGAACTTAACTGGTGTGGTAATAGGTATCACCGCAGATAAAGAAAGCCTTACATACCCGACCGAATTTAACTGGTGCGGTAAATCCAAGGAGGATCAGGCTCGGGTTTGTCCTTTTTTGGACCCCGGACTAGGTCCGGGGTGACGATTCTTGGGCTTATCCCCCGAAACCACATTCAAATAAATTGAGGAAGCCGAAGAAGAACATATCCGCATTTCCCCATCCACCAACCCCAAATTCATACCTGAGTAATCCGGGCAGGCAGGCGGAGGGTGCGCGCAAAGCGCGCATCGGGCGCGAAATTTTGGGTGTAGGGTTTGGACAATTATTCAATTACGAATTGTGAATTACGTAATTGATTCGGCAGTGCTGTTCGCACTTTCTCACCCCTGCGGGGCTCCTCGCTACCGCTACGGAGTCCTAAATGCTCTCCGTGATCGCATTTAGTCGTAATGGATTTGCGACACCAGAAGTTACTTTGTAATTTGTAATTGAACTCTATACTCTCATTTCTCCCTACCCCGGACCCTAAACCCTAAACGCCAAACCCAAAATTTCCACACCTCAAGAACCGAAATGCCCGGCACCGACCAGCGGGTAGCCCGGAGCCACGCCGACCCGCGCAACTCAATTACGAATTATGGGGTAATTTTCGGCATTGAATGTGATTACGAATTACGTAATTCGTAATTTGAAATTCGTAATTGAGTATGCCGCGGGGGCACGCCCTAGAAACCCTAAACCTCATTCCGAAGAAAAATGTAGTTTTAGCGTATGATGAAGAAATGTTTTTTGTTTTTGATTTCCTGCGCCGTTTTGATCCTTTCCGGGTGTTACAGTTTTACGGCGAGTACGCTCCCGAGCTATATCAAAACCGTGAAAATTTATGAAGTGGATAATAAAACGCTCGATCCGGTGCTTGCGAACGTGCTGCGTGACGGGATTGTGGAACTTTTCCGGAAGAACGCGAGTTCGGTGCGGATGGTGAATGAAGAGGCCAATGCGGATTTTGAGATAACATTGTTAAGTTACACGAACCGCCCCGAGAATTACAGCGCGAGCGATCTGGTGGAAACTTACCGTGTGACCATGCGGGTGAATGTGCGTTTTTACGACAATGTGCGCGACCGCATGATTTACGAAGGGAAAAACTTATCGGCAGACGGCGTTTACGATGTTCTCGCCAACGAAACGGAAGACCGCCACGGGCAAACCCGGGCTGTCGAAAAACTGCAGGAATTGATTATCACCAACGCGCTCGCAAAGTGGTAAGCGCGCACTCGCGTTCTTAATCGTAGATCGCGCTTTTCAGGGTGTCGATCGTTCTCGCGAAAGCGGGGTCGTTTTGAATTTCCTTTTCGACGGTTTTGATGGCGTGAACCACGGTGGAGTGGTCTCTGCCGCCGAACCGGATTCCGATGCTTTTCAAACTCAGGGTCGTGAATTTTTTCATCAGGAACATGGCGATTTGGCGCGCGTGAGCGACTTCCTTGGTGCCGCGGCCGGATTCCAAAAGTTTGTCTTCGGAGACTTCAAAATGGTTGCAGACCGCATGAATAATGGAATCCTTATTCACATGGCGCTTGATGGTCGGGATCATTTCGGCGACGACACGCTTTGCGATATTGATGTCGATATCCTGTTGCGATACGCTGGACTGCACCATGAGTTTTAAGATCGCCCCCTCAAGTAAACGGACGTTGCTTTCGATATTTTCAGCGAGAAACACGATGACATCGTCGCTGATATCCAGGTGATTGCTTTCCGCTTTTTTCCGGAGGATCGCTTCGCGCGTTTCCACATTCGGCGGTTGGATATCGACGGTGAGCCCCCACGAGAAGCGGCTCACGAGGCGGTCGGAAAGGCTTTTTACTTCGGATGCCGGCGCATCGGAGGTGAGCACGACCTGTTTTCCGGCTTGGTGAAGGGCGTTAAAAATATGAAAGAACTCATTTTGCGTTTCGTCTTTCCCGCTCCAGTGTTGAATGTCGTCAATTAAAAGGACATCGACTTCTTCGCGGTAGTAAGCGGACATTTCATTGGCGCGCTGCGCCCGGAGGCTGTTCACATATTCCTGCTGAAAATCAAAGGCGGTCACATAGCGCACGCGTTTGTTCGCGTCTTCTTCCAGCACGAAATTCCCGATGGCCTGGAGGAGATGCGTTTTCCCGAGGCCGGAAGCTCCGTAAATGAAAAGCGGATTGTATTTGTTGCCGTTCGGGTTTTCGGCAACGGCAAAGGCGGCACTGAACGCAAGCTGCGATTTGTCTCCCACCACAAAGTTATCAAAGCGGTAATCGGGCGAGAGTTTGACACTCGGGGTAAAGCCTTCTATAAAACTCGGTTTGGCGGCCGAATTCTGCGGGGTTTCCGGGAGGCGCTGAAAATCAAACTCCGCTCGGCTTCCGGTGGCTTCCAGCCATGAAAGTTCGAACAATGCTTTGTAAGGGATTACGGCTTTCGGGTCTTTTCCGTGAGGAACGATCACCAGGCAACGGTTCCCCGAACATGAGGAAAGTTTTAAATCGCCGAACTCCGTGAAGACACTCTCGGAGATCTTGCCGCGCAAAAGTTCTAAACATTTTTCCCATTGAAGGAGCATACTCTTTCCTAAACTGAAAGTCCAAAGCCATTAAAGTGAACAATTTAATTATTATTGAGCCATCATGACGCTTGAACAAGTTATTATTTTCCGGTGGGTCGGATATTTTAGCATCACCCTCATCTTCTGGTTCGGACTCTTTTTCTGGTCCCGGTATATCGCTTATCCTTTGGAATTGAGAAAACGGATTAAAAAAGGGAAATCCTGGATGTATATCCCCCTGTGGTGGAAGGAAAACCGTTCCAGACAAAACGGGACGCGTGCCGGAACCGTTTTTATCGCCCTGCTCGCTGTGGGGTCTTCCTTGCTTTTTTTTGGTTTCGGCGTTAAGCTGATGCCCTCCGTGACGTTGTTTTTAACCATTCCGCTTGCATTTCTCGTCTGGTTTCTGTTCCGTAAATCCGTGGTTTATGTGCCGAATCTTGAGGCAGACTGTTATTACCTTCTGTACCGCCGGTTTGCCCGGGATTACGAACACGCCTTTTCCGAAGCGGAACTGAAAAACCGGACTACATGGAAATTCAATGATTTGCTGTTAAAAGCCGACAAGCAACATCACTTTTTAAAATATGTGAAAACCATGGCCGCTTCCGAAGAAATACCGGAAACCGAATTCCGCGGAAACGGGGAGAATCATGAAGCCGTTACACTTTAAAGAAAACTTCGCTTACGCGGATAAAATGCTTCTTTTGGTGTCGCGAACCTTCGCGCTCAATATTAACGTGCTTTCGGGAGATCTTAAAAAAGCGGTGCTTCTCGCTTATTTGTATTTGCGTATTGCAGACACGGTGGAAGATGATCCCGTTTTGCCGGCATCACAAAAAGAATCTCTCCTCGGTTTTTTTGCAGGTATTTTTAAGGATGGCGAGTTTCGGGAAAATGCACTTGAGGCTTTTTTGAAGGCGCTTCCGGAAAGTTGGCATACCTCGGCGGATCCGAATCATGAACTTTGTGTGAAGGCGGAAACAGTGGTTTCCTTATTCCCGCTCTTGCCGCCCGAATATGCGAAGCCGGTTTCCGGTGTGGTGGAAGAAATGTGCGGCGGTATGGCAAAATACGCGCTGAAGCAGGAGGCGAGCCTTGCGAAAGGCTGGTTCACGCTGGAAACGATCGCCGAACTGGACGATTACTGTTATTATGTCGCGGGTATTGTCGGAAAATTATTGACCGAACTATTCATTGTAAGCGCCCCTGCGATTTCAAAAGAACAAGCCGCCGTGATGCGGAAACTGGACGTGAGTTTCGGGCTTTCGCTTCAGGTGACGAACATTATCAAGGATATTCACGAAGATGCCGCACGGAAAGTTTGTTTTATTCCGGAGGCTCTTTGCCGGGAGTTCGAAATTCCCCATTCTCCGGAATTATTCTCGCCCGAAGTTTCTCCGGAAAAGAAAGGCAAGGTGATGGATGTGCTGATTCAAAAAGCGTGGGGGCACCTGGAAGACGCTCTCGAATACACGCTCCAAATCCCGTGGCGCTATGCCCGGATCCGCTTATTTTGCCTTTGGCCTCTCTTTATGGCGGCAGAAAATCTGAAAGTGATCGGGAAGGGAGAAAATCTTTTCCTTTCCGAACGGAAATTGAAGATTTCCAGACAGACCGTGAAAAGAATTATCAGAAAAACCATGTTTCATTTTTATTCCGATTCCTGGCTCCGCCGTGAATTTTTGAGGATTCGCACATGAAAAAATGCCTCTCTGTTTTGAACGATTTCCGCTTTCATATCGCATTCGGCGTGGGCGGAATTCTTTTGGACCAACTGACAAAATTTTGGGCTGTCGCCCGCTTTACCGATGGTTTCGGGCACCCGAACGGAGAAATCATTCCCGTAATCGGCCAATATCTCCGTTTTCAGCTGGCTTACAATGAAGGTGCCGCTTTCAGCAGCCGCCCGCAGGATTTAATGCCGTTTCTTTCACCCTCCGTCTTTTTTCTCGTGCTTTCGATCGTTGCATTTGCCGTGCTGATTTGGATATACCGTTCCTCAAATAAGGAAGACTGGCTCACACGCCTTGGAATTGCGGGTATTCTTTCCGGAGCCTGCGGGAATTTTATCGACCGGATGCGCCTTGGAAAAGTGGTGGATTTTATCGATTCGGATTTTCCCGATTTTATCATGACACGTTTTCCCACGTTTAATGTGGCGGACAGTTTTGTCACGGTGAGCGTGGTTTGCGTTTTTCTTTCGCCGCTTATTTTGAAATCGATTCACCGGAAAAAAGAGAAGAGCGAGAATGATGAAAATTAAAGCGGAAATCGCCGATGCCGGAAAACGGATTGATAAATTTTTGCAGGAAAAGTTGCAGGATTTTTCGAGAACCGATATTCAAAAACTGATTTCCGCCGCCCAGGTTTTTTTAGCCGGAAAAGCGGTTCCCAAAAATTTGAAAGTCGAAGAAGGGATGGAGTTTGAAATCCTTTCCCTTCCGCAAAAAGAGGCTTCCGCACTCGAACCCGAGCCGGTTTCGCTTGATATTGTTTATGAAGACGATGATATGGTGGTGCTCAACAAACCGCGGAATCTGGTAGTGCACCCGGGCAACGGCGTACACCGGGGTACGCTTGCCGCCGGACTTCTTTACCATTTCAAAGAAAACCTTTCTTCGATAAACGGAGCGCTCCGCCCGGGAATCGTGCATCGTTTGGATAAAGATACCGCCGGTTTAATGGTGGTGGCAAAAAATGATTTTTCGCACCGCCACCTGGCGGCACAACTCGAAACGCGCACACTTTCGAGAGTTTATCACGCGCTTGTCTGGGGAATTCCCCGGGATCTGGAAGGGCTTGTGGACGCGCCCATGGCGCGCGACCCGCGGAACCGTTTGAAGATGAATGTCGTTTCCGGCGGCAAAGAAGCGCGCACGCATTTTCAGGTAGAAGAAACATTCCAGTTTTGTTCTCTCGTCTGCCTCAAACTCGAAACCGGGCGCACGCACCAAATTCGCGTACACATGCGCCACATGGGAAACCCGGTGCTCGGAGACCCGCAGTATGACGGGCGAGAAACGTGCCTGCAGCGCGTACCGCCGCTGATTCGCGACGGAGCGGCCGTGCTTCTCGAAATGAATTCTTCCCAGTATTTACAGGCGGTGAAAATCGAACTCATTCACCCGCGCACCGGAAAACACCTCACGTTTGAAGTCCCTCATGAACCGGTATTTCAAAAGGCTCTCGACTTTTTGCGCGAGAATTATGCCTCGGAAAATGCGGGCACGGAAATGGTCTTCTTTAAAAATTACGATGCGAAAATGCGTTATGAAGAACCGGAGGAAACGGAAGAGGAGGAGATGATTTCACTTGAGGAAATGGTTCCCCGCAAAGAACGCTTAACGCGGGCGGAACGGTTTATCAAAAAGAAAGAACGCCTTGCCCGGAAAAAAGAATTGGAGCAGGAAAAAATGCTCAAGAAAGCGGTGCGTGAAGCGATCAAACGCGGCGAAGATCCCGATAAAATCGTACTTCCCGGCCACGAACCTACAATGGAATGACTTGGGGAATCTCGTGAATTTAGAGCCTTCGCAATCTTATTTTTTTATCGGTGTCGCCGGTGTGGGCATGAGTGCCATTGCGCAGTATCTGGCCGGAAAAGGGTTTTCGGTGAGCGGTTCCGACCGTCGGTTTGAGGAGGATTCTCCGCAGATTAAAACGCAACTCGAACAGCTCGGCATTCCCTGTTTTGCGCAGGAGGGAAGCGGGATTCACGCGAACCTTTCGGCGGTAGTGATCAGTACAGCGATTGAAGAAACCAATCCGGATTTAAAAAAGGCAAAAGAACTCGGCGTTCCCGTGATGCATCGCAGCGAAATACTTGCCGCGATTTCAAACCACACGAAAACAATTGCCGTGAGCGGTACGAGCGGAAAAAGTACCGTGACCGCCATGATTTTCCATATCTTGACCGAGGCGGGACTTTCTCCTTCGCTGATGACGGGGGCGAGTCTCGTGAGCCTCGAGAGCCGGGGCATGATCGGGAATGCGTTTGCGGGGCGCGGGGAATGGCTCGTGGTGGAAGCCGATGAAAGCGACGGAACGCTGGTGCGTTATAAACCCGAGATCGGATTGATTTTAAACATCGATAAAGATCACAAGGAAATTGCGGAACTTCGGAATATTTTTGCGGAATTTGCACATAATCTGGAAAACCGAGGCAAAGTTTTAATTGTAAACGATGCGCACCCGCTCTCCAAAGCGTTCAGCAGAGGGCGCGAATTTGATTTCGGTACGGAAAGTTATTGCGGAGTGCAGGGGCTTGATTTTGAAAGTTCCGGCACAGGCATTCGATTTCGGGTGCGCCACCGCGGGGAACTCGTACGTTTCGAACTTCCTTTTCCCGGGAAACACAATATGGAGAACGCTCTCGCGGCGACGGCGTGCGCCTTGCAGGCGGGTGTATCTCTCCGCGAATGCGCCGCCGCCCTGAAAACATTTGCCGGCGTGTTCCGCCGTCATCAGTTTTTAGGGACTTTTGCCGGGGTTCACCTGATGGACGACTTCGCGCATAACCCGGCAAAAATCGCCGCGAGTATTGAAAGCGTGCGCTCCTTCACCTCCGGGCGCGTATTTGCGTGGTTTCAGCCTCACGGCTTCGGGCCAACCAAATTTCTCCGCCCTGATTTCAAGAAATCATTTTTGGAAGCGCTTCACTTTTTCGGCGCTCCGGAGAAAAAAGACCGCCTTTATTTCAGTAAAATTTATGATGCGGGCGGTTCCGCAAACCGGGATATTTCTGCCGCCGATCTCGCCGAAGATGTCAGTAGGGAAGGCGGACTCGCGTTTTACATTGAAAACCGGGATGCCTGCGCGCGCGAAATGGTAAAAGAAACCCGCGCGGGAGACACGATTCTTTTAATGGGCGCGCGCGACCCGAGCCTCGGCGCCTTCGCGGAAAGCGTGAAAAAGATGCTTGATTACGCGCCCTCACGCCCTAACCAGCACCGGTGAAAATGAGAATCCGTTTCCCTGCAGGGAGGCGGAGTTTTACAGGCGGGAACGGCAAACGCGCAGCGCTTGCGGAAACGGCAACCGGAGTCAAAATCGGCGGGGCTCGGTACGCTCCCCGGAATCGCATGCAATGATTTTAACGTAGAGTTCATTTCGGGAATCGCGGCGAGAAGCCCGCGGGTATAAGGGTGTTCCGGGGAGCGGATCACCGCGCCGGTGTCTCCCATTTCCACCATCTGCCCCGCATACATGACACCGACGCGGTGCGCATACTGCGCCACGAGCCCCATATTGTGGGTAATCAAAAGCACCGCTGTTTTGGATTCCCGGGAAAGCCTTTGAAGTACATCCATCACTTGCGCCTGAACCGTCACATCGAGAGCCGTAGTGGGTTCATCGGCAATCAGAATCCGCGGAAGCGGAAGCAGCGCCATCACAATGCAAATGCGCTGAAGCATACCGCCCGAAAGTTCGTGAGGGAACGCCTTTAAAATCCGCGCGTGATCGGAAAATCCGGCGAGGCTCAAAAAATGCTTCATCCGTTCACTGACTTCGGCAGAAGGCAATTCGCGGAGAACTTCCCGCAACTGTGTTCCGATGGAAAGCACCGGATTTAAGGCAAGCATCGGTTCCTGGAAAATACAGGAAATCGTTTTCCCGCGGTATTTCCGGATTTCGGACAAAGGAAGTTTTAATAAATCGACACCATCGAAAAGAACCTCTCCGGAAATAATTTTAGCGCCGGGGCGCGGGAGAAGCTGAACCAAAGTCATCGCCGTCACACTTTTTCCCGAGCCCGATTCTCCCACCAGCGCAAAAAATTCGCCTTCCCGGAGTTCGAAAGAAACGTGATCCGTGACCGGTACATCAAAAGCAACGGAAACATTCCGCACCTGCATCACCGTCTTATTCATAGCGGTCTCCCGATTTCGGATCCATCGCATCGCGAATGCCCTCACCCACAAAGGTTGTCAGTAAAAGTGTCAGAAACAGAGCGATCACCGTACTCACGGAAATCCACGGCGCATGTAAATTATTTAACCCCTGCGATAAAAGTTCTCCCCAACTCGGTGTGGGCGGATTCAGTCCGAACCCGAGAAAATCCAGAGAAGTCAGACTCCCGATTCCGCCGATCAGCGTGAACGGAAATAGCGTCACCACCGGCGACATCGCATTCGGGAGAATCTCCCTAAAGAAAAGATGCCGGGAAGAAAGCCCCTGAATTTTCGCCGCTTTCACGTAGGCGAGCGATTTCAGCTTAAAGAATTCGGCACGCATATAATAACTGAGGGAAATCCAGTTAAACGCCGCCATAATCAAAATCAAAAGAACAAAACTCCGCCCGTAAAGGCTCCCGAGTAAAATCACCACATAAAGAAACGGAAGCGAAGACCATATCTCAATCCCGCGCTGGAACGCGAGATCCCAGGTTCTCCCCAAATAGCCCTGAAGACCGCCGATCAGAATCCCGAGAAACGTACCGAGAAGCGCGAGAAGCAAGCTGAATGACATACAAATTCTAAAACCGTGAATCAGACGCGAAAGGACGTCTCTCCCGTTTTCGTCTGTTCCCAAAAGATGTTTTGCAGAGGGAGCAAACGGCGGCGCGCCTTCTTCGGAAGATAAATCCGCCTTCAGCGGATCATGCGGAATCGGCGGCATCAGTGCCCACACATGTTTTCCGTTTTCCTTTTCCCGCTCCATAAAAATTTTATAATCGGGTTCCGTCGGGTGTTTCCCTCCGAAATCACTTTCGGAATAATGAAAGAACACCGGAAAATAAAGACGATCTTCAAATTTCAGAATCAGAGGCTTGTCATTTACAAGCCAGGGACTCGTGAGCGAAAGTAAAAAAAGAACGCCGAGGGCCACCAAAGAATACCACGCGCGCTTGCGTTTACGGAATCGTTGAATTTTATTTTGCGTTTCCCGGTTCATTGGTATTTTATCCGCGGGTCCACCATGGTGTAAAGAATATCGCTGAAAAGCCGCCCGAGCATCGCCATCAGACTGGAAAGTAAAATCACACCCATCACCACATTGTAATCCCGGTTTACCATGGAGTTGTAATAAAGAAGCCCCATACCGTCAATATCAAACACTTTTTCAATCAAAAGCGCCCCGGCAAACATCAGCGTGAAAATCTCGCTCATGCGGGTCACTATCGGAATCAGAGCATTCCGCAACGCGTGTTTCATGACCGCTTCCCGGAAAGAAAGCCCCTTCGCCAGGGCGGTTCTCATGTAATCGCGCCCGAGTTCTTCCAGAGCGGAATTTTTCATGAGAATGGTGAGAAAAGCGAACTCGCTCATCATGTAACAAAACATCGGAAGCGCGAGATGGTGAAGCAAATCGAAAACCTTCCCGAAAAAGGAAAGCTCCTCATAGTAATCGGAAACAAGCCCGCCCAAAGGGAAAATGTCAAAAAACGAACCACCCGAAAGAAAAATAATGAGGAGCACCCCGAGTGCGTAACCCGGCATCACATAACCCGAAAAAATAAGCCCCGATGTGACGGAATCAAAACGGCTCCCATGCTTCACCGCTTTTAAAAGCCCGAGTGGAATGCAGATAAGGTAAGAAATAAAAAAGGAAGTCAGCCCAAAGAAAAGCGATACCGGAAACCGGCTCGCAATCACATCCCACACCGGCTTCCCGTAAGTGTAAGATTCCCCGAGATCCAAAAGGCAAACCTGCTTGAGCCAGATAAAGTAACGTTTCCAGGCCGGTTCGTTAAACCCGAAATGTTCCCGGATCTGTTCAATCTGCTCCGGCGAAAGCGCTTTGGAAGCATCCGCACCGCCACGCATCGCCGCCGCACTCTGCACGCGGGAAATCAGTTCTTCCACCGGTCCGCCCGGAATAAACTGAATCAATACAAAACACACGAGCGTAATTCCGATCAATGTCGGAATCATCAACAAAAGGCGGCGTAAAATGTAAGCTTTCATTGATGATGATACGGGTGCCCTGCCATCACCATCAGGCAGCGATAAACTTGTTCGGCAAGAATCACGCGGGCATGATCATGCGTAAAGGTAAGCGGGGAAAGCGAAAGCAACAAATCCGCACTTGACTTCAAGGAATCGTCAATCCCGTAGGCGGAGCCGATCAAAAATACGAGATGCGAAGAAGCCCGCGCTTCCATCCATTTGGAAAGCCGGAGCGTATCCATCAATTTTCCTTCTTCGGATAAAATAATGCGGGTCGCTGTTCCGGCGGGAAAACGCTTCTCAAATGCGAGAGCCTCTTCCGAAAGCCCCGACCGCTTATCATCGCGGCGCGACTCTTTCAACTCCACTTCTTCCACCCGCGCCGTACTCCGCAGGCGTTTCAGGTAGCGCGAAACTTCGTCTGAAACAAACGCCGAACCCGGTTTTCCGAAAGAAACAAGAGAAATTTTCAACGCCCCACCTCGAGACGGTCAATCAAAAACGATGGTGCTCCCGCGGCACGCATCCGCTCCTGTGTCAGGTGAATATCGTAAGGTACGCGAATCAATTCCACCGAACCCTTATCCGAATCGAAAAGACACCAGCACGCCCGCGGATCACGGTCGCGAGGTTGCCCTACACTCCCAACGTTCACGAGAAGCCGCTCGTTTGAAAGGCGCGTATAGGTATTTTCTTCCACAATATTGGGAATCTCTTCATCGTGCATCGCTACAATCACCGGACTGTGCGTGTGCCCCACAAAACAGTAATGCGTGGAAAAATGATCAAACGCATCCAGCGCGTCTTCCAAATCGGTAATGTAAATCCATTCCGCCGGCGACACCGGAGAAGCGTGCACAAAACAAATATCGTTTTCTTCGTGTATGTAATGAAGCGTTTTCATATAACTTTGCGAACTTTCGGAAAGTTGCGCCTGGGTCCACTCGATCGCGCGCTTCGCATAAGGGTTAAACGCAAGGTTCGATTCCCACCGGAGTGCCACGCTATCGTGATTTCCGATCAGGCAAACATCGGTATTTCCTTTCACCAGTTCCACACACTCGTTCACATCCGTCCCGTAACCCACCAAATCTCCTAAACAAATGCGCCGTTCCAAAGGAAAAGCGCGCATGGATTCGAGAACAGCCTCAAAAGCCGCAAGATTGGAGTGAATATCGGAAAAAATACCGTAAAGCATGAAAATAATATAGAATTATGAAATTATTTTTCCATCAATAGATATTCACAAACGCCGTTGGAATACAAAATTCACCAAATCTGATTTTATGAGGCACAATAGCAGGTTAATGGTATTTCCGCAAGTTTATTACGGGTAATTTTCGATAAACCAGGTAGTGTAGACACAATGCTATAGGTCTAATATATTTCAGTTTATGAAAATAACAGAAGTACAATATGAACGTATCTCCGTCCACTTAAACAAGTTCAGGATGATGC
>QMCE01000955.1_pt1 | contig 17705 bp, 16 predicted proteins | sample 1821851 | NCBI WGS metagenome assembly QMCE01 (sample SAMN09453174, study PRJNA476694) | Termite gut metagenome, whole genome shotgun sequencing project. | isolation source: worker | host: Odontotermes sp. | place: South Africa:Pretoria | collected 2016-01-28
GGAAAGATTGACATTTACGAAGATGAGAGTTATGTGGATGTGCAAAGCGACCGTGTACAGAAGATTATACAAGCTTTCCATCAAGCAACCTTCAAAGGTTTTCCTTTAGTGGTAGGTCCATCGCATCGTAAAGCCTTAAATTAAATAATGGAAAAGGTGCCTTCAAGTCATTTGACACAGGTGAATCGCAAGTATATACTAGGTATATACTATGGCTGCGAGGTGCGCTTATGATTACAACAATCCGAAAATGGGGCAACAGCCACGGCGTCCGCCTGCCTAAGGCGATTTTGGACGCGCTGCTGCTGCAAGAAAACGATTCTGTAGAAATTATTGCCGAACGCGAAGCGATTGTCATAAAAAAAGCGTTGAGGAAACGCCGCGCGAAGAAGAGCCTTGAGGAGAGGTTCGAAGGCTATAACGGCGATTACCAATGCGGCGAATGCGACACGGGAAAGCCCGTCGGCCGTGAGGTATGGTGATGGCGTATTTTCCGAAGCAGGGCGATATCATCACGCTCGATTTTGATCCGCAGGCCGGGCATGAGCAAAGAGGCCGTCGGCCTGCGCTGGTTATCAGCAACGAGCAGTTCCACCGGCGCACAAACCTGGCAATGGTATGCCCGATAACGAATACTGTCAGCAAATTTCCGACGCATCTAGGATTGGACGAGCGAACCGCGACGACGGGCGAGATCATGTGCGAACAATCCAAATGCTTGGATGTTGCCGCCAGAAAAGCCGTATATAAAGAATCCCTCCCTGATGACCTAGTCGAGGAAGCTATAGACCTGATCTGTTCATTTGTTGAATGACGCCGTTTGTTACTGATATGTTACTAGCGCCTGTTTGACATATCCAAAAACCGAGCGTACAATGTATCAATTACATAGAAATTGGAAGAGGCGCCGAATGTCCGAACAACCAACCGCGCAAAAGACCAACCGCCTGGGCGAGGAGAAGATACCCAAGCTGTTGATGCAATTTTCGCTGCCCGCGATTGTGGGAATGCTCGTAAACTCGATCTACAACGTCGTGGATCGCATATTCATCGGCAACAGCCCCGAAGCCGGAATGCTCGGTCTTGGCGGGCTGACGGCGGCGTTCCCGCTTATGCAGATCACGCTCGCGCTCGCGACGCTCTTCTCCGTCGGCGGGGCGACGCTCTTCGCGACGCGCCTGGGCGAAAAGCGCCCGGACGAGGCGGCGAAGGTGCTCGGCAACGTCGCGCTTATGCTCTTGGCGAGCTTTACGCTGCTCGCGATCGTCGGGCTGGCGTTCCTCGACCCGCTGCTGCGGCTTTTCGGCGCGAGCGAGGAGATTTTGCCCTACGCGCGCGACTATATGACGATTATCCTCATCGCGACGCCTATACAGGGCATCGCGTTTGGCGGCAACCACCTGGCGCGCGCGGACGGCAGCCCCATCGTCTCGATGATGAGTAACGTCATCGGCTGCGCCTTCAATATCGTCTTCGACCCGATTTTGATCTACGTGTTCCACATGGGCGTAAAGGGCGCGGCGCTGGCGACGATCGGCGGAATGCTGCTGAGCACGGTTTGGATATGCTCCTACTTCAACGGCAAGCGCTGCACGATCCGCTTCCATTTTAAGAACATGCGCCCTCAGTGGCCGATAATCAAGCGCGTCTGCCAAATCGGGATGCCGAATTTCTGTATGCAGTTCGCGGGGAGCATCCTCACGGGGACGTTCAACAACACGCTCATGTACTACGGCAACCTCGCGCCCGTAACCGGCAATACGGCGCTCTCCGTATTCGGCGCGCTCAACTCGATCCAGACGCTCATCGTCATGCCGACCATCGGCATAGTACAGGGCCAAACGCCGATAATCGGCTACAATACCGGCGCGAAAAAGCCGGAGCGGGCGCTGGAAACCTGGAAGTGGGCCTGCATCGCGGCGACCGCCTGGGGCGTATTCGGCTTCGCGCTTACGAACCTGTTCCCCGAGGCGCTCATGCGCATGTTCGGCTCCGAAGCCGCCTTCCTGGATTTCGGCGTCGTCGCAATCCGCGTCTGGTTCCTCTCGCTGCCGCTGATCGGCTTTCAGATGGTCACGTCGAGCTACTTCCAGGGCATCGGCCAGTCGTTGAAATCCACGTTCCTGACGCTCTCGCGGCAGGTGCTGTTCGTCCTGCCGATGATACTGATCCTGCCGTCGCTGTTCGGGCTCAGCGGCGTGCTGTACGTGCCGCCGTGCAGCGACGTGCTCGCCGTGACGGTGACCGCGATTTTCATGTGGCGGGAATACGCGCGGCACAGAAAAACGCATATTCCGGCGATCGAAAAAATGTAATTGTTGCGCGCGAACGAAGTTCGCGCGCAACAATTAACCATACGTTTACCCCGGCGCAGTCATGGCAATAATCAACCTATGGCTGCGCCCAAATTTTCCCCGTACGGGCGCAATCGCAGCCTTTAAGGAGACAACAGGCATGGGGGCTTTTTTTGGCCGTGATCTGGGTATAGACCTCGGAACCGCCAACACGCTGGTATTTCAGCGCGGCAAGGGCATCGTGCTGCGCGAGCCCTCGGTCGTCGCCGTGCGCAACGGCAACCGCCGGGAGGTGCTCGCCGTCGGCGAGGACGCGCGCAGCATGATCGGCCGGACCCCCGGCAATATCATCGCCATACGCCCGCTGAAGGACGGCGTAATCGCCGATTTTGACATCACTGAGGTCATGCTGAAGTATTTCCTAAGAAAAGCGCTCTCCCGCTCAGTGCTGTTCGGCTTCCATCCGAGGGTGATCATCTGCGTGCCCGGCGGCGTGACGGAGGTCGAAAAGCGCGCCGTCGAGGAGGCCGCGCGCAGCGCGGGCGCGCGCGAGGCGCATCTTTTGGAGGAGCCGATGGCGGCCGCGATAGGCGCGGGGCTGCCCGTCGAAGACCCGATGGGCAGCATGATCGTCGATATCGGCGGCGGCACGACGGAGGTCGCGGTGCTCTCGCTCGGCGGGCTGGTCGTATGCCGGTCGCTGCGCGTGGGCGGCAACCACTTCGATGAGGCGATCATCGCCTATATCCGCAAGGAGTTCAACCTGATGATCGGCGAGCGCATGGCCGAGGAGACGAAGATCACCATAGGCTCCGCGTACGCGGGCGACTGCGAGGGCGAGATGGACGTGCGCGGGCGCGACGTGCTCTTGGGGCTGCCCCAATCGCTGCGTATCACCGGCGCGGAAATCTACGAGGCGCTGCGCGAGCCGGTGGAGGCCGTGGTCGGCGCCATCCGCCAGACGCTGGAGCGCACGCCTCCCGAGCTCTCGGGCGATATCATGAGAAACGGCATCACGCTTACCGGCGGCAGCGCGCTTTTGCGCGGCCTGCCCCGGCTTATCGCGCAGGAGACGGGTATGCCCGTTACGCTCGCCGCCGACCCGCTGGATTGCGTCGTCATGGGCGCGGGCGAGGCGCTGGAGGAGATGCGCTCGCTGCGCGGCCAGTACGAGCCGGTTCCTGCGGGGGAGCGGGCGTAGGTATTCATAAATTCGTCACATTTATTGCACACATTTTATGCTATAATAGGGCCTGTTAAATACTTAACGGCCCTTAATTCGATGGGAGGCAAGGCAAGCTGCAACCGTTGTTCAAAAACCGGCCGGTGCTCATCACCGTCATCGCGGTCATCGTGCTCATCGCGCTTATAATCGCGACCTCCGGCGACGACCGCCTGAGTATGCCGGAATCGGTCGTCGGCAGCGCCGTCACGCCCGTCGCGGACGCGGCGGCGGGGGCGACGAACAGCGCGGCGGGATTCTTCGCGCGTATCTTCCGCACGACGGATACGGATCGCGAGCTTACGGCGGCGCTCGAGCGCATCGCGGCGCTCGAGGGCAGCGTTGCCACGATGAACGAGCTGCAAAAGGAAAACGAGCGCTATAAAGAGCTTTTGAACTTCAAGGATTCCATGCCCGAGGTCGAGATGGCGGCGGCGCGCGTTACGGGCAAGAACCCGGGCGTCTGGTTCGATATGTTCACGATCAACGCCGGCCGCGCCCAAAATATTGCGGCGGGAATGCCGGTTTTGACGGCGAAAGGGCTGGTGGGCTACGTGCTGGAGGTCGGCGCGCTGTGGTCAAAGGTCATCTCCGTCGTCGATCCCGAGTGCTCCGTCCCGGCGATCGTCGAGCGCACGCGCGACGACGTGATGATCAGGGGCACGCTCTCCACGGGCGAGGAATCGGCGCTCTGCCAGATGTACAACCTGCGCTTTGAAAACGACCTCGTCCCGGGCGACCGCGTTTTGACGAGCGGGCTGGGCGGCGGCTTCCCCAAGGGGATTTTGATCGGCGAGATCATCGAGGTAAACCGCGCGAAGGACGAGACGAATTCCAACGCGACCATAAGGCCCGCCGTGGACTTCGCGCAGATCGAGGAAGTGCTCATCATCACGTCCTCGCTCGCCGATACGGGGGAATGATGCGTTTCAAAAGACGGCCGGTTTTCTGTGAGGGAGGAGCGTAAATGCGGGCGTTCGTGATGTGCGTCTCCGTGGCGCTGAGCTTCCTTATCGACACGATCATCTTCACGCGGCTGAACCTCTTCGGCATACGGCCGGATACGCTCTTGATACTCGTTGTGCTCTTCGCGATTCTCGGCGGGGCGTCGCGCGGCGTAATCGCGGGCGTATCCGGCGGCTTGGCCGTCGATATACTGTTCGGCGTGTACACCGGGCTTACGGCGCTGGAATACCTGATCGTCGGCGTGCTCGCCGGGGTGTTCTATAAGCGCTACTACGCCAACAATATCCTACTGCCCGCCTTCGTCGTCGGCGCGAGCGTAATCATAAAAGAGGCGCTGACGGGGCTCTTCCTCATGCTGATGGGCAGCAACTTCAACTTCGGGCTGATGATGGTGCGCTATGTCGTGCCGTCGGCGCTGATGTCGGCGGGTATTTCAATCCCGCTGTTCCTCCTGTACAGGTATTTGTTCGCGCGGCAGACGAAGCGCCGCGCGCGGTACGAATGATGCGGTACGAATGATATGGTAGAAAAGCTTAAAAACCGATATGTGATCTACGGGATTATCCTGCTCGCGATGTTCGTGTTCATGGGCGCGGGGCTATATACGCTCACGATCGTGCGCGGCGAGGAGGCGCAGGCGAAGGCCGAAGAGAAGAAGACGCGCGAGATACGGCTCCAGGGCGAGCGCGGGCGCATCCTCGACCGCAACGGGCTGCCGCTGGCGTACAACCAAAAATCCTACGACATCCAGTTCTACAGGGACCCCGCACTCAAACAAACCTACGATTACGCGCGCTATACCAGGATACTCATGGAGGCCATCCGCATAATCGAGGAGGGCGGCGGCGAGACCATCTCGACGTTCGCGATCGTGCGCGGCGAGGACATGAACTTCCGCTTCGAATGGGGCGCTATCTCCGCCGAAGCCGCCGCGAAGCGCGAGGAGAACTGGCGCTCCAATATGTACGTCGATACCTCCACGCTCCGGCGCACGCCCGAGCAGATATACCGCTATCTCCGCAGAAGGTACCAGATACCCGACGAGCTGGGCTATGAGGACGCCGTAAAGCTGCTGTCCATATGGCAGGAGGTGTCGCTGAACGAGTGGGTCGCGTATCTGCCGGTGCCGGTGGCCTATAATGTGCCGATCGAGACCGTCGCGCAGCTCGAGCTGAAATCGATCGAGCTCGAGGGCATTCAGGTCACGGAGGGCAACGTGCGCATATATCCGCAGGGCCAGCTGGCCGCGCACGCTATCGGCTACCTCGGGCGCATAAATGAAGAGGAGAACATCAGCTCATACGAGACGCTGGGCCTGCTCAGCGACGAGCAGCTCAGTGAGCTGGCGGGGCTGAAGGGCCTGGCCGCGTACGAGGCGCTGGGCTATAAGCGCGAAAACCTGATCGGCAAGACGGGCATCGAGCTGACGATGGAGCCGTATCTGACAGGCAATACGACGGCTCAGGCCGGCATGGAGCTGGTCGAGATCAACAACCAGGCCAATATAGTCCGCTCGATCGAGCGAAACGCGCCCGTTGACGGGCACGACGTCATGCTCACGCTGGACCTCGACCTCCAAAAGGTCGCGGAGGCGGCGCTGGAAAAGAATATAACCGAGATTCGGGAGCAGCAGCAGCAGCGGCTTATCACCGAACCCGACGCGTATAAGGACGCCCTCGCCATAACCAACAGGCAGATATCCGACATCCGCCTCGCCGAATACGGCGCGGTCGTCGTCATGGACGTGAAGACCGGCGAGGTGCTCGCGCTCGCGAGCTATCCTACGTTCGACTTAAATCTGTTTACCGGCGGCATATCGGAGGAGGATCTTTTCGCGCTGACCAAGTCCCCGGAGGCTTTGCGCACGACGCCGCTCTACAACAAGGCCATCCGCACGAAAACGGCCCCTGGCTCGACGTTTAAGATGGCCACGGCGCTCGCGGGGCTGGAGGAGGGCGTCATCACGCCGACGGAGACGATAAGCGACGAATCGCCCTACTGGAAATACGATTCCCGATACGCGAACCGCTTCGTAACGGGGGCGCGGCCGCCCTCCGACGCGCCGCAGTGCTGGGTGGGAACCAGGGGCGTCGCCGCGCACAAGGATCTCACCGTCGAGCACGCGCTGCGCGTCTCCTGCAACTATTTCTTCTGCGAGGTCGCGTACCGGCTGCGCATAGAGCGGCTGAACAAATGGGCGAGTAAGCTGGGCCTTGACAGCCTGACGGGCATCGAGCTGGACGGCGAGACGCGCGGGCAGATCGGCGGGCAGGCCGTGCTGTACGATAAGACCGCCGACCTGTCTTCGCAGCGGATATCCCGCCCGATACTCGTCGCGAACGGCATCCGAGAGGAGCTGAATAAATTCTGCTCCGCGCTGGATATCTACGCCGACCCGGAGGCTATCGAGGCGTGCACGCTGGCGCTATTGCAGCTCGTCGAACCGAACGTCATCGAAATCGGCGAGGACGTGCGTACCGTTATGAGCGAGCAGCTGGGCATCCCGAAGACCGTCGCGCAGACGCAGGGCTGGTCTCAGCGGATCGCGAACCTTTTAAGTCAGGTTCGCTGGACGGCGGGCGAGACGGTGCGCACGGGCTTCGGCCAGTCGATTACGCTCGTGACGCCCATCGCGGCGGCGCGCTATATCTCCGCGCTCGTCAACGGCGGGCACGTATACAACGCGCGCATCGTGCGCCGGATCGTGGATACCGAGGGCAAGACGGTCAAAAACTTCGAGCCGGAGGTGTTCGACGAGCTGAACGCCGACCCTGTCAACATGAAGCAGATATTGGACGGTATGCGCGACGCTGTTTCGCCCGAGGATTCGGTTACGCCCGGCGGCTCGGCCGGCGCGGAGTTCGTGGACTTCGCCTACCTGACCGAAATCGGCGGCAAGACGGGTACGGCCCAGATGAGCGGCTCGAGGGCGACGAATATCGACCTGGAAAACACGTCCTGGTTCGCGGCGTACTGCCCGCGCCAGGAGCCGGAAATCGCGATAATCGTCTACATCCCCAACGGCTGGAAGGGCGCGATGTCCTCGACGGCCGTAAAGGATATCGTGCAGTTCTATATGGACCGCAAGACCAAGCAGGCGCCGGATAATATACCCGACTCGAACGCGCTTGTTACGGGCTAAAATAAATAAACATACAGCGAAAAGCCCGCGTACGCGGGCTTTTTGCTGTATAAAAATTACGTATTGAAGCCGCTGGATACCGCGTAGAGCACCTTGCCCCCCGCTCCGGCGAGAATGACCCATTTTCCGCACAGCCCGATGATGCTCACGCGAGCGCCCGCGTTGAGCGTGCTGTACTCATACCGTGAACGCTCGTCCATAGCGGTATAGACCGTCACCCTTTTGTTCGTCGTGCCTACAATGGGCTTGGTGAACGCGTTCTTGACGTCCTGCATCGGAATGTAGCCCGTTTGGCCTTCGAAGGTTACTCTGGCGTAGCCGCCCGTATAGCCTAAAATCGTGACGGCCTTGCCGTTTGCCAGCGTGCCGAGCCTCGCGCCGCGCGTCGAAGCCGTGCCGTAGACCGTCGCCCTGCGTATGGTAACGCCGCTGCCGGCGAGCGGGTCGGCCGCGGGGGCCGCCGAAGCCGTCGAGGTCGTCGGATAGCCCGGGGTTGCCGAGGTCGTCGGATAACCGTAGGATGTCGGGTAGGAAGAGGTCGCCGGGTAGGAAGAGGTCGCCGGATAGCCGTAGGATGCCGGATAACCCGTGATCGTCGAGCTTGTTATGGAAGTCGCGGAGGTTGCCGGACGATTATACATCGACGTTAGGTTCGCCAAGCTAAGGGGCGTTAAGCTCCATGTGCCGCTGATGCCTCCGTACGCGCCGTAGCTGTAACCGCCGCCGCCGTAGCTGCTGTAAGAGGTGAAGTACGCCGTCGCGTAGACGTTGTTGTCCGGCATGAGGAATGAGGTCGTCGCCGATATGCGATTGGCGCCGAGGACGCCGTTGAACTCCCAGTGGTCGAAAGAATAGCCCGAATGGGGGATGGCGCTGAGCACGACGGAGTCGCCTTTATACGCCTGGCGCATACTGGTGTAAACCGCGCCGCCCCCGGATTGGACGCCGACGCTGACGTAGTAGCGGGTGGGGGAAGCGACGGGAGCCTCATTGACGATGATGATCAGAGGCTCGCTCAGTGTGCTGCCGTCCGAATACGTCGCCGTAATAATGGCGTTTACCCGTTCGACCTTAGCCGGTATGCCGACGATAACGACGTTGCTGTTCGCGTCAACTCTATATCCGAAATCATCAGGCAGGTTGGACACTCCAACATCAATCGGCCTAGGATTGCCTCCAATGATTATGGTTTCATTGACGTTAGTTCCAATGGTGCTTTCGATGAAGGTCGGATCGATATTTAAATAATTAACGGACAGAGAAACGATATTCGATGTTTTAATAGGATTAGCTTTGTCGTCAACGACAAATTGATAGTTGCGGCCATTCATATCTCCTGTGGCAATAAAGGAGAGCGTTGAGGTATGATTGCCGGAATTGTCGGTTTTAGTTACCGTATATACGGCATTCGATTCCGAGAGTGTAAATAAGACGTTTGAGCCGTCCATAACTCTCCAAAATGAGTCGGGCTCCGACGCGCCGCCGGAATATGTCGCCGTAAGCGTAACACGGCTGCCCGCCGAACCTGCCCAGCTTCCAATCGTTACAACGATATCGCCGAGCGCCTCGACGACGGTAAGCGCGACATCCGCGCTCGCAGTCTGACCCAGCGCGTCTGTTGCTTTGCACCGATAGAAATGATCGCCTGCCGCAAGCGTATCGGGGACGGTATAAGCGGGATTGGTAGCGCCGGTCAGCTCCGCTTCATTTGAGCCGTCCTTATCGATTGTAAACCATTGATAGGTGTAAGGCTCTTTGCCGCCGCCGGCAGCCGCCGTAAATGTTGTAGTATTACCTTCGACAATTGTATCGCTTTGGGCTGAAATGGCGACGGATGGAGCGCCGTATACGGTTAAAGTCATTTCGACCGAGGTTTGGGTTCTGAATACGGTTTCCCCCTCCACAGGGGTTTCTGAAATGATGCAACGGTATTTATATGTCCCTGCGACGCTAAGATCATCGCTGGCAAGGCTTAGTTCGGCGTCGGTATCCCCTGTTGGACTCCAGCTTGCTCCATTGTCAGCTGATTTTTCCCACGTATACGATGGGGCATTAATGCCGGATTCAGGCGTAATAACAAATTCGGGATCGAAGCTTGCAGCGCCGACATACGCGTCTCTCTCAAAGCCTGCAATCGGATCACTGATTAAATCAGCCTCGGCTTTAAGCGGGCCGTAAATATCGTATGCCGTTATCGCCGGATCGTCATCCGACGTAGCAACGCACCGAATCAGCAGGCCATTGTAGGTATTGTCCCAGGTGCCAATATGGGGCAATATCAGTTCGTTTCCGCCTGCGATTGAAGTACCCCAGCCCTCGTCGCTGTCAGTTACGCCATCAGAGCGATAAAACCATTCATACGTATACCCCTCTGTGATCGGGCCTGCCGCGCCCAGAGTCTCGGCGGTTAGCGCTAAAGTTTGCCCTTCGTCGAGCAGCGTGCCCTCCGGCGGATCAGATGTGATTGCGAATGATGTCAGAGGCTCTGCTAACGGCGCAAAAATTATTTCTTCCTGCGCAAGCGCTTCGCCCTCCACCGCCTCGGAAAGCTCTTCCCCGCCCTCCGCGCTGCCCTCCGCGTTGCCCTCCGTCGCAAACGCCGCCGATGTGAACGGCGCTTCGTTAAAAAATGGCGCGAGCTCGGCAAACGGCATGACGCCCAGCATCATTATGCCGATTAAAAGAACGCAAAGTCCTTTGCGAAATGTACGCATAGCGAACCTCCTAAACGCGGGTATTCGCGGAAATCATCTATTTATCTTAATATCGGAACAAATGTCGGAAAGTTAACGTTCCCGCGCAAAAATTAACGGCGCGCACGACGCGAAAAAACACCCCGCTATTGAGCAAGGTGTTCGGCCATTAATACTTGCCTTGGCTGGCTGGGTTATACCGCCGCTCGACTGCTCAAATTAGCCCGACTGATAATCCGCGCCAACAAGCCGTCGGCATCATCTTCTACAATCTCCCAGCGCCCGCCGGAAGAGCTTCCGTCCAACGGGCTAGGATTTATGGCGGAATATAGGTAGGCTTCGCCACTGTCGTCTACAATTATCAGCGCCGAGCCGTCGCAATCTTCTCCGAGGCAGTCATAAACCTTGTTCGCGGTAAGCCCGGCCGCTCCAAATGTTGGGCCAACATATCTTACCTTCACGCCCAAATCCCTCCCTTCTTTACTTATTTTCTTTTGCGGTCGGTTTAGGCTTAATCTTTTGCTCATATTGTGCCCCGTCCCGCTCGTACCAATGCACGTCGTATACAAAGTTTATCGTTTCAACGATGCCGCCCTTTTTCACCCAATGATCAAGCTCTCCGCCATATAGCTCTGCGAGTCTGAATGCTTCTCTCAGCGCGCTCGATGTCCCTGCGCCTGCTATTACGCGGACATCTCGTATGTCAGCACCTTTCGGGATAACGCCGACTAGAAAAGGCGCGGAGAGAGTCACTTGCAAAAAAGTGTTTGCGCAACCGCAACTTTAGGCATATTACCCCCATTTACGATAGTGCGCATGGCAACATTGTTATTATATCGCTTTTCTTCGGTTTCGTAAACGTATTTTCGTAACGCTTTGTACACTCAGAGAATTATAAACAAACGCCGCAAAAGAGCAGCTTAAAACTGCTCCTCTCCGGCGAGCTGAAAACGTATTATGTCCTCGGGGAACCCTTAGAAATTCTCGTCGTCGTTGCCGACGACGTCGATATTGTTGGGGGCGACCACGAAGATCCCGCGCGAAATCTTGTGGATGGTGCCGCTGAGGGCGTAAATCGCGCCCGCCATGAAATCGAGGATGCGCTGCGCGCAGTCGATTTCGAGCTCCTCCATATTGACGATGACGGGCTTGCGGCTCTTCAGGTTGTCGATGATGTTCTGCGTATCCTCGTACGAGATCGGCTGATACACGATCATCTTCATCTGGGCGTGCGTGGCCGGCGAAGGCATGTTGACTACCTTGCCGCCGCGCTCGCGCGCACGGTTGATCGGAATGACATTGGTATCGTCGTGGGCCAGCTCGTCGGGATCCTCGTCGAGGAGCTCGCTGTCGTCCACGTCGGTCTCTTCCAGGCCGATATAGTCCAGAAATTTGTTTAAAAAAGTGCGCGCCATACAGATTCCTCCTTGAAAGTACATACTTCCATGATCATAATTTATTAATTGCTGCGGCTTCCGAACAGCGCGCTCCCCACACGCACCATCGTTGCCCCTTCCATGATAGCGTCCTCGTAATCGGAGCTCATGCCCATTGATAGCTCCCGCATCGAAACGTTTGGATAATTAAGCCCGTCCATCTTCCCCGCGAGCGAGCGCAGCTGCGCGAAATACGGGCGCGCGGGCTCGTCGAACGGCGGAATGCACATCAGCCCGATGACCTCGACGCGCTTCAGCCGCGAAACGCCTTCTAGCAGCGCGGATAAATCCTCCTCGAGCACGCCGCCCTTTTGGGGTTCGCGCCCGATGTTTACTTGTACCAAGACTCTGCGCCGCTCGCCGTTCGCCTCCGTTAGGCGCTCGATTTCCTGGGCGATTGGCAACTTATCCAAAGAGTGGATAATATTGACTGTATTTAGAATTAACTTTAGTTTATTGCTCTGCACCTGTCCAATATAGTGCACGAAGGTTTTCAGAATGTTAACATTTTGGCTCTTCGCGGCCCATTCCTGCGCCTTGTTTTCGCCAATTTCCTGGATTCCAAAAGAAATCGCCTCGTTTATAATCTCGGCGGGCACCGTTTTCGTTACGGCGATCAGCCGCACGGAAGCGGGGTCGCGGCTAGCCTTCGCGGCGGCTTTCGCGACGCGGTTTTGGATATCCTGTAGGTTCTCTTGCAGCTGATTCAAATGCAATACCTCATGTTTATTGTGTAGGGGCGGCCTTTGGCCGTCCGCAGAATTCACGGATACTATGTATATCACGGACGGCCAAAGGCCGCCCCTACAAGCTGAATATTATCTAGCCAACTTCATCCCCGCGCTAAGCGGCCTGGACGGGTCGGCGGATTCTATAATCGCCTCTTTATCGTCCCGGTACAGCACCCTTACGGGAATGGAGACCGCGCCGCCCGCCTCCTGAATGCGGACGTACAGCGCGCCGTCCTGCGCCGCCAGCGCGTTTACCGGCGCTTTTATCCCCGTAAAGTCCTGCTTCAGCGTCGCCTTAGCCTGCCGGACGGCCAGGAACGGGCCGAGATCGTCGTTCATTTCGAGGATATAGACCGCGCTGCCCGATTCGTTTACCGTAACGGAGGCGACTGTGCCTTGATAGGGCTTGTCGTTATAGCCCTCGAACGCGATCGAGACCGTCATACCCTGCGAAATCGACATCGCGTCGTTTTTGGAGGTGGTGAACGCGCAATACCATTGCAGCGTATCCACGAGGCGGTAGAGCGGCGTCTCCGCGCGCGGCGCTACGGGCTTTTGCAGCGTACCGCGGAAGAGCCGCGTCAGGGAGTCGGGGGTAAGGTTGGGCAGCTCGTCCGGCGAAAACAGCGCCTCAAAGCCGTCGAAATAGAAGCTGACCATGCCCGAATCCTCGGCGAGATAGTCCCGCTTGAAGCTTTCGAGCTGGCTGATCTTGGACGCTTCCTCCGAGTACCATTCGTTTAGCGTCTGATCGGTGTTGACGGTATCCTTCAAAAATTGGCGGCGCTGCTCCATCGAATCCTTGAGCGTGCGCTCGACCGCCAGCAGGTCGGCGGCGCCCGCGCCGCGCACGGCGTCGCGCGCCTGCTGCGCTGCGGTTGAGACAGCGCCGTTGAGGGAATTCAGCTCCTGATTGCCGGTGACGTCCCTGAGCGTATCCTCCTGATACTCCTTGATGCGCTGCTGCAATGCCAGCAGCTCCTGCAAGACGCTCTCGTTGAAGCCCCAGACGTAGACCTCGACGACCTTTTGGCCTTTATCGACGCGCTCGCCCTCGTTGATGAGGAAATTGAGCTTGGAGTAGTTTTCGGCGTTGATGATCTGTTCGTCGCGGATGAGCGCGACCTGGATGTCCTTTTGGAAGCCGAGCGAGCCCTGTTCGAGCTCCGTCGCGCCGCCGGGCGAAATCAGCAGCACGACTACGGCCGCGACCGCCGCGACCAGCGCGAACAGCAATACAAAAAACCGGGCTTTGATTCTGCGCTTTTTCGCCATCAGTTCTTTTTGTCCTCCGCGATGCGGTATTTTTCCATTATGCCCTTGAAGAGCTGCCCGGGCGTGGGCGGGGTAAACGTTATCGCGTTCGCCCCGGCCTCGATCGTCTTCAGGATCGTCTCGTCCTTGTCGCCGCCGGTCGCGATGATCGGCACGTCGGGATATTTATCTCTGATTGCCTTAATTATATCGGCCGTGCGCCCCGCGCCGGAGACGTTGAAGATATCCGCGCCCGCCTCCAGGCGGCCCTTGAAGTCGGAATGCTCGTGCGCGACCGTAATGACGATCGGGATATCGAGCGCCTCTTTCAGCCGCTCGATCGTTTCATTCGGCGTAGGCGCGTTCACGACGACGCCGATCGCGCCCTCGAACTCGGCGTGCCGCCCCAGGTTGACGACGCGCTTGCCGCCCGTTATCCCGCCGCCGATGCCGCAGAATACGGGTACGTCCGCCACGGACATCAGCGCGTTCGTGATGGCCGGCTGCGGCGTAAAAGGGTATACGGCGATGACGGCGTTCGCGTTGATGTTGCGGATGACGGCGACGTCCGTCGTAAATACAAGGGAGCGGATCAGCTTTCCGAATATTTTGATGCCGCTCGCTTTTTGGATGCTCTCGGGCACCTTGATCATGTGCCGGCGCAGAATGCCTTCGATTTCGGGCGCGGTGCGCTCGCTCATATGTTATCTTATCTCCTTATTTGGATAAACCCTGTAGGGGTGATTATCAATCGCCCCCGCAATGCTGCGGCGTTATTCCGCCGCCGCATCGAAAAACGCTTCAACGTTAAAGCCAAACCCCGCGAGCTTTTCGCTTTTGAATTCGCCGGAAGGATAATATGCGGCAATATACCTGCCCTCGTGCAGTGAAAAGCGGATAAAGCGCTTTTCGTCCGACGACACGACCCAATACTCCGGCACGCCCTGCTTTTCGTACAGGCTTAGCTTCTCAACTAAATCGTACGACGCGCTCGAGGGCGACAGCACCTCCACGACGACGCTCAGTTCCTCGGCTGGGGTCTGATCAGCGCCAGGCGCGTCTTTTGGGGCGCACCAGACTGTGATATCCGGCTGAACCACTGTACTCTCGCCGAATTTTACGTCATAGGGCGCGACGACGGGCTTGCAAGGCTTGCCTTTCAAGAATTCGCGTAATAGCCCCGCTAGCTCCAGCACCAAATCCTGATGCCCGCGCGACGGCGACGGCGACATCATATAGGCCGCGCCGTCAATGAGCTCCCATCGCTCCGAGTCGGGCCACGCCTGATAATCGGACAAAGTATAGCGCCTGTTGGTTTTCGCTGCAAACGATGGCATTTCCCGCCTCCCCACTCAATAATTTGCGGCTCCTCAACTTTTTATTATTCGCACTTCGCTTAATGTTCTCCTGCAACGGGAAACAAAGAGTTTTGGTGAATTTTCATCCCCGCAGGCGAATAAACATAGGTACGATGACTATCGGCTATTATAACGGAGGAACGCCATGAACGCAATTCCGCTGCTCGTCGTCCAGTCCAAGTCGGCCGCCGCCGTGGAGATCAACGGGACGTTCATCGGCGAGATCGGAGAGGACTCGAGCGCCGTAAGCCTGCCCGTTTCGCATACGGGCAACGTATACGTTTCGGTCCTGCCGCTTTCGCGCGCGCGGGGGGCGCAGCTCTTCTCCGTAACGCGCAAGCTTACCTTTAAGGGCGGGGAGCTCGCAGCCCCCGGCAATACGGACGGCATGAAGATCACCCGCTGGCCGGGCGGCGTCTTCGCGCTGGAGCTGGAGCCGGGGGAGTTCGAGGAATGCCCGCCCCGCTCATTCCCGTTTACGATCGCCGCGCTGAGCTGGGGACGAAAAGCTGCTGCTGGGCCGCACGATCGCCACCCACGCGCGCAACGGCGCGCTCTTTACGCGCCGGACGCCCGCCGCAGACGAGCTGCTCTTCGTGCAAATCAGCGAGGCCGCGGGCGAGCGGCTGCTCTGTATCAGGCATAATCGCGGGCGGTTTGAGGAGGTGTTCGAGCACGCCGCCGAGGAGTTTACCGTCGCGGACGACGGGAGCGTAAGCTGCCTAAAGCGCCTCAATACGCATCTGAGGCACGAGCGGCGCAGCGTCTATACGTTCGACGGCGCAAAGTTCACCCTGCTCGCCTCCGAACCGGCAAGCCGGGTACGCAAGCCCGCCGCGCGGGAGGATACGGCCATCGCGTTCATCGAGGCCGTGCAGAACCGCTTTGAAAAGGAGGCGCTGAGCTATCTGAGCGAAGAGCTGGGCGAAAGCGTGGACTTTGCGGATATACTGGAATTCATGGGCGATTTCGAAAGCTGGGCGCGGCCGCTCTACGGGACGCCCGTGGAGGAGAACTCGGTGTTTCTGGGCATATGCAAAAAGGCGTCGGAGAATATCTGCGACGCCCGCATGTTTAAATTTGAATTTGACGAGAGCTCGCCGCCGCGGATCGATAATTTTAAGGAACTATAATTATTGCTCCCCCGCGACCCTTTTGATCGTATCCCCGGCGATGAGCGTAAAGAACGAATTCATGCAGCCGTCCCGGTCGAGGCTCGTTATTACCGCTACGTTCGGCTCGCGGTCCGTTACTCTATGCGCGTCCACGACGGTCATGCCGCGCGTCAGGCTGCCCTTCGCCTCGATATCGACGCGCATCTGCTCCGACTGGAACCATTCGGGATTCGTCAGATAAATAACGCCCAGGACCTCGTGCAGCGCGGGTACGCCCCAGTTCAGCTCGTCGTAGGCCTTGGTGAGCTGTTCTACGGCTTGCCTGGTCATCTGCGCGGCCTTGCCCTTTGTCGTAATCAGGCGCGCGCGGTCGGCTGAGGAGAACGCGAAGCGATGCGACTGTTCAAGGCCGATCATCGTAATCGGCAGCTGCGCGTTATAGACCGCCTCGGCCGCCTCGGGATCGACGTACATGTTGAACTCCGCCGCGGGCGTGACGTTGCCGCCCGACGCCGCGCCGCCGACCACGACGATGCGCTCGATCTTGCCCTTTACGTCGGGGTAGGCCAAGATCAGCTGCGCGATATTCGTCAGCGGCCCGAGCGAGAGGATCGTCACCTTGCGCGGGGATTCGGAGACCGTCGCTCGCAGGGCTTCTAGCGCGGAGCGCGGGCTGGGCTTTTTTATATGCTTGTTGAAGACGCCTATGTCCTCTTCTCCGGCCTTTTGGGCCGTGATCAGCGTACGGAACAGCGGGCGCTCCGCTCCGCGGGCGACCTCGAGATCCGAGTCGAAATATTCCACAATATCCAGCGTATTTTGCAGCGTGCTCTCTACGCCCTGCTGCCCGGCGACGACCGTGAGCGCCTTTATGTCGAGCATATCGGAGCACAGCGCCGCGGCGATCGCGACGGCGTCGCCCAAGCCCGGATCAGAATCTATAATTAACGGTATACGCGGCATACTGTTCCTCCGAAAAAGCCTCTATGCAATTAGGGGCGCGACTATCCCTTAGCTAATATGATAAATGATAACTATACATTTGGCAATGCGAAAGTTGGCGCAAAACGCCGCGTTTTCATTTTCGCGCGGCGCGGAATTTGGAAAAAGCTTGTGCTTGACAGCGGGAGGGACTATAATATAGCTATTCATCGATACATTTATTCATATAGGGGGGAATACTATGGAGAGAGAAAAATTCGGATCCCGGCTCGGCTTTATCCTGATTTCCGCTGGCTGCGCGATCGGCCTGGGCAACGTCTGGCGCTTCCCGTACATAACGGGTCAAAACGGCGGCGCGGCGTTCGTGCTGGTCTACCTCGTGTTCCTGGTGATCATGGGGCTTCCGATCATGACGATGGAATTCGCCGTCGGCCGCGGAAGCCAAAAAAGCGCGATCCGCTCGTTCCACGAGCTCCAGCCCAAGGGCAAAAACTGGGGCTGGTTCGGCTACGTCGCCGTAGTCGGCAACTACCTGCTCATGATGTTCTATAC
>QMCE01000685.1_pt1 | contig 17700 bp, 19 predicted proteins | sample 1821851 | NCBI WGS metagenome assembly QMCE01 (sample SAMN09453174, study PRJNA476694) | Termite gut metagenome, whole genome shotgun sequencing project. | isolation source: worker | host: Odontotermes sp. | place: South Africa:Pretoria | collected 2016-01-28
GACCAAGTTGTGAAGCCTCTGCTGCACCGCGATCTGCCCTGCATTGCTGCGTTTTGGATCGTGTTACAGCACAGGCTTCTCAACCTTGTCCCGGCTTTACGGCGTTCGGGGTGCCGCATACGCTTCCCCGCCGGGATGACGAATGATGGAATGTTTATACTATAATTTGCAACTGCAGTATTAACCCCCTTTTGTAGTTTTTACTCCAAAAAAGTGGTTTGCAGTTCTCTGTGAAACCTCTGCGCCTCTGTGCCTCTGCGGTTCAAAGCGGTTGTGCGGTTGCGCGGTTCATGCGTTTTCCTGAAGCTCAAGGTAATACTTCGCGAACTGCTTGTCGACTTTCAGCACATGCTCCTTGAGCCAGTCGTACACAACCCGGTTGATTTCCATGACTGCGGCGAATTCCTTGTCGGACTTCTCGTACTTGGCCTTCAGTTGCTGGAAGGTGTCGATGAAGTCGGCATGGAGCTTCCGGTGCCCCGCGGCGCCCGGAAAGCGGCTCTTGAGGTGGAGGGATTCCTCGTCGTTGAAATGCTTGACGACATAATCGGCGAGGAAGCGGAGCACGCCGGGGACGCGTTCCGTGTTGCCGCGATTCTGGAGGATGTCGAGTTGCCGGAAGAGTTCCTTGTGCTGTTCGTCTATATGGGGGATGCCGCAGAGCATGGCGTCCGTCCAGGAGCCGGAGAGGGTGTGGGTCGCGGTTTCCGGAGACGCCTTCTGGCTGGCGTCGGGAATCCAGGGGCGGTGGGGGAGGCGGACGGAGTCCCGCGTTTCCTGCGTCCTCCCGTGGTAGAATTCGGCGAACCTCTTGTCAGTTTGGAGGATATGCGCCTTCAGCCAGTCGACGAGCGTGTGGTTCATTTCCATGAGGGTGGAGAGGGTGTGCCCGGAGGCGTTGTAGTTGGCTTTCAGCTTTCGCATCTGGTTGATGAAGTCTTTATGCTGGCGCTGGTGTTCGAGGGCGTGGGGGTAGCGGAGCTGGCTGTGGAGCGATTCTTCGTCGGAGAAGTGCTCTGTCGTGTATTTTTCAAGGAATTCGAGGGTCATGGGGATCCGTGTCAGATCGCCGTGCATATTCCCGAGCAGTTCGATGTGATCGAAAAGCGCTTTGTGCTGGGCGTCGATATGGGGAATCTGGCATTCGAACGCGGTATTCCAGAGCATGGGTGAACCTCCTTTGGGTGAATTTCCCCGGGATACAGTCATGCGTTTCCTATTCTATGCGATTGCATTAATGCGCGCCACAGGAATACTCCAGTTGCACATTATAGTATAAACATTCCAACATTCGTCATCCCGGCGGTGCAGCGTATGCGGCACCCCGAACGCCGTAAAGCCGGGACCAGGTTGTGAAGCCTCTGCTGCACCGCGATCTGTCCTGCATTGCTGCGTTTTGGATCGTGTTACAGCACAGGCTTCCCCGCCGGGATGACGAGTGTTGGATTGTCTGCTCCAAATGTGCAACGGGAGTACTAAAAAAAGCCCCCGTCGCCGGGGACTTTCCATTGAACGAGTCTATACTACTCACCCGCCGGGATGACGGAGGGTGGATGGGCGGCTTACCCCGCGATGCCGTAATTCCCTTTTTGCCTGTCCTTGAGCTCCCCGACCTTGGATTTGTTCCAGTTTTCCACCCGGCTGAAATACCCGACGACGCGGGTCATGTGCTGGAGCACCTGCGGTTCGCGCTTCCCCGTGAGGACGTCTTCAAGGATATCCCATTCGACCGCTTCGACGGCGGCGACGGGGAGGCGGGTCATAAGGCCGCTCTTGGTGTACTTGACGAGAACGCCCGGCTGGTGGTTCTCGCAGGCGGCGTCGACGCCGAGTCCTTCGAGTTCGGGGTGCTGCTCAATCATGTCGTAAAACTGGGTCATTTCCATGGTCTGGGCTCCTTTCGCCGCGTGCGGCATCTCTACTATATATAGTAACCTCTCCAATCAATTTGTCAACATCTAGTAGTTTTCCCGAAGCCCAGTTGTACAGATCCGGCGAGAGTTGTCAAGAGGGATTTGAAATCTTTTTTTTATTCTCCCAGCCCCGTAAACGTATACCCGCTCCCCGCCTTCTCCAACCTCCCCACCCCCGGAAACCGCAGGTGCATGGACGCGATCGGCATCCCCTCCGCCGCCGCCCGGTCAAAGAATTTCCTCCGCGCGGCAATCGCCTTCGCCGTGTCGGTATCATAGGTGACGGCAACCTCGGGCTTCGCCAACTGCACGCCGCCGAAGTGGATCAAATCCCCCGCGATAAGCACCCTGTCCCCGCCCTGCTCCACCAGGTAGACGGTATGCCCGTTCGTATGCCCCGCCGCCTCAAGCGCCGTGACGCCGGGGAGAATCTCGTCCCCCCAGGCAAACTGCACCGTCTTCCCCGCATACGCGGGGGCAAACTGGTCAAACCCCTTGGGGCCCTTCTCCACTTCCACCTTCGGCACATACAGCGCGGCGTTCGGGAACGTGGCGCTGCCGTCCGTCACGAGCCCGCCGATATGGTCGCCGTGAAAATGGGTGATGACGACCGCGGCTATTTCGTTCTGCGTCATCCCTGCGTGTTCGAGCGAGGGGACAAGCGCCCCGTTCGCTCCCAGCCCCGTGTCGAAGAGGACATTGCCGGCGGGCGTTTTGACGACAAACATGTTGACGGAATTCGCCATGCCGGCGGCGGTGATTTTGGCGAGTTCGTCCTGCGGGAGCCCGACAAGGAGTTTCGTGTTGGGCGCCCCCGAAGGCGGCGTGTTGGGCGTATCGGCGAGGGCGACAAGGACAATGCCGCCGACATGGAACCGCTGTGCATCCTGAGCCATGGCTCCTCCTCTTGCGGCCAGCGCGCAGACGAAAACCGAAAGCAGTGTGTACAACAGGAATTTCCGCATACATTCTCCTTTTGCAGAGAGGGAATTGCCAATGGAACCACCATTCCGTATTATAAAGGCAAAGAGCCGGCAACCGCAACAAAACAAAAAGGACATCGCCATTTCCCCGGAGCCGTCCCCCATGCGGAAACACCCAGCGCTGCTGCTTCCCCTCATCCTCACCCTGTTCTTCATCGCCCCCGCCCGCGCGGGCGACGTGCAGATGCCCAACCTCCCCGCCGCCCCCTTCGGCGATTTCGCCGGCAATGACGCCATTTTCAGCGCCTTCGGCGCGGCGGAGCCGAAACTCCTCACCGTCTCCCTCGCGCCGGAGAGCGCGACCATCGCGCCGGGAACCCCCTTCCGCCTCATCCTCACCCTCGCCCACGCGAACGGCGGCTACACCTACTTCCCCAATCCCGGCGGCCCGGGCGCGGGCACCCGCGTCCACTGGACGCTTCCCGAAGGCTTCACCGCCGAAGGCCCCGCCTGGCCCGCGCCGGAGCGCTATGAACACGGCGGCATGACCTTCTACGTGTACAAAGGAATAACCCGCCTCGTCTACACCGTCACGCCGCCGGACACCCTCGCCCCGGGAGCGCGCATCACGCTGCGGGGCGACGTCGACACCCAGGCCTGCACGCCCCGGAGCTGCACCCCGATGCGCCTTCCCGTCGAAGCGGCCGTCACCGCCGCCGCCGCGCCGGGCGCGCCGGACACAACGGCGGAAGAGGCCGTCGCCGCCCTTCCCGCGCTGCCGATTGGCTGGCGCGTCGACGCCGAGCCCGCCGGGGCGGAAATCCGCCTCGCGCTGCGCCCGCCGGAGGGGGTCGCGCTGGAGAGCGCGTATTTTTTCGACGCGCGGGAAACGCCCCTCATTGACAGCCAGCAGCCGCAGATCCTGGAAAACCGGGGGGAAACGCCGGACGCCCGGATTCTCCGCCTCCCCCGCCTTTCCGGCCCGGCCGGGAGCTCCGACGCCACCCTCGCCGGCATTCTCCGCACGGACGGCGGCGCCTTTCTTCTCAACCTTCCCCTCACCGCGCCCGGAATCGGGGCGGCGGGCGCGTTTGCCGAAAACGTCTGGATTCTGGCCTTCGCCTTTCTCGGCGGCCTTCTCCTGAACGTCATGCCCTGCGTCTTCCCCGTCATCAGCCTGAAAGTCCTGTCTTTCGCGAAGCAGGCGCACGCGGAGCGGCGTCTTCTCTTCCTGCACGGCCTCGCCTATGCGGCGGGGGTGCTGATTTGTTTCTGGACGCTGGCGCTTTTCGTCATCACGATGGGTCGCGGCTGGGGGGCGCAGTTGCAGGCGGACTGGTTTTTGTTCCTTCTCTGCCATGTGTTCCTGATCATGTCCCTGAACATGGCGGGCGTGTTCGAGGTGGGGGCGGTGCCGGGCATGGGCCTGCAGGTCTTCCGGGCGAAGGAGGGGCTGAAGCGATCCTTTTGCACCGGCCTTCTCGCGACGCTGACGTCGACCCCCTGTTCCGCGCCGTTTCTCGGGAGCGTGCTGGCGTATGCGCTGGCGCTGCCGCCGCTGCTGAGTCTCGGGGTGTTTACGCTGATGGCGCTGGGGTTTGCGTTCCCGTACCTTGCGCTGTCGCTGTTCCCGGGCTGGCTGAAGAGGCTGCCGAAGCCGGGGGAGTGGATGGAGACGCTCCGTCAGGCGATGAGTTTTCCCCTGTTCGGCACGACGGCGTATTTGTTCTGGACGATGGAGGCGATGGTGGAGGAGTGGCGTTTTCTGCTGCTTCTGTTCGGTCTCGTCCTGACGGGGATGGCGTGCTGGCTGTACGGCAAGGCGCAGAAGAGCGGGCTGTTGTCGGGGGAGAGCCACCGGAGGCGGGCCCGGTGGCTGGGCGGTTTGTGCGTGCTGTCCCTGGCGGCCGGGCTGTGGCTGGGGTTCCCCCGGGGCGGTTCGGAACTGGAGTGGCGCGACTGGAGCCCGGAGACGGTGGCCGATCTGCGCCGGAGGGGGGTGCCCGTGTACGTGGATTTCACCGCCCGCTGGTGCGCGACCTGCCAGTTGAACAAGCGGGTGTACACGGACGACTCGCTGGGGGAGCTGGTTCGCGGGAAGAACGTGGTTCTGCTGAAGGCGGACTGGACGCTGCACGACGAGCGGATCACGCGCGCGCTGCGGGACGAGTTCGCGAAAGCGGCGATTCCGGTCACGGTGCTGTATCCGCCGGGCGCCGCCTCCGCGACCGTCCTCCCGGACATCCTGACGGTGGACGCCGTGTCAGAGGCGCTGCGGGGATTGCCCTGAACAAAACTTACCGAATCTGCCTCACTTTGGCAATCTCGCCGGCATCGGAAAACCTCTTGTCGGACGTGACGACAGTGCCATTTGACCATTCAGCCAGGCCGATGGCATAACAATCCCCCAGAGAAAGCGCCGAATAGGACAGCTTGAATCCGGCGACTCTTCGCCGGAACGCTTCATCGGCAATGTCCGTCACCGACACTTTCAGTTGCCGCAGCAGATCGACGGCCGACTCCGCGGCGCCCGCGCCGTCGCTCCGATGGAGGGTATAAAACAGTTCGATCCAGTTTGCGGAATGGATGCAACAGGATTCGGAGGACAGAATCTTTTCCACAACATCGCCGCCCGCCTCGTCTTTGATGAACGCGATGACGGCGCTTGCGTCAAGAACGTACTTCACACGGTGCTCCCCCGCGCGTCATTCTCTGCGTCGATTTCCCGGTGCTTTTCGGCAAGATAGCCGTCAACAGTAATGTTCAGCCAGGCCATTGAACCCCGGAGGGACGACACCAGCGCCTTGAAATCCCCGGCCGGCGGCGTTGTTCTCTTTGTCCGCTCCGTCCTTTTCCGCTTCGCCGTCGCCGTCATCGAACGCCCTCCTCCGTGCCGCGCCGCCGCCCGCCGCCTACATCACCATCCCGCCGCAGACATTGATTGTCTGCCCCGTGATGTACCGCGCCGCGTTCGACGCGAGGAACGCCGCCGCGTCCGCGACATCCTCGGGCGTCCCCAGTTCCTGGAGGGGGATCAGATCCTGCATCCGTTTCCGCTGTTCGTCGGTCAGCTTGTCCGTCATCGCGGTGCGGATGTAGCCGGGGGCGACCGCGTTCACGCGCACGCCGCGGGAGGCGAATTCCTTCGCGCTTGTCTTTGTCAGCCCGATGACCCCGGCCTTCGACGCGCTGTAGTTCGCCTGCCCCGCGTTCCCCATGACGCCGACGACGGAGGCGATGTTGACGATGGAGCCGCCGCGCGCCTTGAGCATGACGCGGCCGACGCTTTTCGTGCACTGCCAGACGCCCTTCAGGTTGATGGCGAGGACGAGATCCCAGTCTTCCTCCTTCATGCGGATGATGAGGCCGTCGCGGGTGATGCCGGCGTTGTTGACGAGGATGTCGATGCCGCCGAATTCCTTCACCGCCGCGTCGACGGCCGCGTCGACGGAGTCGGCTTTTGTGACGTCGACGCCGGCGCCGGCGGCTTTGACGCCGTGGGCTTTCGCCAGTTTTTCGGCCGTCGCCTTCGCCTGATCTTCGAGAACATCCCAGAGGATGATGTTTGCGCCCAGGTTCGCCATTGTGGTCGCGATTGCTTCGCCGATGCCGCGCGCGCCGCCCGTGATGACCGCGTTTTTGCCCCGCATGCCGTATTCTCCTCTCGCCCTGCGAACCGTCCGATCGATTCTGAGCTGTTGCGTGAAGCCGCGCCCGAGGTCTTCGGGCGCGGCGGGAAAAGCACTGTATGCCATGCCGGAATCAATCCGGCAGCGCCTCGATATCGGCGAGGGAATTGACCGACACCACCTGCGCCTCGGGCGCGATGCGTTTCATCAGCCCCGCGCACACTTTTCCGGGGCCGATTTCGTAAAACACGGTGTCTCCCTGCCCGACGATCAGCCGGCAGGCCTGTTCCCAGCGCACCGGCTCCACCACCTGCCGCGCGAGGGAACCGCGTATGGATTCGGGGTCTGTCATGACCTGCGCGTCGGCGTTGTTGACGAATTTCGCGATGGGGTTGCGCATGGCCACTTCGGCGAGCGCGGCGTCGAGTCCCTTTTTCGCCTTTTCCATGTAGGGCGAATGGAACGCGCCGGAGACGTTGAGCGGGATGACCCGCCGCGCGCCGGCCGCCTTCAGTTCCGTTTCCGCCTTTTCCAGCGCGGGCTTGGAGCCGGAGACAGACACCTGTCCGGGGCAGTTGTAATTCGCCGGCACGACGAGCCCGAGGCCCATGGCGCTGACTTTCGCGCAGACTTCCTCGATGGCGGCGGCTTCGAGCCCGATGACGCTTGCCATGCCTGTTTCCTGGCCGCGTCCCGCCTCTTCCATCAGTTCCCCGCGCCGGCGGACGAGGCGGACGGCGTCGGCGAAGTCGATGGATTCAAGGGCGGTGAGGGCGGTGTATTCGCCGAGGGAGAGACCGGCGGCGCCGAGCATTTTGAACTGCTTCCGCTCGCGCAGCGTGTCGAGCAGGGCGAGGCTGGCGACGAGGAGGGCGGGCTGGCAGTTTTCCGTCCGCGCGAGGGTTTCGGGGTCGGAATGGAACGTCACGTCGGCGAGGTCGAAGCCGAGGATTTCGTTGGCTTCCTCGAAGAGCGCGACGGCGTGCCCGCCTGTATCGTAGGCGTCTTTCGCCATGCCGACCACTTGAGCGCCCTGACCGGGGAAGAGCAGAAAGCCTTTTACCATAGTGAGTATCCCCGTGGCAGCGGCGGCGGAGTTGAGCGCCGGAGGTAACGAGCGTGTGTTGCCGTGGCATTGACCCTCACATGCGCCCTGTGCGGAGAGCCGCCAAGCGCCTGGGCGCATCGTGCGTACCGGAATCAATTTTATCCGTATCGGGAGGAAAAGGGAAGAAAAAAAAAGCACGAAAGCGTTTTTTCTGTTTTAGTACTGCAGTTGCACATTATACAGTGTAAACATTCCAACACTCGTCATCCCGGCGGGGAAGCGTATGCAGCACCCCGAACAAATTAAAGCCGGGACCAAGTTGTGAAACCTTTGCTACACCACGATCTGCCCCGCATTGATGCGTTTTGGATCGTGTTACAGCACAGGCTTCTCAACTTTGTCCCGGCTTTAATTCGTTCGGGGTGCTGCACACGCTGCACCGCCGGGATGACGAATGGTGCATTGTTTGCACTCTAATTGCACTGAAAAAAAACACGAGACCCGGTCTCCCGGGTCTCGCCAGAATTCCACTGCATTTTCCGTGCATCGTCTCTGAATTAGAGGCCGGCGCAGGGGTTGCAAACGACCGGAGCCGGGGCCTTCACGACCGGGGCGCAGGGGTTGCAGGGGTTGCCACCACAGGGGGTGCAGCCAGCAGCGACGGCGAGTGTGGCCGCCATGACGATCGCCAAAAGAATACGCATCTCCATCTCCTTTTTGTTCTCTCACACAACAGATAAAACGCCCCACATGGGGCTGGCAAAACCAATGTCCCAACAGCACTTCAGACACAACACCGCCTGCCCATACCCAACGCCCCTCCGGCAGCCTTCAGGGCAGGCCCCCTCCTGACTACGCTTACAATTGAATAATAAACTTTTTCCCCGGCTGCTTCAAGCATTAAATTTACTTTTTTTGCTTTTTTTGAATATTTTCCTGAAAGGATTCGCGGTTTTGCCGTAATAAGCGGCACTGCTCAGCCCGCGGCCTGGGCATCCTTCTCCGGTTTCACCGCCAGCAGGCGGACGGACTGGCGCATTTTCTCGATATCCCGGCGAATCAGCGCGTTGACGTTCACGCTCACGCTCGCGCACGCTGTCCGGAGCGCGCTCGCCACCGCCGCCGCGTTCGACCTGCCGTGCCCGATGAGACACACCCCGTTCACGCCCAGGAGATGCGCCCCGCCGTACGCGGAGTAGTCCAGCCGCCTCTTCATGTTGTTCAACTGGCCCTGCAGCAGCAGCCCGGCGACTTTCGTGTACCAGGTCGCGAGAATCGCTTCCTTGATCCAGCCGGACATGGTCTTCGACAGCGCCTCCGACGCCTTCAGGACGACATTCCCGATAAATCCGTCGCAGACGACGACATCGCACGCGCCGGAGAAAATATCCCCGCCCTCGACATTGCCGATGAAGTTGATCGGCGCCTGTTCAAGCAGTTCGAACGCTTCCCGAAGGACTTCGTTTCCCTTGCTCCGCTCTTCCCCGACATTGAGGAGCCCCACGCGCGGCTGGCTGAGGCCGAGGATTTTCGCGCTGTAAATGGACGCCATGATGCCGTAGCTGACGAGGTGGATCGGCTTGCACATCGTGTTCGCGCCCATGTCGATGACGACGCAGGGGCGTTTCGGGTTCCGGGTGGGCATGGCGATGGCGATGCCGGGGCGGCGGACGCCGGGGATGAGCTTCAGCCCGATGGTCGCGGCGCCGACGGCGGCGGCGGTGTTCCCGAGCGCCACCATCGCGTCGATGCGGCCGTCCTTCAGCTCCCCGACAAGGCGCATGATGGAGCTGTCGCGCTTTTCGCGCAGATCCGCCACCTTGTCCTCCATCTCCATCACCTGGCTGGCGTGGACGAGTTCGAGGCGCTTGGAAAGGCCGATGCCTTCCTCGATCATCGCCTGGCTCACTCTGTCCCTGTCGCCGACCATGATGACGGTGGCGTCGTGGTCGGCGTCCAGAAACCGCTTGATTCCCTGGACGATGGGGAGGGGGCCGTTGTCGTTGCCCATGGCGTCGATGCCGATGCGCATGGGATCAGCCGCCCGTCTTCATTTTCTCGACGTCCCGGTAGTACCCGCAGTTGTCGCAGACCCTGTGGGGGAGTTTTTCCTGGTTGCACCGGGGGCAGGTGGAGAAGCCGACGCCGGAGAGGGCGTCGTGGGCGCGGCGGGAGCGTTTTTTCTGTTTCGATGTTTTGTGGCGCGGGACTGCCATGGCGAACTCCTCGTTGCAGACACAAAATAAACGCCGCGCCGACGGCGCGGAGACAATTCGTCCCGCCCCGTCAAAAGGGCGGACAAGAGGACAGATTATCCGTCCGGCTTTGGGTGAAGTCAAGGGAAATGTCCGGCCGTTCCGGTCATGGTTGACCGCGCGCGCCGGAAGGGTTCCAGCACCGCCCGCATGTCCGCAGGCAGGGGCGAGGAAAACCGCACCGCCTCCCCCGTCACCGGATGGGGAAACGCCAGTTCCGCCGCGTGCAGGCCCTGCCGCGCCAGCAGCACCGCCCCTCCCTGCCCGCGCAGCGAGGCGTCCGGGACGCCGTGCCGGAACAGGTGGACGGCAGCCTCCGCCTCCCGCTCCGTGAAGATTTCCTGCCGTCCGTATTCCCTGTCGCAGAGAACGGGCGCCCCGACGCTCGCCAGATGCACCCGCGCCTGGTGCGTCCGCCCCGTCATCAGCCGGCACCGGACAAGCGCGACCGCGCCGTAATTCTCCAGCGTCTCGTACAGGGTAAGGGAATGCCGTCCTCCCCGGGGGAGGAGCGCGTGGCGCTTCCTGTCGCGGGCGGAGCGTCCGATATTCCCTTCGACCTTGCCCGAGACCGGCCGCGGCGGTCTGTCGGTGAGGGCGAGGTAGGTTTTCTCCACCACGCGCCCCATGAACATCTGGACAAGCCGTTTATGCGCCTCGTCCGTTTTTGCGGCGCAGAGGCAGCCGGACGTGTCCTTGTCCAGACGGTGCACAATCCCCGGCCGGAGCACGCCGCCGATGCCGGAGAGGGTGCCTCCGTAATGGTGCAGCAGCGCATTGACGAGCGTCCCGGATCGGTGCCCCTGCGAGGGATGGACGACAATCCCCGGCTTCTTGTCGATGACGATGAGGTGCTCGTCCTCAAACAGGATGTCGAGCGGAATATCTTCCGCCACCGCCTCCAGCGCATCCGGCTCCGGCACATCAATGCCGATCTTCTCCCCGCCCCGCAATGCGAAGGAAGCCTTGCACGCCGCCCCGTCCACAAGAACCGCCCCCCTGTCGAGCAGTTTTTTCAGGAATGCCCGGGAAAACTCCGGCCTGATCGCCGCCAGCGCAACATCAAGCCGTTTCCCCGCATACTCCGGAGAAATGGCAAAGGAAAGCCGTTCCAAAAGCAACGGCGCTTCGTCAGCGCCGTCATCATCGCCATCCGTCATTTTCGCTGCCGTTTGGGAAAGTAGAGAAGCGGAACCGGATATTTGGACATGGTCTCGTCGGCGGTCAACAGCGTGAGGCCATCCGCCTTCGCCTGCGCTAGAAGAAGCCTGTCAAAAGGATCCTTGTGAATGGAGGGAAGATCGCCGACCGCCAGCGCATGCAAGCCGGTGATCGGCAACTCCAGATAGCCGTCGCACACCAACTGGCCACGCAACACTCTCGGGTCGACATCGAAATCCTGCCGCTCCCTGCCATACTTGATTGTGACTTCCCATATGCTGACAGGGCTGAAATACGGCGTCGTCTCCGCGTCGTCAATCAACCTCTTCGCTTTTCCCGGGAGAAACTCCGGACGGACAAGCGCCCAAATCAGCATATTCGTATCGAGAAGCAGGTTCATTCCTCATCCTTCCAGTTCTTTCCGTAGAACATCTCCATGATTTCCTCATGGGCGATGGCTTTGAATTCCCTGGGATCCATATACTTCTCGTCGATATGCCCCAAACCCCGCATGCCTCCGAGCCGGCTCCGTTTTTTCGGCGCATCATACGGCACCACCTTCACCAGCGGTTTCCCCGCCTTCGCGATGATGAACGCCTCCCCTTCCGCCGCCTTCCCGACCAGCTTCGAAAGCTGCGTTTTCGCTTCGTGGATATTCACCTGAATCATGTCCCTGCCTCCCTTAGAGCCTGTTGCTGAACTAAGTTCATTAAACTAAGTTCAGTATACCCCATTCCCCCCCCCTTCCACAACCTTTTCCTTCCAAAAACTATCGCCGCAGCCTCCCGCTCACCCGTTCCGCCGCGCGGATGGCCCCCCCGATCCGCTGCCGCACCACCTCGTCGTCGAACCCCAACAGTTCCCCGACGCGCCGTATCCGCGCGCCGACGGCGCCGGCGACGATGCTCTTCGGATCCTTCCGCGCCATTTTCGCCAGCGGCACATCGAGGAAATCCCAGAACGCCATCCCCATCCCCACCGCGCCCCGGGGATCGAGGTTCAGGCTCACCATGAATTCCAGCAGTTCCACGAGCGGGGCCCGCGACACCGCTCCCGTCCCCGGATACGCCTCTCCCTCCAGCCCCGCGTGGAGGACGGCCAGCCCCCTCCCCAGCACATCCGCCAGCCCGTCCGCCGCCGGATACCGCAGTCCGTGCGCCGCGTCGCTTCCCGGCGCCAGCCATTCCCCGCCGCCCGGCGCCTCGACCACGCGGCAGCCCTCGCACCAGTCGGGGTCGACCGCTTTCGTCCACCAGTGGAGGAGTTCCTGCCCCGTCGCCGCGACCGCCCTCCAGCAGGTGTCGAGGGACGGGTCGAGCCCGAGGTTCCACGCTTCCGCGCGGCAGGCCTTCACCGCCTCGGAGGCGGCCGCGTCGAAGCGCATTTCCCTGACGGCGGCGAAGACGGTTTCCTCCATCCGCCGCTCGAAGGCGCTGGTGACGGATTTCACGATGGCGTCCGGCGCGCGCGCCCCGTTCCGCCGCGCGCGGGAGAGGAAGGGCACGGCGCGCGTCCCGAGGCTTGCGGCGTCGCCGAGGAGGGCGGCCTCCTCGGCTCCGGAGAACATGCGGTACAGCATCCCGCGCACCGCTTCCGGGAGGCGCGCGCGGGGGACGGCGATTTCGGCCAGCGCCTCCAGGACGCCTTCCCTCTGCAGCCCGCGCAGGCGATCCTGCAAATTGTCCAGCCAGCCGAAGTCCGTATCCGCCCGGAGGGGGATTTCGCGCGCGTCGCGGCAGGCGTCGGCCTGTATTTCCTCGAAGGCGTGGAGTCCCGCGCCGCAGTTTTCGAAATCGTCCAGACGCGCCACCCAGGCGGTTTTCACATACCGGTCGAAGAGGGCGTCGTGGCAGACGAAGCTTCCCCAGGCGAGGCGGTGCCCGGAGACGTCGTCGTGCCGCTTCGTCTCCACCGCGTCCACGAGCGTCCAGGAAAGGCTGTCGGTCGGGAAGCCGGCGGCGAGGCACATCGCCATGGCTGCCGCGAGTTCCCGCGCGTTGTGCCGGCTGGGGAGGGCAAGCTCCCGGAACACCTTCCCGCCGTCCCCCCAGTGGGAGATGTTCGACTTCGCCGCCGTCAGTTCCCGCTCCAGGAGCGCGGCGAGGTCTTCCTCCGCGTACGGCTGGGCGAGTTCGCAGGCGCGGAGGGCGTAGCGCATGTTCTGCACCGGCTCCAGCCCCGACACCTCGTCGAAGAACCACCCGCAGGAGGTATACATCAGCATGGCGTTCCGTCCGGCTTCGAGCACGCGCCAGAGCCGTTCCTGCTCGTCCAGAAGCAGCCGCCGCCGCGCGTGGCGCTCAAGAAACGCCTTCCGCGTCCCGGGCGCGGGGTCGAGGAGGACGTCGATGTACCCGTTCCGCGCGTCGTCGGCGTCCCGGACGAGGGCTCCCAGTTCCCGTCGGGCGATGGCCGCCACGCGGTCGCGGACGCAGTCGAACGCGTTCCGGACGGGCGTGCGCCATGCCTGGTTCCAGCCGGGGGGGCAGGGCGGTTTGCAGCCGCAGTCGCGGAACCAGCGTCCCATCCCGTGCTCGCAGCTCCAGCTGGAGCCGATGCCGTCCTCGCCCTCCCACAGCTTCACTTCCCAGACCGGCGGGTTGTCGCGGATGAACTCCCACCCCGACACCACCTTCAGCCCGAGGGAGGGCGCGATGTCCCTGTACAGCCGGGAGAGCGCTTCCTCGCCGTGCTTTTCGTGGTGCCCGTAGATTTCGCCGTCGGTGACGATGGAGACAAGCTGCGCGCCGCTGAAGTCGTCGCTGTAGCAGCGCTCAAGCTCCCGGGCGAGATCGTCGGGCCGGCTGAGGATATGGTCGAAGCTGACCTTCAGGTTGAGCCCCGGGGTATAGAAAACGATGTCGAGATGCCTGTCGAAGTGGGTTCTCCCCGCCCCGTCCGTGTCGAACAGGCGGTAGGCGCGGCGGGTGTCGATCGCGCCCATGGAGACGTCGCGCCAGTCGTGCTGGCCGAAGGGGCGGGCGCGGGAAGCCTGGTGGGGCGAAAGAATGACGTAGCGGATTTTATGGTCGATGAGCGCCCGGATGGTTTCCGGGTCGATGCCGCATTCCGCGAGCCACATTCCCTCGGGGTGAAATCCGAAGCGGTGGTGGAACTCCTTCAGTCCCCAGAGGATCTGCGTGTGCCTGTCGCGCGGGTTCGCGAGGGGGAGCATCATATGGTTGTACACCTGCCCCATGGCGAAGGTTCTGTCGAGGGTGGCCGCGTCGTTGAGGTGGCGCTGCAGTGCGGGATGGACGTCCGAGAGCCAGGAGAGCAGCGTGGGGCCGAAATTGAAGGACGTATGGGCGTAGTTGTTGTAGAGATCGATGATTTTCCCCGCGTGGCTGTACACCCGCGACCGCGCCATGGGGAGGTAGCATTCGTCCGCGATGCGCCTGTTCCAGTTTTCCCAGGGTGCGGCGGAGTATTGGGGGTCGATCTGCCCAGTCCAGGGGTTTTCGCGGGGAGGCTGGTAGAAGTGGCCATGGATCAGGAGACACCGATTGGACATGCCGCGCCCTCCTCAGAGCGGTTGGGAAGAAAAAAACCGGGTGAAATCCCTGTCATTTTGATTTACTTCAGTATACCATCCCCAGAGGGAATAGCCAAGGGGCTGTTTCTTGAATGGCCGTCGTTCGGGGCTTCGGGGCAGGTATTCTTCTCTGCGTGCGATTTTCGGGCACGGACGCTCCCGCGTCCTGACTGTGCCCGAAAAGTCGCACTCCGTTCAGAACACCTGCCCCGAAGCCCCGAACGACTCGATTACAAGAATGTGTTCCTCAAAGGAAACCCGTGGAAGCCATACCCGCGCACGCCAAAGTGAACCTGTTCCTCGAAGTGACAGGCAAACGCCCCGACGGCTACCACGACATTGATTCGATTTTCACCGAAATCGATCTCGCGGACGAAATCGAGGCAAACCCGGCCGCGCCGGGCGAGGTGACGCTCGCCTGCGACGCGCCGGAACTCCCCGTGGACGAACGCAACCTCGCCCTCCGCGCCGCGCTGATCCTGCGCGACCACTGCGGCGAGCCGAAAGGGAACAAAGGTCTGGCATTGACACTGCGGAAGCGAATCCCGGCGGGCGCGGGTCTGGGCGGCGGGTCATCCGACGCAGCCGCGACGCTGCGCCTTGCGAACACATGGTGGAACTACAATCTCCCCGAAACGGAACTGCACACCCTCGCGGCGAAGCTCGGATCAGACGTCCCGTTCTTCCTGCACGGCGGCACCTGCCGGTGCCGCGGCCGGGGAGAAATCATCGACCCCCTCCCCGATTTCCCGAAAGGAATCGAGATCGGCCTGCTCCTCCCGCCCTTCCCGTCCTCGACGGCGGCGGCATACTGCAATATCCGCCTGCCGAACCCGGGCGAGGCAAGAACGCCGGAGGCGTTCCTCTCCGCGATGGCGCAAAACGATGTGGAGGGAATGCGGGAAGCGGCGTTCAACCGTTTTGAAGCAAGCGTTTTCGCCGCCCTCCCGGAGCTGGGCCGCCTCCACCGCGAACTTGAGACGCGCCTGAACCATTCCGCCCGCCTCTCCGGCAGCGGCTCCGCCCTCTGGTTTTTCCACCAAATTGACGGGCAAAAAAAATTCTCGGAGGAAGTTGCAATGGAGAAATTACAGAGTATGCTAACTTAAATGGCGTGAAATATACGTTCACATTCCAAGGAGGAAACCAACATAAAGGGGTTGCGGAGGCATCCACCTTCTTCTTGATTTGGTTCTGCACGTTGTAGCCCTGGCCGGCCAACGGTAGAAGCAAACAGGATAAGGAGGGCACTGATGAATGTGATTTTCTCGGATGCAATTCGAACATTCTTCCGCAGGTTTACCCTAGAGAAGGCCGAGCTGATCATTGATGCAATGATGCGCCACATCAGCGATGGATCTCCTCTCCGGAAAATTGGCAGCAATACCATGGGTGATCTCTATATCGCTGCCGTTACATTGCCGGAAGGCCCCCTTCTCTTTTCACTCTGCCGCAGTCCAGAGGGCATGATAGCGTTCCTCGAACCCTGTACATAACCTACGCCCCCTTTGTTTCCTCCTGCCCGCCCGGCTCTGGTGTCCGCACCAGAGCCTTTTCCATGTACATATGCTGTGCTTGGAGCGTTTGACAATCACAATATCTATGGGTATACTGCCGGTATATCTACTTTTCAAGGAGAGAACGATGACGCTGTCCGTTCAATTCAGTCCAGACACCGAGGACAAGCTGGAGTGGCTGGCGCAAAAGACAGCGCACTCCCAAGCGGTTTGCGTCAAAGAAATGATTGAGAAACATATTGATGATGAAATCGCGTTTCACAAAGCGGATGCCATTACAAAAGCGATACGATCCGGTGAAATGCGCACCTATTCGCTGGATGAATTAAAAGCAAGCCTCTGCGGCAAATGACGGGGTGTCCCGCGAATTGAGCTGGTTGTCATTTGTAAAACTAGGGGACACCACCCCGAACGAATTAAAGCCGGGACAAGGTTGAGAAGCCTCTGCTGCAACACGATCCAAAACGCATCAATGCGGGAAAGAGCAATGCGTCACAACCTGCTTCCGCCCCGCCATAGTTTTTCCTTGCTCCCCCCTGCAAGAACCCCTATACTGCCTACACGTTTTCCTCTCCACAGCGCGACAATTTCACCACGTTTTTTCTTATCCAAGGAGAACTTCCATGCCCCGCATCCGCATTCCCGCCCTGGTGTTCGCGTTCGCCCTCGCCCTTTCGGCCTGCCCGGCTCCGGCGTACGACTATTCCCCCGAGACGCCCCTCCCCTCCCCGGATGAATGCCTCCGGATCCTTCAAGAGGGCAACGCGCGCTTCATGCAGGGCATCCGCCAGATTCACGCCAGTTCGACGGGTCTCCGCAGCCTGCTTGCGGACAAGGGGCAGCAGCCTGTTGCGGCCGTGATTGCGTGCTCGGACTCGCGCGAGCCTGTGGAGTACATTTTTGATCAGCCTCTCGGCGGCGTGTTCGTCATCCGCACGGCGGGGAACACGGCGGGCTTCCAGACAATGGGGAGCGTGCAGTACGCGGTGCACCACCTGCACACGCCGCTGGTGATTGTGATGGGACACACCGCATGCGGGGCGGTGCACGCGGCGGTTTCCGGCGCGAAGGAGGGCGGCGCGCTGAGCGAGCTGCTCGCCCCGCTGCTTGCGATAGCGGGCCGCGACGAGATGAAGAACAGCGCGAACGCGCAGCGCGACGTCGAGCTGGCCAATGTCCGCGAAACCATGGCGACGCTTCTGAAAACAGACGACTACCTCCGGAAAAACGTCGAATCCGGCAAGGTGAAACTCCTCGGCGCCGTCTACAACATCGAAACAGGAGAAGTTTCCTGGCTTGACGCGTAAGCGCACAGACCAGCCAGACCCTGCGGTGAGCAGTTCTCTGTGCCTCTGCGGTAAGTGGTTATAAAAAATAACTACTTCACCACAGAGACACAGAGGCACAGAGAACCACACCGCCACCGAGAGAACCACAAACCGCTTTTGGGGGTGGTGCTTCGGTGTGTTTTGTACTCTTCGTCGGCCGGAGGGGGGGGTGGCGCTGCTCTTTTCCTCCGGTCGTTCGGCTCTCAACGTACTGCTCCATGCTTCGAACCGCACGAAGCATTCCGCAGTCCGGAGAGAGCCTCTCTCCCTGCGGAAAAGAGCAGCGCCAAACACCCCTCCGGCCTCACGCTTACCCTGAAACCTCACGAAACAACACATGCCGCCAAATACTCCAGTTGCATTATAGTATAAACATTCCAACATTCGTCAT
>QMCE01000687.1_pt1 | contig 17659 bp, 15 predicted proteins | sample 1821851 | NCBI WGS metagenome assembly QMCE01 (sample SAMN09453174, study PRJNA476694) | Termite gut metagenome, whole genome shotgun sequencing project. | isolation source: worker | host: Odontotermes sp. | place: South Africa:Pretoria | collected 2016-01-28
AGTAGCGTATGTCAAACTGACTCAGGCCTTATCAGGGACTATAATACTCAGAGGAAGAGGGCTGTCGCAATACTCGGTGACGGGACGAGTGTTAAATACCTTCTCTTTCTGCGCTGGCAGCAGATTCCCTTTATAGAGCTGATTCCGGAGTGCCTCAGTCGCAGCGCCGATAAAAATATCCCTATTGAGTCAGAAAAACTGCCACACTCCCACACAATGCGCCAGCCATGCTAAAGCCTCTGCTCACAGATAAATTTCAGACGCACCAACCGCACCTCCTCCTCCGAGAAATCGGTTCCCAACTCCTACTGCTCTTTATAGTTGTCACACCCTCTGTCCACTCGCCTATCAATCAAAAACTAAAGCCCCTGCTCGCAAATAAACTTCAGACGCACCAACCGCACCTCCTCCTCCGAGAAGTCGGTTCCCAGCTCCTCCAGAGCATCTTCGAGGGAGTCGCTGGCCGATTCGTCGAGAAAGTAGTCGTATATCTCCTCGGCCTTGTCGTCGTCAACCACCTGACGTACATAGTAGTCTATATTCAGTTTCGTGCCCGAGTTCACTATGGCCTCTATCTCGTTTAGCAATTCGTCGAACTCCAGATCTCGGGCACGCGCGATATCATCGAAATCCATCTTGCGATCGATGCTCTGAATTATGAACACCTTGCTCCCGCTCTTGTTGACCACACTGCGCACTACCATATCCTGCGGCCGCTCGATATCGTTCTGCTCGACATAGCGGCTGATCAGCTCGACGAATGGCTCGCCGAATTTTTTGGCCTTTCCCGCGCCCACGCCCGTTATGTTGTGCAGCTCTTCGAGATTTATGGGGTACTGCACGGCCATATCTTCCAGCGACGGCTCGCCAAAGATTACGAATGGGGGCAGGCCATGCTCGCGCGCCACACGGCGCAACAGATCCTTAAGCATAGCGAACAGAGTCTCGTCGGCCGCTCCATTGCCTATGCGTGCTGCGGGAGCATCGTCGTCATCGTCGTCCTCATACTCATGGTCGAGCGCCACGGTCACCGGGAACGGCTCGTCGATAAACTCACGCCCACGGTCGCTCACCGACAGCAGGCCGTAATTCTCTATACCTTTATTAATGAGGTCGAGGATCAGACCCTGACGCACTACGGCGCTCCAGTATTTCTCGCCCTGCTCGGTGTCGGCTCCGGCTCCGAATTGCTCCAACTCGTTGTGCCCGTACGACTTGACCATCGCCGTGGCGTGGCCCATGATGACATTGATCAGATGATCGGCCTTGAACTTATCGCCGATCGCGAGCAGCGTTTCGAGCACCAGACGCATCTGTCGGCTACTCTCGACCTTGGGGCGCGGATTCAGGCAGTTGTCGCAGCTTCCGCAATCTTCGCCCTGGTACTCCTCGCCGAAGTAATGAAGCAGCGTTTTGCGGCGGCATATCGACGACTCGGCGTACGACACCGTCTCCATCAGCAGCAGCTTACCGATCTCTTGCTCACTCACGGGCTTGCCCTGCATGAACTTTTCGAGCTTCTGGATATCCTTATAGCTGTAAAAAGTGATGCATCGCCCCTCGCCGCCGTCGCGTCCGGCGCGCCCGGTCTCCTGATAGTAGCCCTCGAGGCTTTTGGGCATATCGTAGTGGATCACATAGCGCACATCGGGCTTGTCAATACCCATTCCGAACGCGATCGTGGCCACAATGACATCGGCCTGCTCCATCAGGAACGCATCCTGGTTCTGGGCCCTCGTCGCGGCATCCATACCTGCGTGGTAGGGCAGCGCCTTGATTCCGTTCGCCACCAGCAGTTCGGCCAACTCCTCGACCTTCTTGCGGCTCAGGCAGTAGATGATTCCCGACTTGCCCTCGTTCTGCTTGATGTGGCGGATAATCTCTTTGTTCACATCGCGTTTCGGGCGCACCTCGTAGTACAGATTGGGCCTGTTGAACGACGAGCGGAACACTGCGGCGCTCTGCATACCGAGGTTTTTCTGAATATCCAACTGCACTTTGGGCGTTGCCGTAGCAGTAAGAGCTATGAGGGGTGCGGCGCCTATCTCGTTGATTATGGGGCGTATGCGGCGGTACTCGGGCCTGAAATCGTGACCCCACTCCGAAATGCAATGCGCCTCGTCGATGGCATAGAACGATATCTTCAGCTTTCGCAGGAATGCGACGTTATCCTCTTTGGTGAGCGATTCGGGAGCGAAGTAGAGCAGTTTCGTGCGCCCATCCATCACATCCTGACGCACCTGGGTGATCGCCGTTTTGTTGAGCGACGAGTTGATGAAATGGGCCACCCCGTCCTGCTCCGAGAAGGTGCGCATGGCGTCGACCTGGTTCTTCATCAGTGCAATAAGCGGCGAGATCACAATAGCCACACCCTCCATCATCAGCGCCGGGAGCTGGTAGCACAGCGACTTGCCGCCCCCCGTGGGCATCAACACAAAGGTGTCTTCACCGGCAAGCACATTGCGGATAACGGCCTCTTGGTTACCCTTGAAGGCCGTAAATCCGAAGTATTCGCGCACCCTATCGTACAGATCGTCTTTCATCATTCTCGTAAAACGATAGCTAAATTAGCATTATTTTATGAAATTAACTAACTTTGTCAATAAAAATTTTGTTCGAAGGGAAGTTCTTCGATCGAAAGCGGAGAAGGCGAAGGCACTTTCCGCAGGACCTCTCTCTCAAAAACATAACGGGCAACACCACCGCTTAAGCATTCATCAGGCCCATTTTCGGCCAAAGAATTGCAAGCAACTGCATCACAAGCTATTCGGGAACGGCATACGTACAACATAAAAAAACCTCTGCATACAGTGAAACTCTATACCGACAATCTTGTCAAGAGCTATAAGACCCGCGTTGTAGTCGACCATGTATCGATCGACGTCAATCAGGGCGAGATCGTGGGCCTGCTCGGCCCCAATGGCGCGGGTAAGACCACGACGTTCTACATGATCGTGGGTTTGATCAAGCCCCTCGCAGGCCAGATATTCCTTAAGGACGACGACGGTACGGTGACCGATATCACCAAATTTCCCGTCTACCGGCGCGCCCAGATGGGAGTCGGCTATCTGGCTCAGGAGGCGTCGGTGTTCCGTAATCTGTCGGTGGAGGAGAATATACGCGCGGTGCTCGAGATGACCGACTTCAGCAAAGAGTTCCAGATCGAGCGTCTGGAGAATCTGATCGAGGAGTTTCGTCTTCAGAAGGTGCGCAAAAGCAAGGGTAATCAACTGTCGGGCGGTGAGCGGCGGCGTACCGAGATCGCGCGCGCTGTGGCCATCAACCCCAAGTTCATCCTTCTGGACGAGCCTTTCGCGGGGGTCGATCCCATCGCGGTGGAGGATATCCAGAGTATTGTGGCCACGCTGAAGAACAAGAACATCGGGGTGATTATCACCGACCATAATGTGCACGAAACCTTGAACATCACCGACCGCACATATCTCCTTTTCGAGGGCAAGATTCTGAAAGCGGGGTCGGCCGAAGAGCTCGCTGCCGACGAAACGGTGCGCAGCGTATATCTCGGTAAAGACTTTAAGCTTCGGTAGGGGGGCGATGTTCGGTCGATAGCGGTGATTGCGAAGTGGCGAGTGTGCTATGCATGCCCTGCAAGTCTCCATAATTCGGCAATGCCCGGAACGGACAGAGATCGACCTCGGTCGTTTCTCGATGATCGATACCACAATGCCGAACGTCAATGTCTTCGCTATATTTTACGGTATGCCAACACCGAAAGCACTAACGGGTACGCGATTTTACCGGCGAAGTGCAACAGTAATTACGAACAATGCCTGACATATTAAGTTGCGCGTGCGGATTAGTCTTGGTGCTTTGTCCGTGCACAGGCAAGCCGATAGGATATATTGCTCTTCATCAGTCGCTATTGCCCTGTGGGAATAAATGATCGGCGACGAATAGCTCTCACGGTCGATGAATCGTATCTATTAATAACTTATAATCAACAGTTTAGCATTGCCAACTATCATCGCCCCTCCGAGCAAAAGTTACGCTGTGCGCGCCTTGATCGCGGCTATGTTGGCCGGTGGCGGACGTGTGGCGGGGGCTGGTTTTTCCGACGACGTGAGGGCGACAATGCGGGCTGTGGAGGCTTTTTCGCGGGGCGATACGGTGCTGGATGTCGGGGAGTCGGCACTTGCGGCACGGATTTTTGCATGCATCGCGACGCTGGACGGGCGTAGCATGACGATCACGGGACGCGGAACTCTGCTTATGCGTCCGATGAACATGGGACCATTGCGCGATTTCGGGATCGATGTAAGTGGCGATCTCGTGCCGCTTACGGTTCGCGGACCACTGCGCGGAGGCCGAGTAGATGTCGATGGATCGTCTGGTTCTCAACTTATTACGGGCCTGTTGATGGCGCTTCCGCTCGCGGCGGAGGATAGTATTTTACGTATAAAAAATCCCGTCAGCATATCGTATATACAAATGACACTCGATGTGTTGGCCCATTTTGGCATTGCGATCGAGCGGACGGATCATGACTTTTTTATCCGCGGAAAACAGAAATATCTGCCGCGCGATTATGCCGTCGAGGGCGACTGGAGTGGTGCATCATGCATGTTGGTGGCGGGTGCATTTTCGCGCTCCGGGGTTACTGTGAACGGGTTGTCGCTCGTTTCGCATCAGGCCGATATCGCGATTTTAGATGCACTGAAAGCCGCCGGTGCAGAGGTTGCCGCAGATAAAAATCAGGTCACCGTGCGTCGTGGGGCATACGATTTGCGGGCTTTCGAGTTCGATGCAACGCAGTGCCCGGACCTGTTTCCGGCATTGGTGGCGTTGGCGGCTGCGTGCGATGGCGAGAGTGTGCTGACAGGGGCCTCCAGACTGCACGACAAGGAGAGTTCGCGAGCCGAGGTTCTGGCGCAGGAGTATGAAAAACTGGGGATTCGCATCGATATGCAGGGCAATATCATGAAAGTCATGGGTGGCATCCCCCAAGGAAGCGAAGTGTCGAGCCATGGCGATCACCGCATAGCTATGTCGCTGGCAATCAGTAGATTACGTGCAACAGAAAAGATTATAATAGACGATACAGCCTGCGTCTCGAAGTCGTACTCGGAATTTTGGAAAGATTATGAATATTTTCGGTAATAAGCTGAGAATCAGTATTTTCGGAGAGTCGCACGGAGCAACGGTCGGTGTTGTGGTCGATGGCGTGAGGCCGGGGATCGAACTGTCGGAAAGTGATTTTGAGGTCGATCTTGCGCGCCGTCGCAGCGGTGTCGAAGGCACGACAAAGCGCCGCGAACCCGACCTGCCGGAGCTGCTGTCAGGAGTCTATCGGGGACATACGACAGGGGCTCCATTGGCGATAATTTTCAGAAATAACGACATACAATCGACTGATTACGACCGTATTACGCAACATCCACGACCTTCGCATGCCGATTTTGTCGCAGCCTCGAAGTTTGGTGGTTTTAATGATCCTCGCGGCGGCGGCCATTTTTCGGGACGGCTCACGGTGGCCTTGGTGGCGGCCGGCGTAGTGGCCAAAAAAATGTTGGGCGACGGCATAAATATCACCGCGCATATCGTCGAAACGGGCGATGTGGCAGCGGCGCAAGCGGCTAGAGACTCTGTGGGCGGGATCGTGGAGTGTGTGGCGACGGGGATTCCGGTGGGTCTTGGCGAGCCGTTTTTCGATTCGGCGGAGAGCATTATTGCGCATCTTATGTTCTCGATCCCCGGGGTACGCGGAGTGGAGTTCGGAGCCGGTTTTGCGGCCGCACGCATGATGGGATCGGAACATAACGACCTTATAATAAACAATTTAGGCAATACAAAAACGAACCATGCGGGTGGCATTAACGGCGGTCTGACTAATGGAAATCCACTGGTGATGCGCATCGCCGTGAAGCCTACGTCGAGTATTGCGCGCACGCAGATGACGTATAATATGGCCACGGAGGTCATTGAGCCATTGACCATACAGGGTCGACACGATGCGTGCATAGCTCTGCGCATGCCTGTGATCGTAGAGGCTGCTCTCGCGATTGCGTTGGCGCAGTTTTAGTCAAGTAGGGATAAGAAAAAAGTGTGCATCGAAACTTTCAAGAATGTTGAAATACATATTTTTTTGTACATTTCCTTCTGTTCTGGTGACTATTCTGCGCTTTGGTCTACGCGCGGCCTCGTTCTACTAAGAATAGCGAGACATTTCATGGCGAGAATATAAGGAACAATCTTTAGACATACAAAAAACCGGAATCCGATCGGATTCCGGTTTTATTTTTAATATAGTAATGATAGAAAAAGATTGCTTTCGCATCATTATCTTTAATATAACCTCATGCGTGGGTAGGAGTCATATAAGGCAATTGATAAAAAAGTTGCCTTCACAAACTCGTATCGAACATAAGGCACCTTTAATAAGTGCGATAGGGTATGCCTCGTACTATAAAGTATCAGCAGGCGCCTCTTCGGTCGCCTCTGTCTGCTGACTCTGAATATCGCCAGCGGGGAGCGTCAGTGCTTCATTACCTCCCTGACCCTGAGATGCTGCAGCGTCCAAAATACTCTGCTCGACGGCGCTCCGACTTGCGGCAATATTTGCTTTCGGCATGCTCATCGTGGCCGCCAGACACAGCACAACGATGCTCACGGTAAGGCCCCAAGTGAATTTCTCGAGAAAATCGGTGGTTTGGCGCACACCCATAACCTGATTCGACACCCCAAAGTTAGCCGCCATACCGCCCTTGGGGCTCTGCGCCAACACCGTCAGCACCAAAAGGATACTCGCCAGAACTATCAGAACAATAAAAACAATATACATCTCTATCTCGTTTTAATTAATTTTCACCTTTGCATTGCGCAATTAACCGGGCAAAGTAAACACTTTTTTCCGGATTTTGCAAGCTCAACCGCTCATATATTTTTCGTGCCTCGTCGCGCAGGCCCTGTGAGAGATATATTAGGGCCAATTCTTCGGTCAGCATACCGTCCTCGATATCGAAATATTCGCTCGCCGCTGCGGCATTATCTTCGCCCACACCCTCGCCGGGCACGATCTTGTAGTCGCCATGGGCCAGAAAACGATCTATCGCATCGTCCGGCTTTTTTGTATCCGCCCGTCCGTCCGTCCCTCCTCCGACCAACATCACACGCGGACGCGGCCACGAATGCAAGTGCAGGTCCAACATGGGATCCTCCTCTCCCGATGCCACCTGCCGCAACACACGGGCGGTCGTGAACCACGGATGGCGCGCCAAAACTGCATCCAGTATCGCCACATCGCCGTGCCCGGGGGTATCGCCCTGCGCCACTCTATATATAATATCGTGCAGCGACATCACCAGTTTGCGAGTGCGGCGTTAAAGATCTGGGTAACCAACTCGTCTACAATTTCGGGTATCAGCGTATTTTCGGCCTCTTGCAAGGGCGTTGCCGTGGAGTAATTCTGGTATGCCAAGAATGACTTCGAGTAGTTGTACTGGGGCTCCAACTTATTGTTGAACTGCACCCGCACGGTGATCGTAAGCCTGTTCTCGGTTGTATATTCCTCACCCGAGACGCTCGACGGCCGCGAGTCGTAGCCGGTGATCTCGCCCTCGAACGACAAATCGCCATCCTCTACGCTCTGCGACAGGCGCGTCTGGCGCTCCATCCTTTCGATCAGGGCGTCGGTCATGGTTTGGCTCAGCACGGGCGCCACCATCTGGGCATTATTCGGGAAGTAGGCCACACTGAACGTTTGGGCATCGACAGGGATATTTGCCCCACTGAACGAGTATTTTATAGAGCATCCGCCCAGCACAAGTATCACTGCAAGCGAACTCCAGAGCCATATTTTACGATTTATCATAGTATTCAAAATTTTGTCGGGCCTATTGCCGGCAGGTGCTACATTTATCGGTTTTTTCGCGAGTCGAGAGACCCATTATTATTCCTTATTATCATCGGCAAGTAGCGTCTACACTCGCCCACAGCATCAATAAAACTGCAAATTTTAATCCCAACCGATGAATCCACATAACCGGGAATCGACATTATGCAGAACTGAAGTACGATAGAAAGTTACCTTCGGGCGAGACAAAAACCCCCGTAAGAGTCTGATCTACAAGTTTAACCTTACGATGATTGTATATATTCTGCCCTGCCTCCAATTTTTACCCTGCAGTCGTATATATTCTATATTTTTCGCGTCGCATCGGACAACCCACATATATTAACCGATCATAATAAAGCCCTCTGCCGGTCGTCGCGCGTTTGGACTATACTCACTATCTGACACAGGTCGTAATCGTGAACTCCGACGCCACGCGCCTCAGTACTAATATTCCTCTATTCCCAGCTCTTTGATCTTGCGATACAGCGTGCGCTCCGAGATAAAAAGTTCACGCGCGGCATCCTTGCGCCGACCATTGTGACGCTTCAGGGCACGCACTATCTGCTCGCGCTGAACCTCGGCCTTGGTCTTAAACGAATCGCTCACCGGATCATCAACCTCCTCGCTATCAGCATACTCCGACGCCGATGCAGCGGGCAGCAACCCCGCTATCTCAGGTGCCGCTATCCCCACCCCGCTCCTCATCTGCTCGACCGTGCGCCGCAGATCGTTCACCTCGGCACGCAACTCGAAAAGCACCTTATACAGCACCTCGCGCTCCTCGCCGCCCAGTTCGCTCCGCTCGATGACCATAGGTTTGGTCTGCACCGGCGGCAGGTATTTGTTCAGTATCGGAGCCGTAATATTACGTGTCTCCTCGACTGCCGAGATCTGCTCTGCGACGTTCTTCAACTGCCTGATGTTGCCCGGCCACGAGTAGGTCTCCAGCACCTGCTGGGCTAACGAGTCGAGCGAGATCACCGGCATGCGGTACTGCGTAGCCACATCCACAGCGAACTTCCTGAACAGCAGGCATATATCCTCGCGTCGGTCGCGCAAAGCCGGCACATGGATCGGCACCGTGTTGAGCCTGTAATAAAGGTCTTCGCGAAAGCGGCCCTGCGCAATGGCGCTCTGCAAGTCGATATTCGTAGCCGCCACCACCCTGACATCGGTCTTCTGCACCTTCGACGAGCCCACGCGGATAAACTCCCCGTCCTGCAGCACCCTGAGCAGCCTCACCTGCGTCGAGAGGGGCAATTCGGCAACCTCATCGAGGAATATCGTACCTCCGTTAGCCTCTTCGAAATAGCCTTTGCGCGACTCGGTAGCGCCAGTGAACGAGCCTTTTTCGTGCCCGAAGAGCTCCGAATCTATCGTACCGCCCGGAATGGCACCGCAGTTTACTGCAATGTAGCGATTATGTTTGCGCGCGCTGAAGGCATGGATTATCTGCGGAAAAAACTCCTTACCCACACCGCTCTCGCCTGTTACAAGCACCGACAGGTCGGTCGACGCCACGCGCACAGCCACCTCCAGCGCACGTTCCATAAGTGCACTGCTGCCGATAATGCCGAAGCGTTGCTTAACGAGTTGAAGGTTTATCGCCATCTAAGGAGTCTTAACACTGATTGCTATATTATCTTCGTATTCCGCAACTGGTTCTGCCGGCATCGAGGCTTGTTTTTTGAACACATAAATATTTCAGCTACAATACAATACCTGCGCAAACAGGCAGAATACAGGTGCGGCAATCGGCACACCTTGGTATCGAGAATATTCGCAAATATGGTACTCGTGGAATCCCTGCTGCATCCACATTGCATCGATCTCGATACCGCCCATGAATGGCTCGTCGTGTAATATCTCTACTATTCACACCCGTCGCGGGCCGCAATCACATCCGAAAAATGGTATCCCACATTAATGTGTAGACGATATAATTACATAGATCGCAAACACAGGGGTCTTACACAACTTTTCTCATCTTGCAGCCATAGAGCACAGTGTTCTCACAGAACTCTTATCGCAATCAGTAGAATAAGAAGGAAGCCCTCACGCAACTTTTCTCATAGCTCAACTGTAGACTGCAATGTTCTCGCAGAACTCTTATTGCAATGCAGCAAAGCCCTCTCGCAGCTATATATAAGCAATGTGCAATGCTCTTACGCAACATCATCCCGCACAGCAAACTCTGGCTACTCTACAATGAATCAAGTCCTCCGGCTACCGCTTAATCGGGCGTTGCCACCTCTTCTACATCTATTACCTCTACGCCACTCTCTGCCCCTGTCGCTTGCTGATTCTGCTGCTGTTGCTGCACCTGCTCGGTAGATTGCCGCACGGCGGGATTATTATTGTGGAGCAGACCGTATATCATCGACCCGATCGCTATCACGGCCGCGGCGATGGCGATTATCATCACTATATCCGTGCGATTCTTGCCTCTACGTGCTGCCGGACGGCGTATCTGGGGCTGCCTGTGAGCAGACTGATGCGTGGGTTTATGTGCCGGATGGTGCGTGGTCGTATTATGTGTCGCGCGACTGTGTGTTGCCTCGTGCCGTTGGGATTCGGCACGCCCGTACTCCTGCGCCGGAGCTTCGTAAAAATCTTTGTAGTTCGCGCTATAGTCGTCTTCGTTCCGACCGCAATCGTCATCTTCCATCGAGCCGAACCAGTCGGTCATGGGCTCGGGTTGCTCGGCCGGCGCGGCGTACAGATCGTTCAGCGTGAAGGTCTTTTTCTCGGGTTCAGGCTCGGGCTCTGTCTCTGCTGCGCGCACGGGCTCCTGAACTGTCGGCTGCGGCTCCCAAGCACTTTGACGGAACACTATCGGCTCCGGCTCAGAGATGGGTTGCGGCTCGATACGCGGCTCGACGACAGGCTCGGCAGTCGACTCAGAAACACTGCTCATAAGATCGAATATCAACTCGCGTTTCGTAACGGGTTCCTCGCGCAGCTCTTCCCTCGGCGCTGCAGAAGCAGGCATCTCTACGACAGATATCGCCTCCCCCGTAAGCTCCACTATGGGCGGCGCGGTTTTCACGGGCTCCGATGCGGGTGCCACGACCGGTTCGACCTTCATCTCGGGCATACGTACCGGCTCCTGTGCCATCACTATCGGCTCCGGCATAGCAGCCTTGGGGGTCGACTGCACAGGTGCCTCGGCGTCGAGCGACAGCACTCCGTTGGCATCGGCCGTCAGGGCTCCCAGCCCCTCGACAGTGTACCGCCCCGTCATACCCACCATGCGCCTGACGTTGGCCACATACTGCGCCACCACTTCGCGGGCCTCGTCCTCGCTGAGCCCCAATTCCTTGCCCACCAAGCCGGTCAACACTCCGTCGTCTTTCTTAAGGAACTCCACGAAGACCATCTCGCCGTTCTCCTTGCGGATGAAAGTCCCGAAATCGGGCACCACCAAGCGATTGCCGGCGCGCAGGAACGCCGCTATAATGCTATCTATCATAACCAAAAAAGCTTTGCACAAAAGTATTCAAAAAATTGCTAATTAGCAAAAAAAATCGTTACTTCGCACTATGATTACAATCCGACCGAGCTACATCGATCAAAATTAGCAGAAGTAGCAGCGGCGGATCGCCATTAAAAAACCGAACCGCATGAAAAACAAGTACGCCGATCTTATCGACCAGACCTTCGAATTTCCGCAGGATGACTTCAATGTGGTCGACAGCGAGCTCTCGTGGCACGACGTTCCGTTGATGGATATCATCAAGCAATACGGCACTCCGCTCAAGATCACATACCTGCCAAAGGTCAGCTCGCAGATCCAAAGAGCAAAGCGAATGTTCAACGTTGCGATGGCCAAAGTCGACTATCAGGGCGACTACAACTACTGCTACTGCACGAAGAGCTCGCACTTCTCGTTCATAATGGACGAGGCCCTGAAGAACGACATCCATCTCGAGACATCGTCGGCATACGACATACAGATTATAACCGCCCTGTACGAGAACGGCGCGCTCGACAAGGACCGTTATATTATATGCAACGGTTTCAAGCGCCCGCAGTATGTGGAGTGGATCGGCGATCTGCTCAACCGCGGTTTCGAGAACACGATACCTATCCTCGACAATATGGAGGAGATAGATCTGCTGGACGACAACATATCGAAAAAGTGCAAGATAGGCATCCGTATCGCGTCGGAAGAGGAGCCCAAATTCGACTTCTACACCTCGCGTCTGGGTATCAGGTACAACGATATCGTCAAGTTCTACAACGACCGGATCAAGAAAAACAAGAAGTTCGAGCTCACCATGTTGCACTTCTTCATCAACACCGGCATCAAAGACACCGCCTACTATTGGAACGAGTTGAACAAGTGCCTTCAGGTCTACTACGAGCTGAAGAAGATATGTCCGACGCTCAATAATCTGAACATCGGCGGTGGTTTCCCGATCAAAAATTCGCTCGCCTTCGAGTACGACTATGAGTATCTCACCGAAGAGATAATCGCCCAAATCAAAGGTTTCTGCACCCAAATGGAGATCGAGGAACCCAATATCTTCACCGAATTCGGGTCGTTCACTGTGGGCGAAAGCGGCGCAACCCTCTTCTCGATCATCAACCAAAAGCAACAGAACGACCGCGAGAATTGGTATATGATCGATGGATCCTTCATGACCAGTTTGCCAGATACATGGGGCATCAAGCAACGCTACATACAGCTCGCGATCAACAACTGGGACAAGGAATATAACCGTGTGTTCCTCGGCGGACTGACGTGCGACAGCGAAGATTTCTACTCGGGTGAGGCGCATCAGAACGCCATCTTTCTGCCCAAGTTGACACCCGGAGAGACGCAATACATCGGATTTTTCCACACCGGGGCGTATCAGGAGTCATTGGGGGGCTTCGGCGGTATACAGCACTGCCTGATCCCCGCGCCGAAACACATAATAATCGACCGCGACAAGGGCGACATCGACGAGTACTACACGCGACTATTCGCCAAAGAGCAATCGTACCGTTCGATGATGCGAATCCTCGGGTATTGACGTGGAGCAGCGCGACTACTTAGTTCGGCAAGTTGAGCAGTTCGGCGAGGTTCTGAAGAAGCTGTTGTCGAAGATCCAAAATATAAGGGAGTGCGATCATGAGGCTATTCTGACTGTAAATGAGCACTTTACGGAGGATATTGGCATAGATATCGCCACGCTGGCAGCTTTGGACGACGAGAAGTTGATCGACACGTTGAATCTAAATCACGCAAATATGGAGGCCATGGCCGACCTGCTTATGTCGATCGCCGTGCACGGCATGACCGACCATAAGGAATCGCTGCTCGAGAAAAGTATGGCCATGTATCGTCGCCTGCAACAGGATGCATACTCGCTCGATAGACACTTCAAGATCGAAGATTTAGAGTCGCTATTGTCCTGATAATCAAGTGTATGAAAATAGGCCGCAAGTAAATGCGGCCTATTTTTTTGGTAGCAGTACAATTAGTTTTCACAAAGTTTCAGACAAATACGCTGCCGCTGAATATTATCCGGATCGCACGGCTTTGTGAGGCAAATTTCACGTCGCAGCCTTATGCAGAATTTCCGTCATTCGTTTGTCCTCGCTATGTCATAGTCCGCTACGACTAATTGTGTAAAAGATATTGCATACTATATAATTTTATATTGCATGAATGTATATGCCAATGTCAGTGAGCAAATAATGGAAGCACCTCAATCCTTGCACCAGTATGTCAATACGATTTACATACGCGTAAGTCTTATCGCCTGATACCCAATATCTTACGCGCCATCTCACCATCGACGTTGGCAGCCTCGCCGTGATGCACACCCGTGGCATTGAATTTTTCGGCAATTGTGGCGACGGCATCATCGCCTATCCCGGCATCCGACAGGCGCGTGGCAAGCCCCAGGGAGCGGAAGAAATCGTCGGTACGTGCTATTGCAGCATCGATACGCTCGTCCTCCGAGCCCTCGGTCAGACCCCATATCCGCTCGGCATATTGCAAAAGTTTACCCCGTTTTTGCTCTCGCAGAACGCTCATCGTACCAGGCAAAACTATGGCCAGCGACGCTCCGTGGGTGATGCCGGTCAGCGCCGTCAGTTCGTGCCCGATCATGTGAGTCGACCAGTCCTGTGCGATCCCCATACGGATAAAATCGTTCAGCGCAAGGGTCGCCGAGAGCATAAAATCGGCCATTGTGTCGTAATCGTGCTGGTTCTTGCGGATCAGCGGGGCGATCTCGATCACGGTCAGAAGCAATCCCTCGGCCCAGCGATCCATCACGCGCGACTGGTTGGGTGTGGTGAGATACTGCTCCATGACGTGCACAAAAATATCGGCCAATGCAGCGGCCACCTGTTTCGGCGGCAGGGAGTACGTCGCCTCGGGGTCGAGGATCGAAAACTGGGGATAGGTGCCGTAGAATGCATATTTCTCTTTGGTAGACGCACGCGAGATCACCGCTCCGGAGTTCATCTCGGATCCCGTCGCCGGAAGGGTCATCACACTGGCGAAAGGTATTTGAGGCACGATCACTGCGCGACGTTTGACGATATCCCATGCATCGCCCTCGTAGGGCACTGCTGCGGCGATCAGCTTTGTTCCGTCGAGCACCGAGCCGCCACCCACGGCAAGCAGGAAGTCGACACGTTCGGCCTTGGCCTGAGCAATCGCGTTGCGCAATGTTTCGACGGTTGGATTGGGTTCGATGCCCCAAAATTCGGTGAAAGTGCGTCCCCTGAGGGCATCTGCCACCTGATCGTATATCCCATTCTGGCGTACACTGCCGCCGCCGAATGTGATCATCAGTCGTGCCGAGGCGGGGATCAGTTCCGACAGTTTCGCAATCTGACCGCGGCCGAATACGAGTTTGGTGGGATTCTGGAATACGAAATTTTTCATAGTCTATATGTTAGTTTTATTTCTTAACGCAAATCCGTGAGATATCGCATAACAAAGATATACTATATAATTGTTCGGACAAGATATTTTTTTGCTAATAAAAAAGCTGTTTCTTACTACAAAAATGTAAACCGTATGTAAATCAATGGATTGAAAAATAGGAATGCGCTTCACATCTCACTCACACAGCAGGAAGTATGCATAAGTCTACGTTAAAGTAACAGAAATAATATAGACGGCAAGGTTGATCCGGCACACAAGCGACGATGATCGATCGCGGGAGCATCGTTTTTCATATCGTATTCGCACCAGGCGGGAATCACAGAGTTTGTCGAGATCAACTACATTGAAAATGGCGAAAAAAACGGCAGATGGTCGATAAGTGCGAGCTCGTAAAAACCCACACAGCGCGTCGTAGCGGGGCGACGAATATGTATCTGGCGCGTATTCCGAGCATTGCAATCATGAAGATCACCGGCAACAAAGCCGAAAAAAGAGCTCATGAAATACCTCAATATTTCGGAAGAAGAGACCGCCATCGAACTGATGAATCATCCGTATTTCAATAGGAAATAGACTGATGCGGAGATATATTTTCGGGTCGCCTCGCTTGTTTTATTTCTATAATTCATTGATATTTGCAGAAATATTGAAGCCTGTCCGGTAATCTCATTTAATTTTGCACTCAACTCCAATATTAATTTATTTATTTGCTCTAATTGTTTGGTTATTTTGTCTTTATTATCATCTACGAGTTTGGATAATTTTGAAAGTTCTTGGTCTATACGTCCTTTAATGGCCTTACCAAATCTCAAATCGACCTGCTCTTTTATCCTCCAATTCTGCAACGTTATAGATCGTGCGACCAGTTGCTTTTTTCATGATCGCCCACAAGACATACTGTCGAGCCGGCCATGTGCGAGAATCTGTCTGTAAGCATGAGACATTGAGAAAGTAACATCGCCTGCCGATTTTTTCTTAATTTTGTAGGTATGAAGAAGACCCTGTTATTCCTGTGCGCCTGTTTTATGGCGATTTCGGTCGCGGCGCAACCTGTGCAGCGAGCTGAGTACAATGCAGCGAAGACTATTATGATGCACTGCCCGGGAGAGGAGATGTTCCTCGGTGTCGTGCACCCCGCCGCCGCGCTTTTCGAGGAGTATCTGGATCTCGATGTCGCGGCCGCCGAACATGCCGAATATCAACGCCAGTTACGGCAGGAGGGTATTCGGGTCGTTACAGTGAGGGATATTTTACTGCAAAGCCCTATATATGAATTGCGCAAACTTGCCGCCAAGCACCTGATTTACGATGCTTCGTCGCTACCCTCGGACGAACAAGTGCGGCAGGAGGTCGGGCACGAAGAACTGCTCCGGCAGGCCACGCCCCAAGACCTCGTGCGCATCATTATGCTCCAACCGACCGTCACGCTCCGCGAGACTCCCACGAATACGGGACTTGCCGCAACTTACTCCGAGGCGCCCATGATGAACCTCTTTTTCATGCGCGACCAGATGATCACCACCGCAAAGGGAGTGGTTGTCGGGCGCCTAAATTCGCCTCAACGCGCTATGGAGAACGATATTGAGAATATCAGCAGTCGAAATACAAGCGTAATGGATAGAATTATCAGACAATTTGAAAGTTTTTACATTGAAAAAGATAATGACGGGAAAATTGTAACCAACGACCAAATTACCGATGCTCTATCGGAAGAAGTGGAAGAATTGAGAGAACGCATTCAAACAGATATCGAATTAAGTCAATTAGGGCTGGCTGTCGGTATATTAAACCACGAGTTTAATAGTACGGTGAAATCAATAAGGAGCAGTTTGAAAGATTTAAAAGCTTGGTCTGATGTTGATGTTCAAATGGAAAATGTTTACAAAAACTTGAAGACAAATTTTGACCATTTGGATGGATATTTAAATCTGTTTACTCCATTAAACAGACGATTAAATAGGTACAAAGAAAATATTCCGTTGATTGAGATTAAAACATTTTTGATAGACCTTTTCAAGTCCAGATTAGAAAGACATAATATCCAATTCAAACATACGAAAGGTTTTGCAAATAGTAAAGTTTTCGGCTTTCGTTCGACTTTTTATCCGGTGTTTGTAAACATTGTTGATAATGCCATATACTGGTTAAATCAAAGTAATGTTGACGAAAAAATAATTCGTTTACACGCCGATGATGACGCAATTTACATTTCTAATAACGGAATACCGCTTGCAGTTCAAGATTCGGAAAGGATTTTTGAACTTGGCTTTTCTCGAAAGCCTAATGGACGAGGCATGGGATTAAGTATCAGCAAAGAAGTTTTAAATGCGGAAAATTATGATATTTCTGTGGCAACACCTAAAGAAGGTAGTACGATTACTTTTAAAATCGAAAAAAGTGAATAATGAACAAGAGGTAGATATGTTTTTTGAAAAATCAAAAGAAATAGTAAACGGATTTCTCCAAAGCATTGTGTTTTTGGATGACGAGGCGTTTGCTCTCACAACAAACAACGGCATGGATGCAAGTCATGATTTTGATGCACAGCAAATCTCACAAGCATTTGCCAAAGAAAATAAAATCTGTGCGGTTTATCGACCAACAACAAAGCAAGATATTGACAATTTTAAAGTAGTTGCCTTAAAAGCAGATGTTGTTGTTCTAGACTGGAAAATTATAATTACAGAAAATATTACTCCAGAAACAGCGGAAGAAGATGTCGCAGATGAGCCGAGAGGGGAATATACAACCGATATTATAGCCAATATTTCAAGAGCAGAAAATAATGCTCTGAAATTGATAATCGTTTATACGGGCGAAGATATATTGATAGATATTACAAAAACTATTTATAATAAATTACCGGACAATTCTTCGTTTAGTTAGAAGGAGAAAGAATGTGAAATAAATAG
>QMCE01004847.1_pt1 | contig 17655 bp, 13 predicted proteins | sample 1821851 | NCBI WGS metagenome assembly QMCE01 (sample SAMN09453174, study PRJNA476694) | Termite gut metagenome, whole genome shotgun sequencing project. | isolation source: worker | host: Odontotermes sp. | place: South Africa:Pretoria | collected 2016-01-28
ACGACGAGCTATCAAGCTATTATCCACTCATTGCCGAAAGTTTTGAGTACGCCGAAGACTATTCTTTCATCATTTTCCACATAGATCCGCGGGCAAAGGCGCATGACGGGCTTCCTATTACGGCGGAAGATGTTGCCGGTTCTTTCAACCTTCTGTACACCAAGGGCGTGCCGCAGTTCCGATCATATTACAAAGACGTAAGTCCTACTGTCATCGATCCCCTCACTGTGCGCTTTGATATACCTCTGCCCGAGGGCGCGGAAACGGGCGATAAGGAAAAAATGCTGGGATTGTGCAGCGTGACGGTGTTCCCCAAGCGGTTTTGGGAGACAAGAGACTTTTCCGAGCCGCTTATGGAGCCGCCGCTTGGCACGGGTCCATACCGCGTGGGTGATTACAGTATGGGACAGTACGTCACCATGGAGCGGGTAAAGGACTACTGGGCGGCCGATTTGCCTGTAAACAAGGGACAGTACAACTTTGATACGATCCGTTTCGACTATTACCGTGACGAAACCGTGGCTTTTGAGGCGTTCAAAGCGGGCGAATATGACTTCCGTGAGGAATATTCTGCAATGAACTGGGCGACTCAATACACAGGTAAGAATTTCGACTCAGGGCTAATAAAAAAAGAGGAAGTCGCCCACGAAATTCCGCAGCGCTTGCAGGCGTTTAACTTCAACATACAGCGTCCGGTGTTCCAAGACCGCCGCGTGCGAAAGGCGCTCAATTATTTTCTTGATTTTGAATGGATGAACAAGCATCTTTTTTACAACCAATACACGCGCGGGCGATCCTATTTTCAGAATACACCCTATGCGGCTGAGGGGTTGCCCTCAAAGGAAGAGCTTGCCCTTTTGGAGCCGCTGCGCGGTATGATTCCGCCTGAAGTGTTTACGGAAGTCTACCAGCCCCCGGTTACAGACGGCACCGGACTGATACGCCCTCAAGCCCGCGCCGCCATAAAGCTGCTTGACGAGGCGGGCTGGGAACTCAAAGGCGGCAAAATGCTCAACAAGCAAACGAGCGAGCAAATGCGCTTTGAGCTGCTCATCTATTCGCCCACCACCGAGCGCATTGCCATTCCGCTCCAGCGCAACCTTGCCCGTTACGGTATAGACATGCGCATCCGCACAGTGGACGTGAGCCAGTACGTCAACCGCCTTCGTTCGCGCGACTTTGATATGGTGCCTCAAGGGTCGCCCGTGAACTACTATCCCAGCGGCGACCTTGCTATCATTTGGCATTCGGCGTACATAGATTCCACATATAACACACCGGGCGTGATAGATTCTGCGGTAGACAGTCTTGTTGAGCAGATTATGGACGCGCAGGAAAACGAGGAACTTCTTTTGCACCTCGGACGCGCCTTTGACCGCGTACTGACGTGGAATTTCTACTCCATCCCGCAATGGTACAGCTCAACTTTCCGCATCGCGTACAAAGACAAATTCGGCAGACCTTCGTTACGCCCTAAGTACGTCATAGGGCTTGATACATGGTGGGTGAAATAGGACGATTATAATCCGAAGATAACCAGCGGTTTCTCGCGTTTCGTTTAAAACAGGGGACTAAAAAGAGGGGAGAAGGCACGTGGAAAAAACTGCGCAGGAAATTATTTTTTCTACGCTGTCGTCGTCGATTTCCTGCGCGGCCGTTTGACAATCATCGGTAATGTTCTCTCTCGTTTCCCTTTATCATCCTTTCTTCTAGTATCAAAAATTCGTTTGTTTATATAGTCCTTTAGAGCTATAATAAAAAATCATTTCTGAAGGAGGTATTATGCGTATATTTGGTAAACTGGTGCGCGTCTGCGCGGTGGCGCTTATAATGGCGGCGTTTCCGTACGGAGCTGCGGCACAGGGAGGAAAAGAGAAGGTTCCGGGTGATGACGCCACAGCGCAGAATACGGCAACTGCTGTCCGAGCTGCCCCCATGACGCCAGTGGAGCGGGGAGACGACTTGGTAAAGAAACGGCAGTACCGCGCTGCGGTTGAGGCATATACTGCCGCGCTTGCGTCGGACCCGAATAATACCACGCTTTTGGGCAAACGGGCGGACGCATGGGGCGGCGTGTGGGAATATGAAGCCGCACTTGCTGATTGCAACCGTAGATTGGAGATAGAGCCGCAAAACGCGGATTTCCTTGTGAGTCGGGGGTACTATTTTTCCGAACTGGGTGATGGCCAGAAAGCGTTTGAGGATTATACCGTCGCGATCAATATCGATCCGGATAATACATCGGCGTATATGGCACTTGGCAATCTGTTTAATTCTGTCGGCATTGCCGACGCGGCTATGTACTATTTTTCAGAGGCTATCAACCGCGATCCTACAAAGACCGATAACTATCTGCCAAGAATTATACTCTGCTTGAATATAGGTAATGTCGATCAGGCACGTGCAGACTGCCAAACCGTAAAAGAACTCAATAAAGATATGGCGAGCAGCATGGCGATGTACGAGGCTATGGCGTATCTTTCTGAAAACAAGCCGCTGGAGGCGGTTAACATCATCAAAGAAACGGTCAAAGATACGCCCGTTGCGTTTATGGGCTTATACGCAACGACGATACAAGCTCTTATGTCGCAGGGGATGAGTGAGAATGAAGCTTTTGAGGAAGTAGGACAGATGCTCATAGAGTGTGCAGTGACCCAACCAGAATTGACTGTCTTTTTTGACTATCTTTCAATCATTGTAGGTGTGGTGCATGCCGAATCGGAGAACAGACTTAAAGAGTTTGTCTTGGAGCAAAAGGAAAAAATTTCCGCTCGGAACTATGAATCTGTTGTGGATGTCGCCTTCTCCTCTATGGGAATAATGTCACTGTATATAGCAGATAAAGATATGGACGGTTTTTCGCAGTTTTTCGACGATGCCATACGTCAGCATCCACAAAATCCGTATCTCTATGTGCTGCGCGCCTTAAGCTCTGTTCTATTCCCGATGCTTAAGATGAGTGAAAGTGATGAAGACCTTTCTTTAGAAGATTTGATTTCCAGTCTCTCCACTGTACGTGAGCGTAAACTGACTAACCCTGTTGACGACTGCAATAAGGCGATTTCCTTAAAAGGCAATCTCGCGGATGCCTACAACGTGCGAGGCTTCATCAAAAGTATGATTAGCGAAGAAGACGGCTTGGAAGATTTGGATCGCGCCCTTGATCTAAAATGGGATGAAGAAAACTTTTGGTACACGCGGGGTTTTGTCAAATTTTATGAAGAAGACTACCAAGCGGCGCTTGATGATTTTATCCAATGCATCAGTCTTAATAAGAACAGTGTTCATGGATGGTACGCGGTCGCACGATGTCTCGCCGAAAGGGGCAATTACCAAAAAGCGCTACAGGCGTGTTCCCGCGCCATACAGCTCGATCAAACGCAGTCGAAGTCTTTTCTCCTTCGTAGTCAAGTGTTGTACAGGCTGTCCCAAATAGACATACAGAACGCCGCGCAAATACTCGAGCTAGCCGAGAGCGACTACGCTAAAGCCGTGGAGCTTTCGAAAAAGAAAGACAGATTGGAAACTCAAATCACCGATAAAATCTCGGGTGATTTGGATTTCTTTCTAGGTGTAAATATTTCCTATGAAGACTTAAAACAAGAAGAGGTATACAATGCAACAAATTAACACAATGCAGATACTCATAGGCATGGGTATCTACTTTGTCGGCATCATCGGCGTCGGTACATGGTACGCACGGCGGGCAAACGCTGGTCCTGAAGCTTTCTTCCTTGGCGAGCGAGGGTTGGGACCTTGGGTGTCAGCCATGAGCGCGGAGGCTTCGGATATGTCCGGCTGGCTGCTTATGGGGCTGCCGGGCGTGGCGTATTTCACTGGATCGGGCGAGGCGTTCTGGACAGCACTGGGGCTCGCGCTTGGCACATGGATCAACTGGCAGATTGTGGCGAAACGGCTGCGCGTCTATTCGGAGGTGGCAGGCAATTCCTATACGCTGCCGTCCTTCTTCAGTAACCGTTTCCACGATAAGGTGCGGGTGCTGTCGGTTATCGCGGCGGTGCTGCTCATTCTGTTCTTTTCCATCTATGTGGGGTCTCAGTTTGTGGCGTTTGGGAAACTGTTTGAATACGTGGTAGGTTCCGATAAATATTACACCCTTATGGTGTTCATAGGCGCGGGGATCGTCTTTCTTTATACCCTTTTGGGCGGATTTCTGGGCGAATCGTTCGCGGATATGGTACAAGGGTGTCTTATGATTACCGCCATCGTGCTGGTATTCGCCTTTGGCTTGTACCACACGGGCGGCATGGCGCAGGCGCTTGAAAACCTGCGGGATTTTCCGCGTTTCCTGGATATTTTTGGGATTGCAACCCCCACGATTGAAAATAAAGTACAGATTATCTCAAACGGCGTGCCATTGTTCGGCGCGGGTAACAATTATTCCGTACTGAATATCGTGTCATGCCTCGCCTGGGGACTGGGCTATTTTGGTATGCCGCAGGTATTGCTCCGCTTTATGGCGATAAAAGAGCCCGCGAAGCTCAAAAAGGCGCGGGTTATCGGCGTTACATGGTGCTTTATCTCATTGTTCGCGGCAGTTGGCATAGGACTTTTGGGAAGGTCGTGGAATCCGACCCTGCTCAATACTGCGGGCGGCGCGGAAACCATATTCCTGCACATGACCGTAAACTTCTTCCCGCCCCTGCTTGCCGGACTTGTACTTTCCGGCATACTGGGCGCGTCCATGAGTTCCTGCGATTCCTATATGCTGATAACTTCCTCATCACTAGCTAACGACATTGTGAGGGGCGCATTCAAGAAAGACCTGAGCGACATGGGGGTGATGTGGCTTGCCCGCCTGACTATAATCCTTGTAACGGCGTTTGGTCTCTTTGTCGCCCTTTCGGACGCGGAATCCATTTTCCGCATCGTGTCCTACGCATGGGCTGGATTGGGCGCGTCCTTTGGTCCGCTCATTCTGTTCTCCCTGTTCTGGAAGCGCACGACACTGGCAGGCGCGGCGGCCGGTATGATTACGGGCGGATCGCTTGTTGTCATTTGGAAGAATTTTTTAAATCCGACCAGTCCCTATGCGCTGTTCAAAAATCTGCCGGGTGCCTTCGCAGTCTACGAGCTGCTTCCGGCGTTCATTATTTCCGCTCTGGTGATTTTCTGCGTGAGTATGGCTACGAAAAAGCCCGCCACAGACATTGAGGCGGAATTTGACGCGGCAAAGAAAAAGGCGGCGGCGACAAAATAATTTTGGAGGCATTTCAAAAAGTATGATGAAAAGATAAGGACATCAAAAGTCTTAGGAAAGGTACGCGGAAACATCCATGCAGGGAATTTTTTTACTGCGTGGACATTTGAAAATGAGTGGCTACTTAATTTTTTTTAGTAGCCACTCGTTTTATTTTAGTGGCTACTCATTCAGCAATGAGTGGCTACTCAATTTTTGGGCGGTGTTTGACAAAATATGATAGACAGACAAAGTCATAATTGATGTAAGCGCAAATTTGTATATGCTGTATTGATGGTATTTCAAAAGGAAATAAAAGACAGGGAAGGCACGTGGAAAAGTCCGTGCGGAACATTATTGTTCCCGTGTGGGCATTTGACAATCACCAGCTAGGTTGTCCCTCATGCGCCTTTATTCGCAGTGGGGTTTCTACCCCACAAGCAATAATTTCCTTACAGAACGAACCTCGTCAATTCTGTAACACTTATATGATACTCTGTTGCTTGCAGCGGAGAGGTTCATCATACTTTCTCAAACAGTATCATACTTTTTAAAATAGACAATGATCTGGAGTTACGGATCACCGTCAGACCGTAACGCCCCCATCCACCGGTATGACCGCGCCGTTTATGGAACGGTTTGCCAGCACGTACAAGGCGGTAAGCGCGACGGCTTTTGGGGAAATGGCTTTTCCTTCCGGGCTTTTATCGCGGTTGTAGGCTTGGATAGAGGCGTCTGCGTATTCGGTGTCCGTAAGTCCCGGACAGATGACGTTGCAGGTAACGCCCGCGCCCGCCGCGCTTTTCGCCGCGGATTTGGCAACGACGCCGAGCGCGGTTTTTGCCGCCGAATACGCGGCAGTCGTGGTGAAGCCGCGCACTGTGTCCGTGTTCGTGCCGCCGAACAGCAGAATACGCCCAAAGCGGCGAGCCGCCATCGCGGGAAGCACGCGGGAGACCGCCGCGCCGGGTAGGGCAAGGTTGTGCAGGGTAAGGAAACGCCAATCCGCGTCATCTGTTCCGGCGAGCGGCGCGCGTTTAAAGGGCCCGTACGCATAGATAAGTATGTCCGGCGTGTTCCGCGTCCCGCTTATGGCGCGATCGCGGCGTTCCATGTATGAAGTCCGGGCGCGCCGAATCGAGTATTCCGAAAAGACACGCTCAAGCGAATCCTCGCTCTCTATAGGGCAGAGAAAGGCGTCCGCTTCCGCGCCCGCCGCCCGTATTTCTTCCAGCGTCCGTTCCAGCCGCTCACGGGACGAGCCGCCGTGCAGCGTAATCCGCGCGCCGGTTTCGGCTAAAAGTAGCGCCGTTTCCCGTCCTATGCCGCCCGTTCCCCCAATTATAAGCGCGTCCTTTCCTTCAAATATCTTTCCAATGACAGCCGTGTTTTTAATAATCGATATCATATCTTCCCCCTTTTTAATTTACGGATTGTGGGGTATACTAGATTAGTGATTTACTATACATATAAGGAAGATATATGCAATTTCTAAAAAAATTTAAAATCTTCTGCTGTACCATTTCTGCGATATGTTTGACGGGCGTGGGAATATCCGCGCAGACGCTTACCAGTCAGCCGGTTGTGTCGCCGGTAAGCGCGATAGACGTAAAGGCACGCGCCGCCGTACTTATGGACGCGGAAACCGGAACATTGCTGTTTACGAAAAACGAGCACGAGCCTATCCCTCCAGCGTCGCTGACCAAACTGATGACCATACACATAGCTCTGTCGGAGGTCGCCGCCGGAAACGCAGTGCTTGACGAGCGCGTGCCGTTGCTGGAAGAAAGCTGGGCTGTCAATCAGCCACCGCGATCTAGTCTTATGTGGCTCGCGCAGGGGCAGCGGGTGAACCTTGGCGAACTGCTCTTGGGTCTCGCAATTCCATCGGGGAACGACGCGGCTGTCGCGGTCGCGCTTCGTTTCGCTCCGTCGGTGGAGGAATTCGCGGCTCGCGCTTCCGCTTTGGGGCTGAAAGCAACGCGCTTTGTAGAGCCGTCGGGCGTGTCCGAATACAATATGACCACTGCGGACGATTTTGTGCGGTTTTGCCGGTTTTACCTAAGTGAACATCCCGAAACCCTCAAAATGCTTCATTCCGTCCCTTCATTTTCCTATCCCAAAGCGGAAAACGCGCCTGCCGCTGCCAGACGGCCTCCCGCTGTAGTGGAGCAAGCCAACCGGAATCCTCTGATTGGAGAAGGTGGCGTAGATGGGCTCAAAACCGGTTATATAGACGAATCTGGCTACAATATCGCGCTGACAGCGGAACAGGACGGCACCCGCCTCATCGCTGTTATTCTTGGCGCTGAAACAATAGCGATACGGGATGCGGACGGCAGGCGGCTTCTGTCATGGGGTTTTAACAACTACGCAACCCTTCGTCCGGTGCTGGACAAGCCCTTGCCGGACGTACGTGTATGGAAATCGTCTGTAAAGTACGCGCGGGTTGAGCTTTCCGAGCCGCTTGTCTTTACTGCGCGGAAGGGGCGTGGCGAGGATATGCGCTTTGAAACTCAGTTTTTCGATTCGCCGGATAATTCCGAAGAGAGTGTCCAAAAGACACGAACATTCGCGCCGCTCATCGCGCCCCTTCCGAAGGGAACAGAGGCGGGGGAGCTTGTCCTTATAGACAGTGTCGGCGAACTTCGCCGCATCCCAATCACGCTTGCGGAAGACGTTCCGGCAGGCGGATTTTGGACGCGGCTGTTTGACGTGATAAAGCTTTTTTTTATGAATCTGTGGCGTAAATGATCTCGTGGGGATTATAATCCGCTCATTAGAGCCGCCCATTCATTTATATCCGCCTGGGTTGGCGCTGGTGGATTAAGCGGCTTGTCGCTTTTGGGGTTTATCCTGAAAGAATCAGGGAGCGGGACGTCCGTTACAATCTCTTGAAACGAGCGGGACAACATAAAATCAAGAAATTTTTTGGCGTTGTCTTTGTTTTTCGCGTGGGACAGAAGCCCGGCAAGCTCCACCTGTAAGGGATGACCTTCGGTGAAAATAGCGGCGCGGAAACGCTCAGTTCCCTCAGTTTCAAGATGCACGCCTGGACTCGTCGTATATGACAATACAAGCGGAGCCTCTCCGGCGCTGAAAAGCCCGTAGCCTGTGTCCCAGCCTTCCGCAATGGTAAGTATAGACGGGGAAAGCCGCCGCCAGTAATCCTTCCACCCATCGCCGTATACCGCCATAGTCCAAGACAAGAAACCCAATCCCGGCGACGAAGTGCGCGGGTCCATAAGGATAAGCTTATCTTTATACGCGCTTTGACACAAATCCTCAAGACTTCTCGGCGGCGCAGGGATTTTATCGCTGTCATAACATATCGCAAAATAACTGTAATCAAAGGGAATCAGACGAAAATTCGTATCGATAACGAGGTGCTGGGGGATTTTTTCCGCGCCCGACGGCTTGTACGCTTCTAAAAGCCCCGAACTAAGCGTCCGTTCTGCGTAATTCTGATCCAATCCCAGAATAATGTCCGCGTCCGCGTTTTTTCCTTCCAAAAGCAGGCGTGAAAGCACCGATCCCGCGTCCCCATGGCTCACCCACCTGACAGAAATGCCGGTCTCTTCCAAAAACCGCTTGCTGACTTCCTCGCCCGGTCCCCACTCTGAGTTGAAGGAATCGTATGTCCACACGACGACCTCGCTCGCGCTTCTTCCTTCGTTCTCGCCAAACCCGAAAACAGGCGCAATGACCCCAGCTATAAGCGCTGATATCGCTAAAAATCTAAAAAAACTCTTCATTTTCTAGCTCCTTGTAAAAAATGTACGGGGGATTATACGCCAAAAAATGAACAGAAAAACAGCTTTTTAAGATTTAATAAAGAGAACAAAAAAATAAAATTGATTAAAATTAAAACTCTGTTTCCCTGCGCCGGTATGATCCGTATCAGGTTCAAAGGGTATAATCTCAGACAGTCTTAGACTGTCACCCCAGGAGAATTCCAATGAATCCTCCTAAAAAAGCGGGAAACGGGAGTCGGACCCGCGACATCGACCTTGGCAAGGTCGCGCTCTACCACTGAGCTATTCCCGCAAATCGAAAATAGTATACTTATTTTTTAATAAAATGTCAAGTATTTCTAATTCTTTTTAAATCTATTTACAAACATTTTTTAATTACTAGATTGAGCCGCGAAGGGATCGAACCTTCGACCCGCAGATTAAGAGTCTGCTGCTCTACCAGCTGAGCTAGCGGCCCATCTCCGTAAAAGTGAGGACAGTATAGAAAAAAACGAAAAACGTGTCAAGTCCTTTTGGGCTTTTTTACCCAAAAAATTCCCTGAAGGGGAGTGCGGCGGGTAACCACGCGGACGCCGCAGTATGGGAAACGGCGGCGACAAGATCAAGCGGGTCGATAAAGGCGCAGTCTTGTCCGACGACTGTATTACCGGCTTCAATGAGGAGACTCGCGGCGGCGCAGGCGCAGGTATAGGCGTCGAAGCATCCTGCCCGGTAGGTTCTCGCGGCGATGGCAACGCAGATACCGGCAAGGAGATCGCCCGTACCGCCCGTGCCGAGCGCTGGATTCATGCCGTCTATCACAGCGAGTCTGCCGTCGGGCGCAGCTATGATCATCACGCAGCTTTTGAAAAGGATGACCATGTTTCGCTCGCGGGCGGTTTCTCTGATCAGGTTAAAGGGATTTGAGCATATAATATGCGTTTCTGTACCCAAAAACGCGGATAATTCCCCAATATGTGGGGTAAGAATGGTTTTTCCGTTAAAGCGCGGCATATCTTTTGCAAGGTGTATGGCATCCGCGTCGAGTATGAGGGGAATGCCTCCGCTAAGAGCTTGCTCCAGTATACGCGCCTTGTCCGCGCCGCGCCCCCAACCCGGTCCCAGAAGCAGCGCATCGGGCGGGAAGCGACTGTCCGTCAAAGCATCTTCCATCGGTACGACCATAACGCCGCCTTCAGACGCTGCTAAAACCGGATAAGTTTCCGCATCTGCGAACAGGCGGACAAGCCCCGCCCCGGCGCCTGCCGCTCCCCGCGCCGCAATACGCGCGGCGCCCGCTGACCCGCGCTGTCCCGCGTGTATCGCAACAACCCCTCGCGTGTACTTATAAGCATCCGGTGGCATGGGCGGGATTTTGCGCCGCTCTGTCTCCCAATTAAGCAGCTCCGCGTCCGAGAAGGCACTCATAAGCGGCACGGGGAAGATTCCCTTAACTGGAATAATGACGCCAGCGGAAGGGCGCAAGGCAGGCTTGTAGAGGCAGTGTTTCACTGGCTCTATAGCGAGCGTCACGTCCGCCTTAACCAGAGGCATGCGTTCGTCCCAGAGATCGGACGCGCCGGAAGGAACGTCTATGGAGATGACAATCGCATCGCTGTCCGCGCGAAAGGCGTTTATACGGCGCGTCAGCTCCGCCGCCTGTCCGCGTATTTCTCCCCGCAGACCTGTGCCGGAGATTCCGTCAAGAATGATATCGAAATGTTCAAGACTTCCGTCGTTCCCGACAACTAGGGAAACGCCCATTTTCTTGAGTGAGGCGAGGGTTTCGGAATGGGGAGTAGGGGAGGTAGGTTCAAGGGACGGCTTTGAAAGGATAAGGAGAGACCGATCCGCAGAAACCCTGTCTGTAAGGATAAGCGCTCGCAGCGCGGTCATGGCGTCCGCGCCGTTGTTGCCCGTTCCGACCGCGGCGGCGATAAAAGGCTTCCGTTCTCCGCTAAACAGCGCCGGAAAAGCGCTGACAAGGCAATCGGCGGCGCGCTTCCGCCGACACCAGCGGTATGGATGCCGCTTCCGCTTCGACGTGCGCGGACATCGCTCTTCCGCCGGAAATCACTCTTCCGCCGTCTGCATAAAGCGGTCTGTGCGCCACCACGCGATCTGCGCGTTCCAATCGCTTACCAGCAGGGCGGATAAAATACCGTCCCGCGCCAGATCGAAAGTGTTAAATTGCAACTCGTCCATATTAACCCGTATGCTGCCCCGCCGCTGTATGCCGCTTGACTCCCGCGCATCCAGAATCAGAAGCGCATAGCCGTCTTCTTCAGGAAAATGCAGGAAAATCCGCTCGTTTGGGGCGACTCCCAGTATGATATAGGGGATTTTTACGGTTGTCCTGCGGTTATTCTCTGTATATACGGATTCGTACAGGGGCGTTTCTATATTTTTCTCGAAAATCCCGTTATCTACGCGCATCACCCAAATAACCGAGCTGTCGGTCTCGCTGCCAGTACGCGTATTGGTTGATTCGTCATAGGTATCGCGGTAATAATCCACTTTTATATACAGTTTTCTGGCGTCTGGCGCGACTACTATACTGTCAAGCGATGAAAAAACCACGTCGCGGCGGTCAGCAGGAACAGGTATGGAATTGTTCGTTATCTTAATAAGATAGAGTAAAATTCCCTCATTGTCGAACCAGTAGATATTCCAGCCCGTTGAAAGTCTGCATACCACCCCCAGCTCATCATCAATGGCGGTATACAGCCCTTCTATGCGCGGAAAAGGACTGCCACCTACACCTTCCTGTCCTAAATATTCGATGAATTTACCCTCTTCGTCAAAATGAAGCACAACGCTGTCCAAAAGAGAACCGCTTTCCGCGTCAAAACCGTGCCGCTCGTCGGGAATACGGTCTTCGACATAAATATGCTTTCTTTCGTCAACGGCGATCCTGCCCGGCTCTTGGAAAGGATAGGTGAAAGACCAGCGGGTAACGGTTTCATCATCGGATTTCGGTTTAAGGGTGAGGGGACGGGGGTTTGTCTCATCGTTGTAGATCATGGAAAGGATATCGCCGTAGGAGTTAAAGCGCGTTACCTTCTGTCCTTCGCTGTCGGATATATAGAATATACCGTCGCGCATACAGATAGAGCTTCCGCCGCCTCTGTCCCCCTCTTGGCTATAGAAGGCAAGCTGATCCTCAAGCCGCCCGAGCTGCAGGGTGAAAAGGTCTTCTCGTGTAATATCGTTGATTCGCTCAGGTGAACACGAACTTAAACTTATAAAAAGGATAAAAAAGCTTACCGCGCTTATATAAGATATAAAAGATTGAGAAGCGGTTTTAAAAAACTGAAAAAAAATCATAGAACAGGAACTCCGGTGGTCGATAAGGTTTCGTAGATAGAACGGTAGTGTGTGCCCATTTGCTCGGCAGAAAAGTCATATTCCGCAAATTCCCTGCTTTTTCTTCCCATAGCGATTACCTTATCGCGGTTTTCAAACATCTCTTTCAAGATCATCACGGCCTCGCCAGTTTCGCTGAAAACAAAGCCGTTTTTGTTGTCAAAAACCAGATCGCGGTTGCCGTACACATTACTTACGAGCAAGGCGCAGCCCGCGGACATAGCTTCCAGCGCGCCAAAAGGCAGTCCTTCCCACGCAGCAGCGGACAGGTAGATAAGAGCGCGGTCAAGGTAGTCGTATACCTGAGATTTGTTCACCCAGCCAGTTACGGTAATATTCGGCGCTCTCAGCACGGAACGAAGTGGACCGTCTCCCACCCAGACGAAACGGACGCCGGGCATAGCGGATGCGATTTCATTGAACATAGCAGGGTTTTTTTGCTTATTTATAACACCGGCGAATACAACGTAACTTTCCTCATCAGGATTAAGAAACCGCGTGAATTTCATTTCCACACGGGAACGCGGCGAACATTGAACGCCGTTTGGCGCGCACAGCGCCGGTTTTTTCTTTGTCTGGTATTTTTTATATAAATCCGCCTCAGACTGCCCACAAGCAACGACTGCCCCGCCTGTTTTCAGACGCAGTTTTTCAAGAAGCCGGTAAAAACCCCTCATAAACATACCAGCGTCCGTGCGTATAAAGGGCGCGCTGTGGGGCGTGTAGACGTTTTTTTTAATGCCCGATAATAAACATACAAACGCGCCGATAAAACCAGCTTTGAACGAGTGCAGATGAACAATAGTCTCATTACCCTTACGCTGTTTTAATATCCCGGCAAGCGAGAACAGAGCGGGAAGGGTGGGTGTAAAACTCATTTTGATGAAATCTGTCCCTAACGGAAATTCCTTCTTGACGTTTTCAATGCTCGGCGCCGCGCCGCTCGCCACGATTCCGTGAACCACAATGTGGCGCATATCAGGAAGTTGCCGCGCGATAGTAGCAGCGGCTTCAGCGGGACCCGGGTCGAAAGGCTCAAGAATATGGATAACGGTCATTTCTCATGAGTTTCCTTATCAGCTATTTTCTGCAGCACTATGTTGGCAAGCGTCTCGTATTCAAGAGGAAGCAGTTCGCGAGGAATTTCCTCGTCGGAATAACGGGCAAGCAGAGCATTCAGTTCTTGCTGTGATAACGAATATTTCTTTTCTTTGTAATGTATGAAAGCAATCTCATACTCAGCCGCGCACACATATTCCATATACAGGGAATATGGACCGTCGATAGAGTAGCGATCAAGAACGGCTTGGTAGTATTGGAGCGCGCTTTCATAATTTTTTTGATCCACCGCCGCCTGTCCCCATTGAATGAGCTTGTCGGGCGTGGCGTCTTCGGGGATGTCTTCAGGACCGGAGGCGCAGGACACGAAAGACGCGAGAATCGCCGCGAATAAAACCGAAACAACAAAACATACAGGAAAATTTCTCATAATTATAATGTAGCGTATATTAAGTAAATTGTCAATCTATGCTATATTTTTACAGATATTAATTATGAGGCGGCTTCCCAAATGCAGAAGCCGTTTAGGAGGAATTATGGTTAAGGTTAAAGGATATGATTGCTGGTTTCAGGGGCGGGAAGCGCGCGGGGAAGGCGTCTCTGCCCCAGACAAGATAACTGCGTGTTTGGAGAACGTAGTCTGCGCTGAAACGGGGTTGGTCGCGCTGAACGCCGCAGCGGAGCTGAAAGCGGTTCTGTCTCTCTGTTTTGGCATAGTACAGCGGGGAACAGGCGGGAAGAAAACGTTGCTTGGCACAATAGATCAGCTGAACGCTGAGGAGGGACTTTCCTTGCCTGCGCAGCCAAGAGAGGGTTTTCTACTGCGTTCAACACCCAACGCCGTTATAGTGGCAGGCGCTGACGAGGCGGGCTTGCTGTACGGCGTGTACGCCTTGATCCGGCTGCTCGCCTTGAAGCGGTTTACCATAGGAACAGAAATATCCGACGCGCCGGTTTCGCGCCTGCGTGTGATAAACCATTGGGATAACCTTGACGGCAGCGTGGAACGCGGGTATGCCGGACAGTCTCTGTTTTTCAACAATGATCAGGTGGATTTTGACGCGGAACGGATGAAGGATTACGCCCGTCTTTTGGCGTCCGTCGGCGTGAACCGCTTGTGCATCAACAATGTAAACGTACGCGGCGCGGCAAAAAAGCTTATTTCAGCGGAATTCCTGCCCCATGTTGCAGCACTCGCAAATATCTTCAGACCATTCGGTATACGGATCATGATGAGCATAAACTTCGGCTCACCCTACGCAGACATTGGCACGGCCGATCCGCTTGACGAAAAAGTGTCCGCGTGGTGGCGGGATCGGGCGGCGTTAGTGTACGCCGCTGTCCCGGATTTGGCGGGCTTTGTGGTGAAAGCCGATTCCGAATACGAACCCGGCCCCTTCCAATATGGCAGAAACCACGCCGACGGCGCGAATATGCTTGCCCGCGCCATCGCGCCTTATGGCGGAGAGCTTGTGTGGCGGTGTTTTGTATATAATTGTACGCAGGATTGGCGCGACGCCTCTGTGGATCGCGCGCGCGCCGCGTTTGACACGTTCAAGCCGCTTGACGGACTTTTTGACAGTAATGTTGTACTGCAAATCAAGCATGGTCCCTATGATTTTCAGGTCAGAGAACCTCTGTCCCCATTGTTCGGCGCGCTTGAACATACTCGTTATATGATGGAGCTGCAGGTAACGCAGGAATACACGGGTCATCAGAAAGACCTGTGTTTCCTTCCGTTTATGTGGGAACAAGTTCTTCAATTCGATACTGGTTATGGAGATACAACAGGAACAAAACACAGCGTTGGGGCGCTTTTGTCAGCCGGGCGCGTGGACGGACTCGCCGGAGTCGGCAACACAGGACTTGACGCGAATTGGACAGGCCACACGCTCGCCCAAGCGAACCTCTACGGCTACGGTCGGCTTGCGTGGAATCCCGCCTTTTCCGCCAAGGAAATCGCCCGCGAGTGGAGTTTGTTGACCTTTCCCGACACCTCTGTCGCAGAAATCGCGGCGGAACTTCTTCTTGCCTCATATCCGGCGTATGAAAAGTACAATGCGCCATTTGGCATCTGTTTCATGGTTGAGCGCGATCACCACTACGGCCCAAGCGTTGAAGGCTATGAATTTTCTAAGTGGGGAACCTACCACCGCGCTGACCACACGGCAATAGGCATAGACAGAACGCCGTCCGGCACGGGCTTTACCAGCCAGTACGCACCAAAAACCGCCGCGCTTTTTGCGGACATATCAACCTGTCCCGAAGAACTGCTCCTCTTTTTCCATCGTGTTCCCTATACATATACGATGAAAAACGGCAAAACCCTGCTCCAAAACATATATGACACCCATTTTGAAGGCTATGAAGAGGCGGCTCGTATAGTTAAGACATGGAAAAGCCTCGAAGACCGCCTTCCGCCTGAATTTTTTGAAAGTGTGGAAGCGCGGATGGAAATGCAGCTTGAAAACGCCCGTCAATGGCGTGATGTGATCAACACATATTTTTTCCGGCATACAGGCGTGCCGGATGAAAAAGGGCGAAAGATTTATCCGTAAAAACAGAGAGGATTCGCGTGAAAAGCAATGTGTGGCAGGAATTATTTCTGTAAAGGAGTAGAAAAATGTATATTAAAGAATACTGGGGAAATTACATTGGCGGTACGGACGATAGTTTGAGCCTTATCGCTTATTTAGGTGATAAAAAGAAAAAGGACATCCCATTGTCTGTATTAGACGGCGCAACAAGTGCGTTAGCCTATGGCGATATGACACCGCCGGAAAATGAAATTAAAAACATAATTGTACTTCTCGATAGCCGAAAAGAAGAAGAATTGTCAATACGCGGACTTATGGATACAAGAGAATATTTGCTTTCATGTTTAAGCAAATGCAAAAATCAGACCGCTACAGATTATATCAATCGCTTTATCGATTCTGACAACCAAACACTCAGAGAATGTGCGAAACATGCTCATACAGGTAAAAAATCGCGTTATGAGTAATCGGAATAGAGTAGATTTTACAGGTCGGATATGCTATACTGATAATATGTATATTTTTTGGATGGAGGATACAGTCAATGGACAACACTAAACTTAAAAAAGAATTGAATCGGCTCACCGACGAAGACAACTTCGGTGATATTGTACAGCTAATCGAAAAAATCCCCGAAAATGAGCGGGATTGGGAAACTATCGGATGGTATGTTCGGGCGTTAAACAACAGCGAACAGGCTCCGCGCGCTATTGAAGTATCCCTGCGTTATCAAGAACAGGGCGAAAACGACCCGCTTTGGCATTACCGGCTAGGTTACGCCTACTGGTATCTTGACCGTTATGACGAAGCGGAACCGGTTTTGCGCCGCGCCAAGGAACTTGCGACAAATAACGTGCAGATAACGGAATGGGTAGATGAATTACTGAGGTATCTAGATGAGGATACTGATGAAGAAAATCAAGAATATATCCAAAGTGACGAAGAACAAGATACGGCAAATTTTGCGGCGACTGTAAAACACAAAAACACTATTTCGGTGTGTTTTTACATCGAACAGGATAAGATTATCACTATCGGTGAAAAGATGAATGAGATTAACGATGATGCCTATATGAACGGTTATAATTGGGAGGCGTTTTTTAATTATTACCTGCCTAAATACGCCCCGGATGTTTGTGAGAATATGAAAACCGACCCAGAAGCCGGAATGTATGTTGCCTATTACGATCTTACGCCTGAAAATGAAGCGCGGGCAGAGAAATTCGTGGAAATCATCAAGTATCTTGTGGAGCATGAAGAAGAACTGTATTGCATTGTCCGTGAGGATGGTGAGAATATTGCGTGGGATTGAATGAGTTTTTGTCACACCAGTATTGACAAGCATCTCCAAGAGGAAAATAATATGATACGCGTGTGTCTAGCTGTTATGAAAACAGCAAAGGAGATAGCGGTTCATGGAACAATATTGTTGTGGCGATTAGTCCGTAAGCAGAGTGATACTATCCCGCTGCCTAGAGGCGGCGGGATAGTGGGTAGTTATGCGCATTACCTCTAGACTTAATTGAAAAAGAATGTTAAAAACATGTATGTATGCTAAACCCAATAAATAAATCACTAAAGCAAATTGTCTTGTTAATAGTTTTGATGTTTATAAGTAATGAGTTATTTTCACAAGTATTAGGAAACAACAATCGACTTGGAATTATTAAGAATGATGTTTTTGAGGATAAACCAATAACTTTTATTGATCAATATGAAAAGTATATTTTGTATTCAAATGTAAATGAGTATGATTTGT
>QMCE01000688.1_pt1 | contig 17654 bp, 12 predicted proteins | sample 1821851 | NCBI WGS metagenome assembly QMCE01 (sample SAMN09453174, study PRJNA476694) | Termite gut metagenome, whole genome shotgun sequencing project. | isolation source: worker | host: Odontotermes sp. | place: South Africa:Pretoria | collected 2016-01-28
AAACACCATTAAACGACTTTGCGCGTCATGTGTCAATTCAAAAGATTTCCGCAAAGTATTTTTTTACCGGGAAAGATTCACGCCGACACGCCGCGCCCGGAGAACGCGAGGTCCGGGCATTCGCCTCCCCGGACAACAACAGCTTGACAAAACCGTGGTCCAGGCCTATTGTTGTTCATGATGGAGGATTTTTCATGGAATTATTACGGAAATGCACCGCCAGCATCAAGGCGAAGCTGTTCCTCGGCTTCATCTGCATCGCCATCATCGCCCTCCTGGCCGGCCTCTTCAGCATGATCCCCTTCACCCGCCTTGAACAGGCGATGCACCAAATCGGGCACGACAATCTCCAGTCGCTTCTCCGCATCAGCACCATAAAGGAGGCGCAGTCGGAAATCATGGCGGCCGAGCGGACCCTCCTCATCCGCCAGCTCTCCGATCAGGACATCCGCCAGCAGAACTACCAGATAATCGACACCGCCATCAAGGAGGCGGAAGAGGCCGCGAACGGCTTCGAGGAGCTTGGCCTCTCCCCGGAACAGGCTGCGGCCTGGCGCTCCTTCAGATCCGCCTGGGAATTGTGGAACGATAAGCAGCGCGAACTTCTGGACATCCTCCACAAGCAGGAGACGCTGCTCGGGCAGGGCATCCGGGGCGGCCGGCAGTTCGACCGCATCGCGAACCAGGCGTTCGATCTGGCCTTCTCCGAACTGCACCAGCACCGCGACCAGGCCAACCGCCACCTGGACGATCTCGTGAACATGATCCGCGACTGCGCCGTGACCGCCGTGGACGACACGCTCCACTCCGCGCAAACCTATTTCCACTGGCAGGCGCTTTTCCTGTTCGCCGCCTTCGTTCTTTCCATTTTCCTCGGTCTTTGGCTCTCGACCCGCATCAGCAAACCCATTCTCAACAGCGTCGGCTACATCACCCGCGTCGCCGACGGCAATCTGAGCCGCGACGTCGAGCCCGAACTCCTGGGGCAGCGCGGCGAAATCGGCCTCCTGTCCGGCGCGGTGCAGAAGCTCATCGAATCGCAGCGCACCGAGGTGGGCGTGTTCAAAGCCATCGCCGACGGCGACTACACCGGCAGCATCGATCTGCGATCCAACCAGGATGAACTTGGCCAGGCCGTCAGCCAAATGCTGGACGTCACGAACGAAACGCTGGCCCAGGTCAATGTCGCCGTCTTCCAGGTCACCTACGGCGCCGGCGCCATCAACAACGCGAGCCAGACCCTGTCGCACGGGGCGATGGAGACGGCGTCGTCCCTGGAGGAGATCTCCGCCTCCATCTCCCAAATCGGCGAAAAAACCCGCGCCAACGCCGCCTCGGCCGACCAGGCCGACCGCCTCGCCGCCGCCAGCCGCACCGCCATCGACAAAGGCTACGACGCGGTGGCGGAAATGATCGCCGCCATGAAGGACATCCAGAACACCAGCGCCCAAATCGCCTCCGTCGTCAAACTCATCGACGACATCGCCTTCCAGACCAATCTGCTGGCGCTGAACGCCGCCGTCGAGGCGGCCCGGGCCGGCCGCCACGGGCGCGGCTTCTCCATCGTCGCCGACGAGGTCAGGAGCCTTGCCGGCCGGAGCGCCAAAGCGGCGAAGGACACCGCCCAGATGCTGGAGATCACGGTCGCGAAGCTGGCGAAGGGCGCGACGCTGGCGGAGCACACCGACAGCGTTCTCCGGGAAATCGTCGACAACGCCGCCAAGGTGGCGAGCCTGTTCCGGGAAATCGCCAAGTCGTCCAACGAGCAGTCGCAGGGCATTGGGCAGATTGCCAACGGCCTCTCCCAAATCGACCGCGTCACCCAGCACAACACCATCACCGCGAGCGAAGCGGCGGCGGCGGCCGTCGCCCTGTTGCGCCAGGCGGAGGCGCTCCGGACCATGATGGAGCGTTTCCGTCTCCGGGCGGGCGACGACGGCGATCGCGCGCCGGCGCCGTACTTGATGCCGACGCCCACCGCGTCCGCGCCGCAAACTCCTCCGGGGCCGGAGCCGCATCCCGAGAGCCCGCGCCGGTTGGTCGCGCCGGCCTCCGCGTTGCGGCATGGCGAGTATCGCTAACCCTCCTCCAGCAATCGGAAGCCATCCACGCTTATGAGCCTGAACGTCACCATCCCCGATACTTTCAACGGGCCGCTTGGCTTGTTGCACAGTCTTATCGTCCGCGACGAAATAGACATTTACGACATCCCCATCGCCAAACTCACCGCCAGCTACTGCGAGGAAATCGAGAAGATGGCGGTGATCGACATCGACGAGGGCGCGGAGTTCCTCGATCTCGCCTCGCGGCTCAAGGACATCAAGCTCCGTATGCTTCTGCCGCCGGAGGATCTGCCCGAAGACGGCGAGGACGGGGACGACGGCTTCGATCCGCGCGCGGGCCTGGTCGAAGCGCTGCTCGAATACCGGCGATTCAAGGACGCGGCCCGGCTTCTGGGCGGGTTGGCGGAGGAGCAGGCGAGGAGATTTCCCCGCGTCGCGCCGAAGATGCGCTTCCGCTTCGTCCCGCCGGATGAGGGCGACGACAAGGACAGCCTCGGCTTGTTCCTCGCCATGCAGTCCATGCTGGAGCGGCTGTCGGCGCCGGAGGTCATCGAATCGCACGAGATTCCCATCGCCACCCGCATCCAGCAGATAGAGGAGGTGCTGGCGAAGCGGGGGACGACGCGGTTTTCGCTGTTGCTGTCCAGCACGCCGGACCGGAAGGAGATGGTGGCGTTTTTCGTCGCCATGCTGGAGTTGATCCGGCGGGGGGAGCTGACGGCGCGGCAGACGGAGTCGTTTTCCGACATCATTCTGGAGAAGCGCGAGGCGCGGCCGGAGCCGGGGCGGGCGGCGCGGCGGGTGCGCGCGCGGCCGGTCCCCGGCTTCCCGGCGGCCGCGCCGTACAGGAAGAGGACGGTGGCAGGGGCGATGGCGGTTCCGGCGTTTCCCGGGGCGGCCCCTGCGAAGCGCCGGGGCGGGCGGCCGGCGGCCGGCTGCTGCCGGGTTCCGGCGGCGTTTCCGGCGGCGGTCGCGGCCGGGAAGGGGAGGGCGGGATGATGGCGGAGGGCGGGGAGAAGAGGATGGGCGACGTCAGCGTGATCATCCCGGCGGCGGGGGCGGGGGAGCGCATGGGGGGGGATGTGCGGAAGCCGTTTCTGGCGCTCGGGGGAGAGCCGATTCTGTTCCGGACGTGCCGGAAGCTGAGGCAAATCGAGGATGTGTTCGAGATTGTCGTGGCCGTGCATCCGGACGACCTGGCGTATCTCCGGGATGAGCGCTGGGAAGAGGCGCGGGCGGCGGGGATAGAGTTGGCGGTGGCTGGGGGGGCGTCCAGGGCGCAGTCGGTGTGGAACGCGCTGGAGGTGGTGTCGGCGCGGGCGGAGTTGGTGGCGGTGCATGACGCGGTGCGTCCGTTTGTGCCGGCGGATGTGGTGCGGGCTCTCGTATCGACGGCGCGGAAGCGCGGCGCGGCGGTGCCGGTGGTGCCGCTCGGAGACACGCCGAAGCGGATAGAGGGGGACCGGGTGGTGGAGACGCCCAGGCGCCAGGGGATGATGCGGGTGCAGACGCCGCAGGTGTTCCAGTCGGATGTGCTGATAGAGGCGTATGAATACCGTATGCGGACGGGCGGGTTGGGCGAATCGATCACGGACGATTCGCAGTTGGTGGAGGCTTTGGGCCGCGAGGTGGCGGCGGTGTACGGCAGCGAGTTCAATCTGAAGATCACGTCGCCGGCGGACATGCGGATGGCGGAGGCGTTCATGCGGGCGGGGCTGGCGACGTGAGAAGGCCGCCGGGCGGGCGTTCATCGACGGGGCGCGGCAGGAGTGCCGGATTGCAGACGTAGACGCTGGCCCATTCGTCTTTTGCGTGGCGCACCGCCGACAGGGCGGGGGCGGCGTATTGGGTGCACCCGCCGGGCATGGGCGCGGCGAAGCGTTTGTGGTTATGGCCGCAGAAGTATCCGGCCACCTGGTGATCGCGGCAGAAGTCCAGCAATGATTGCGCCTCGCGCAAGCCGCGAAAGTACAGCAATTTTCCGCCGCGCGGGTCGATCACGGGGTAATGCCCGCACGCCAGCCGCATGGTTCCGGTCGCCGGTTCGCTCCACGCTTCCCGCGCCCGCCGCAGTTCCCCCGAATTCTGCCGCCCGTGCGAAAAAAACAGCGGCGTGGGAATCCCCTGCGCCAGCGGCAGCACCTCCACCGCGCCGAAATGAAACACGCCCCGGCGATCCGGATACTTCCCCAGCCGCAAATCCTCAAGCAGCCGCTGCAGCCGCGAGCGATCCATCTGTCCGTAGATGTCGTGGTTGCCCGGCACGGCGATGACCGGCACGCCGGCCCTGGTCACGATGGACAAGAGCGCCTCCGCCGCGTCGAATTCCGAATCCAGCCCGTGCTGCGTGATGTCGCCGGTCAGCAGGACCAGATCCGGCGGTTCCCGCATCAACTCCCTGAGCGCGTTTTCGGCCACGTGTTCCTGATAGCGCCTGCCGCGAAAGAGCCGGTGGTTGACGTATCCGAGCAGCCGCTTGGGATTGATTTCGGCGAAGCGCGGCGTTCTGGCGATGTGGAGATCGGTGATATGGGCGATGCGCATGGCGTCCCTGCTGACGAAAAACCGGCGCCCGGGAATCCCCGGACGCCGGGCAAAAACCATCCCCCCGGCTACAAGCCCATCTCTTCCCCAAGCGTCTCTATGCGTTGCTCCGCGTAGATGCGATACGGGCTCTCCCGCTCGTAAAAATCAGCCGTCTGCCGCCAATACCTGAGCGCCAACTCCCGGTACCGCGCCCGCCCCGCGCTCGGCTGCATGGCCAACTGATCATAGCACAGCGCCAACATGTAATACGCCTCGCGCGGTCCTTCCTTGGGCGCGTTGGCGGCCGTCGTCGCCTGCTCCAGGAAGGTAATCGCATCCTGGTAGTAGGTGGTCGCCTGCGACGCGTTGCCGGTGTCGCGCTCCAGATTCGCCAGGCGGAAATTGATGATGCCCAACTGGAACGTTTCGGTGTATTCCGGCGGCCCGCCCATCGCCATCGCGTTCCGGAAATACGGCATCGCCTCCTGCAGCAGCGGCGACGCGGACGTCTTGTACTCGCCCTGACGCCGGCGGTAGTCGTCCAGCGCCGGCCCCTCGACCGCGCCCGGGTTGTACGGCTCCGGCACCGACAACGCCCGCTGGTAGGCGATCATCCCCTGCGTGACCGCCACCTTCCGCGCCGCGGCCATGTTGCCGGGCGGCACAAGGCTTGCGGCGTTGTTGACGGCGATGAGCGCGTTCGACAAGGTGGAATTCCGCTCGTCCACCAGATTCACCGGCGGCGTCTGCCCCGCGCGCTGCATGGCCTGGATCTCGCGGTTGCTGGCGTTGGCCCAGATGTAGAAAACGTCGGCGCAGTTCCACCACGTCTCCCAATCCGCCTCCAGATTCGTCGCCTCCTTCGCCAGGTTGGCGGCGGTGACGTGATCCGGCGGCACCATGCGGGCATTGACCTGCGACAGTTCCATCATGGCGGCCGGATTGCCCGGATCGGCCTCAAGCGCCTTCTTCGCGCTGTCCATCGCCAAATCGACCCGGCCTTCGTCGCGGAACGCCCTGGATTCCCGGACGTGATGATCCGACGCCTGCCGCTGGTTCACCGGCCGCTGCTCCGGACGCTCGGCCAGCGGCTGCGGCAGCGACAACCCCGCGTCGGGCCCGCCGCCCAACTGCGGCATGGCCGGAGGCGGCCCGGCCGGCGTGGTCGGCGGCAACTGCTCGGTGGCGGCCGGCCACGGCAGGGAGCCGCTCCCCGACGGCGGGGCCGCGGCCACATCCGTCCCCCCCGCCGCTCCCGGCGACGACGGCGCGCCGGACGCGACCGGAGCGGCCGGCGGCGTCGACGATGGCGGCCGCAGGAAACCGGAGGAGGATCCCCCCGGCGCCGGGGCCGCCGCGCCGGATTGGAACGGCGCTCCGGGCAGGCCGAAGCCCTCGGCGATGTTGCCGCCGCCAAGGCTGTCGAGGGACAGGCCGCTGTCGCCGGACGAGGCGAAATCGGGGAAGGCGGGCTGTTCCGTCTGCTGGACGGGAGGAGGAGCGAAGCTGTCGCCGCCGCCGAAACCGCCGAACGGCGCGGAGGCGTCGGCGGAAGCCATGCCCGGCTGCGCCGGCGAGGCGGCCCAATCGCCCTGGCCGGGAAGAGCGCCCGTTTCCGGAGCGCCGCCGCCGAACAGGCTGGTCGCACCGGAACCGTCTCCCGGGACCGATGGCGTCCCGCCGGGGGCGGACGCGCCCCACGGCGGAGGCGCGAAGCCGCCGGCCGGGTCGCCCGCGGGTGAGGACGCGGGGGCGCTGGCCTGCCACCCGCTGGCGAAGTCGGGCGAGGCGGCTCCCGCGCCCGGGCTGGGTTGCCAACCGGCGTCGGGGGACGGCGACGCGCCAAAGCCGAAGTCCGGCGCGGCCGCGCCGCCCGGGGCCGGCGGGGGAATGGAACCGCCGCCCGGAGGCGCGGGCGTGAAGCCGCCGCCGAACAGGCTGTCTGCTCCGGCGTCGGGCGCCGCGCCGGTCCCGGGGCCGGCCGGGAAACCGCCGCCGCTGTCGCCGCCGCCGAGCATCGCCTGGGGCATGGAGCCGGCGGTGGATTCGCCGCTGTAGGGGGTGAGGCCGGCGCCGCCGCCAAGAGGACCGTACATGTCGGCGCCGCCGCCGCCAAAGGCGTCGCTCCCCGAACCGCCGTAGGAGTCAATGCCGCCGTCCTGCGGGAACGAGGGCAGGGGCGCGGGCGTCGTCGTCGCGTCGGGCGCGCCGCCGCCGCCGAAGCCGAACCAGCCGCCGCCGTCGACAGACGGGATGGGCGTGGTTCCGGTCCCGCCGAAGCCGAACGTCTGGTTCGGGTCATCGGCCGGCGGCGTGCCGCCGCCGCGCGGGGTGACGCTGTCGATGGTGGTTTCGGCGGCGCTCAGGGTGAAGGTTTCGGACACGCTTTCGCCGACATTGCCGAAATCATCCTCGACCGTGACTTTCAACTTCGCCTCCTCGCTCTGCGCGCCGAAGGGGAAGCTGATGGTCTCGAAGCCGTTCGCGGGCAGGAGCGAGCGCAGTTCCTGCCAGGTGGCGCCGTTGTCGAGGGAGAGGTGGATTTTCGCGCTTCCCTCCTTGATGTGCGTGTCGTAGGAGGTCCATTCGACGCGGCGCGTTTCGTTGGCGAGCGCGGCGGCGCGGCCGAGGAGGAAGGAATTGGACAGCGTGACCTGCGGCGGCTCGTTGTCGATGGTGAGGAGATAGGGACCGCTGACGCCGACGGAGGGGAGGGGGGTGGCGTTGCCGGCGGCGTCGAAGACGACGGGCCAGAGCGGGTATTCGCCGGAGCGCGGCGCTTTCCAGGCGATGGCTTCGCCGTTGCCGCGTTTGACCGGGAGGGACACGCCGTCGACGTTTTCCTTGATCAGGGTCCAGGTGGCGGAACCGTTGTCGGAGACGTAGAGGGAGTATTCCTTGACGCCGGAGCCGTTTTCGTTGTCCTCGGCGTCGACGACGATGTTGTTGTCGAGCGTGTTCGAGCGGAGCGGCCGGACGGAGACGATGCGCGGCGGGGTGTTGTCCACCCGCGCGGTGGCGGCGCAATACGCCACGGCGACGTTCCCGGCCCGGTCCTCTGCCAGCAGGCGGAAGTTGTAGACGCCGGAGCCGGGGGGCGTCCAGGTGTGGGTCCCGACGGCGGGGAGGGAGTCGGCGGCGACCTGCCAGTTGGCGTTCCGGTCGTGGTTGCTCTGGGCGTTCGCGGCGTACTGGAGGGTGACGGGCGCGTCGCCGAAATACTGGTCCGCCGATTCCCAGGAAAATACGACCGGCTGCCCCCGGCCGATGATGTCCTGGGCCGGGGCTATCCATTTGGCGGTGGGCGGGGTGCGGTCGACGACGATGACGGTTTCGGGGCGGGTGCGGGGACCGGGTTCGCGTTCGCGGTTGCCGTCGCGGTCGGTGACGACGCAGACGAATCCATACACCCCCTCGCCCGGGACTTCGACGGTCATGGGGGAGGTTCTGTCCTGGTCTTCGCCGTAATAGCGCCAGGTGGCGCCCATGTCGTCGGTGATGTAGAAGTCGACTTTCCGCACGCCTTCGGCGATGATGTCCCGGAGGGTATAGCGGATGTTGAAGCGGGTGAAGCGGGTGACCTGGGCGTCGGAAGGGACGGGCCTGGCGAGTTCTCCGGCGCCGACGGTCGAGCAGAGGATGAACGCGGCCAGAAGGAAACACGCTGTCCGCGACAAGGAACGAAGCATTGGCTGATCTCCGGCTGATGCAAAGCTCTCCAAACAAATATTCAGTCTCTAAGGTTATCCTTAACCACCTTTTATTGCAAGAATTTCCGCGCAAAAAGGTTTTCGCCGGAACCGCCCGCGCGTGAAGCTGTTCCGCAGTTTCCTTGCGTTTGGCCGGGCGGGCGGCTATACTTCATCTTTTGTCGGATAGAGCGTCGTTTTTGCGCGGTTTTTGGAGAGAAAGGGGAGGGAAGATAATGACTGCCGGCCGTTTCGCGTCCTGGTGTTTCGCCCTGCTGTCCCTCTTCGCGTTCAGGGTCGCGGCCGGAGACGTCAAGATTTTCGTGACCAACGATGTCCACGGCTACGTCTTCGAGGACGAATCGCGCCAGCGCATCGGCTACGCCCTGCTCCAGGGCCACATCGACGCGGCGAAGGCGCGGGGCTGCCGGACCATTCTCATGGACGCCGGCGACGCCTTCAGCGGCAACACCCTGTCCCAATACGACGCCGGCCTGGGCGTCGCCGAGTTGATGGGCCGTCTTGGCTACCGGGCGCTCGCGCCCGGCAACCACGCCTTCGATTACAACGCCAGCACTGGCGACATGCGCTATTACACCAACGTGCTGGTGAACGCCGTGTCCGATTTCGCCAAGGCCCCCCTGGACGTCGTCTGCGTCAATCTGCGGAGCGCCGACGATCCCCTGCCGTTCGTGACCCGCGAACCGGTGACGGTCATCAATGAAGACGGCTTCCGCCTCGTCGTCATCGGCGTTCTGACGCCGTATACCCGGAGCGCCAGCAGCCCCGAGAACACCGAGGGGTTCTACTATTTCGGCCTGGTCGAAAAAGACGGTTCCCCGGACCACGCCGCGACGAAACAGCGGCTTCTGGACGACGTGGTCCGCGCCGCCGCGCCCTACGACCGTCCCGGCGATGTGGTGCTCCTCCTCTCGCATGTGGGGGAAAACGACACCGAAGACTACCGCCACGGCCAGATCCGCGGCAGCGATTTCGCGGCGCTCCCGAACATCGATTTCGTCGTCGACGCCCATTCCCACAACCACGTCCCGGTGCGGCGGGTGGGCCAGGCGCAGTACGGCAACGCCGGCCGCTATCTGGAGCGGTTCACCGAGATCACCCTGTCCCCGGGCGGCGGCGCGGTGTCGGGCGTGATGGAGCACCGGGAGTACGGGGACGTGAAGGGGGTGGTCAAGCCGTCGGAGGAGATGCTGACGCGCCTCCGCGAGCTGTCGGACCGGATGGGGCTGGGGGATCGGCTGTTTCGGGTTGAGGGCGATTTTCTCACCGATGCGGGGCTTGACGCCGGCAGCACCGCGCTCGGGCGTTTCATCTGCAAGAGCATGAACGATATTTCCGGCGCGGACCTGTCGCTGTTCAACTGCGGCAGCATCCGTTCCGGCCTGGCCGACGGCTGGGCGACGCTGGGGACGCTCTACGACATGATCCCGTTCCAGAACAATCTGGTGACGTTCCGGATGTCGGGCGCGGCGATCCTCGATTTTTTCCGCGCCATGCCGCTCCGGGGGACCAATCCGTTCCCGCAGTTTTACGGCATGAGCGTCTACGCCTGGGATGACGGTTCGGACAAGCCGCTGGGGATTGCGGGGGTGCGCGACGGTTCGGGCGCGGCTCTGGATCCCGACCGGGAGTACACGGTGGTGATCAACAGCTTCATGGCATCGGGCGGCGACGGCTATTCGTTCTCTTTGAAGGACAAGCGCGATCTTGGCGATCAGATGGCGTTGTTTGTCCGCTCTCTGCGCGATGCCGGCTCCCCCGACTTCGCCCCGATCCGCGAGAACAACACGCTCCTGATCCACCCCTCCCGCGAGGAGGCGGAGCGCGCTTTTGCCGCGCCATAATCCGGTTTCGACTTTTATTGAGCTTTCCCCGTCAGGAGACGTGAATGCAACGCCTACTGTTTGACCGTTTTCTCCCCCGCGCGTTGTTGGCGGCCACCCTTCTCTTCTGCTGCGCCGTGACCACGGCCCCCGCCGCCGACGATGCCGACGCCGAACCCGAAGCGGACTTCCTGGAACTTGCCGACGCCTTCCGCGACCACTGCGTCCGCGTCCGCATCCAGGCCCAATCCTTCAACGGCGAAATGCCCGCCGTCGGCGCCTTCGCCGACGATATCCGCCACGAGCGCCCCACCCTCCTCGGCGGCTACTGGTGGGACGACGATCACGTGATCCTTCCGGATCAGGGACTGCACGACCGGTTCATCCAGTCAATGGCGATCAGTCCCCCCGGTTCGGACAAAACCTATCCGGCGAGGCTGGCCGGCCGTTTCGTCTCCCTCCGCGCCGTCCTTCTCGAAGTCCTGCCGGACGAAAACGGCGACACGCCGGAAGCCGCTCCCCTCGATTTCATCGACGGCGACATCGACGCGGCGTTTCTGTTCGCCTACGCCTGGGAAGACGGCGAATGGCGGGTCAAGACCGACACCGGCCTCGGCGCCATGACCGTTGCCGACGACGGCGTGGAAACCATCGCCCTCGCCAACCAGGGCGTCTTCATCGACGATGCCGGCCGCCCCCTCGGCCTCGCCTTCGGCGACCAGGTCATCGTCGAAGACGAGACGTTCGACGGCATCTCCTCCTGGCGCGGCCCGGAACTGCGCTATACCCCCTTGTTCTCCGCCGCCGACGCCAGGCAAGCGGAAGAGGAAATGCGGAAACGCCTCGCCGACGCGGTGCTGGAATGCCGCTTCCACATCCGCATCAAGGTCGACGACGACGAGGAAAGCGAGTCCTCCTCCTGGAGCGGGTACGAAGACGAACCGGGGACCGGCCGGGAGCAGCCTGTCGTCAGCGCCGCCGGGCTGGTGGTGGGCCGCCGGCATATCCTCGCGCCGCTGGCGCTGCCGGGTTCGGGGATCAGGAACATCGAGGAAATCGTCGTGATCCGGCCGGACGGCCGGGAAATGCCGGCGACGTTTGTGGGCGCCTGCCGGGAGTATCAGGCGGTCGTCATCGCCGTGGAGGAGGATCTCCCCATAGCCAATCTGCCGGCGGGGTTCACCCTGCTGAATCCCGCAGCCGCCCGGCCCATGACCGCCCCGGACGCGGACGTTCCCGCCCGCCCCTGGCCGACGGGCGAGTATCTGCGGCGCTGGCGCGTCGATTATGCCCTGGGCCGCCGCCGCGAGGTCGCCGATTATGATCGCTGGCTCGGCGTTTTTCGCGGCGTCCGCAGCGACGTCGTCGTGAAAACGGCGACGAACGAGGAGGATGGAAGCCTCGCCTTCGACGTGGAGGGAAATCTTGCGGCCGTTGCCCTGACGCCGCGGCTCATCAACAGCCGCAGCCAGCCGCGGGGCGGGGCGCTGAAGGCGAACCCCGGCTTCCGGCCGGTCGATTTTCTGCGCCGGAAGCTGGCGTCTCCCGACGTTTTCGATCCGGCGCTGGTCCCGATGGACGAGGATCAGGGGCGGCGTTTGATCGATTTCGGCGTCGAGTTCCAGTCCCTTGACGCCGAGACGTCGCGGCTGTTCCATGCGTCCCGCGAGACGCGCGGCGGGCGGATAGGGCTGCTGGTCAGCCATGTTTACCCCGGATCGATCGCCGATTCCCTGGGCATCCGCGAGCAGGACGTGCTGGTCCGCCTGTTTGTCGAGGGCAGGCGGGAGCCGATGGAGTTGTCGGCCGGCGACGGGGCGGGAACGGGGATTGACCTGGACATGTCGTCGGAGTCGTTTCGGCAGATGTTGCAGTATTTTCCCGCGCCGTGGCCGTCGCGGGACAATGTGATTTCCGCGTTGCTGACGGGCGCGGGGGCGGGGAGGAGCGCGACGGTCGAGTACGTCCGGGACGGCGCATTGCGTCGGGCGGAGTTTGTGACGCGGTTCGGCGAGCCTGATTACCGCGGCGCGGCGAAGGAGGCGTTCAAGGGCTTGGGGATGACGGTGAAGCCGATCACCTTCGAGGTGGCCCGGTATTTCAGCCGGGCGGAGCGTTCGGGGGTGATCATCAGCCATGTGGAGCCGGGCGGCAGGAGTTCGGTGGCCGGGTTGCACCAGTATCTGCTGATCACGCGCGTCGACGGCGCGGCGGTCGCGGGAATGGACGGCTTCAAGGCCGGGACGGCGGCGTTTGAGGAGGGACGGGCGGCGTCGGTGGAGTTGACGGTGGAGGACTTCGGCAAGACGCGCCTGGTAAAACTTGAACAGGAGACGAAATGATTGCATTGGCCATATCCGGCGCCGGGGGCAGAATGGGACAGCGGCTTCTCGCGTTGTCCGACGCCGATCCGGAGTTCACCCTGGTGCAGGCTATCGAATGGAGCGGGTTCCCCCTGATGGGCCAGAGCCTGAACGCCGGGATGCCGCTCGCGCCGCGCGCGGAAGGGGTGGTGTGGACGGCGGCTCTCGCGGCGGGGGCGAAGGTGCTGGTGGACTTTTCCGCGCCGGAAAGCGCGGTGGAAAACGCGACCCTGGCGGCGAAATTCGGGACGGCGCTGGTGGTGGGGACGACCGGCCTCGCGAAGGAACAGGTGGCGGCGCTGCGGGCGGCGTCGGAGACGGTGCCGGTGATGTTTTCGGCGAATTACTCGCCGGGGGTGAACGCGATGCTGAAGTTGGTGGCGGAGGCGGCGCGGATTTTGGGCGAGGGATATGATGTGGAGATAGTCGAGGCGCACCACAACCGGAAGGTGGACGCGCCGTCCGGCACGGCGCTGGAGCTGGCGCGGGCGGTGGCGGGCGAGCGCGGGCTGGACCCGGAGGCGGATCTGCGCCACGGCCGGTCGGGGCGTCCGGGGAAGCGGGGAGAGCGGGAGATCGGGATGCACGCGCTGCGGATGGGTCTGGTGACTGGCGATCACACGGTGTATTTCTGCAACGACTTTGAATGTTTGTCCGTGACGCACCATGCCCAGACGCGCGACGTCCTGGCCGCGGGCGCGCTCCGGGCGGCGAAGTGGCTGTGCGGCCGGCCGGCCGGCTTCTACACCATGCAAGACATGCTGAACGCGTAACTTTGACGGAGAGAGAATGAAAACGTACAGAATCGCGGTCCTGGCCGGAGACGGCATCGGGCCGGAAGTGACGGGCGAGGCGAAAAAGTGCCTGGACGCCGCCGCCGGCAAATTCGGGTTTTCCCTGCGCTGGAGCGACTTTCCCTTCGGCGCGGACTATTATCTCCGGCACGGCGCGGCCCTGCCCGCCGGCGCGCTTGACGACATGGCCGCGAACGACGCCATGCTCCTCGGCGCCATCGGCGATCCGAGAGTTCCTCCCGGCCCGCTGGAGCAGGAGATACTCCTGAAGCTCCGTTTCCATTTCGATCAGTTCGTGAATCTGCGGCCGACGAAGTCGTTCCCGGGGATTCCGGTCCCGGTGGCGCTGCCGGAAGGCAAACAGATGGACGCGGTGATCGTCCGCGAAAACACCGAAGACCTGTATATGGGCATGGGCGGCGCGGGCAACGGCGCATACGCCGTGCCGGTGACGGCGGAGCGCGGGCTGTATTCGCTTGCGGGGCGGGTGGATCTGTCGCTGCCGGAGGGGATGGAGAGCGCGTTTTCGCTCGGGTTCATGTCGGGGGAGGGCGCCAGGCGGGTGACGCGCTATGCCTGCGACCTGGCGACGCAGCGGGGCGAGGCGAAGGTGACGGCGGTGTCGAAGGCGAACGCGGTGCCGCACTTGTACGGGTTTTGGGACCGGGTGACGCGGGAAACGGCGGGAGAGTACGCCGGGCTGGAATACGCGTCCGTGAATGTCGACGCGATGTGCTACCTCATGGCGCGGAATCCGCTGGAGTGGGGCGTGGTGCTGTGCCCCAACCTGTTTGGAGACATTGTGAGCGATTTGCTGTCGGCGCTGGCGGGCGGGCTGGGTCTGGCGGCGGCGGGGAATATCGGCGACGGGCTGTCGATGTTCGAGCCGGTGCACGGCTCCGCGCCGGCGATAGCCGGAACGGGCAAGGCGAATCCGCTGGCGGCGATCATGTCCGGCGCGATGCTGCTGCGGCATGTGGGAGAGCGCGACGCGGCGGCGGCGGTGGAGAAGGCGGTGGAGGAGTACCTGGCCTCGGATCGCCCGAAGCCGATAGAGCAGGGCGGACCGGCGACGACGGCGCAGGTGGGAGACGCGGTGCGGGGTTGCATGTAAAACCGCTGCGGGATGAAGATAACAATTTGATCTTCTCAAGGCGGCGGCAGCGCCTCGTTCAGACTGCCCCGGCGGTATCCCCGCAAATCGAGGGCGACGTAGCGATACCCGATTTGCCGTAGCGCCCTGTCCGCCGCCTCCCACAACTCCTCGTGGCTGAAACGATCCCTGTCCGCCGCCTCCACCTCGATGCGGGCCACGTCTCCGTGGTCCCGTACCCGCACATTGCGGAATCCCAACCCGGCCAAAAACACTTCCGCCCGCTCAATGCGCCCCAGCGCCTCCGCCGTGATCGCCGTCCCGTAGGGAATGCGGGAGGCGAGACAGGCGAAGGACGGCTTGTCCCACGCGTCCCTCCCCCGCAGACGCAACAGCTCCCGCACGTCGGCCTTCCCGAGACCGCAATCGCGCAGGGGACTCGCCACCCCGAGTTCCCGCGCCGCTTTGGCGCCGGGGCGGTAATCGTCTTCGTCGTCGACGTTCGCGCCGTCGGCCAGCGCCTCCGCGCCGTGGCTGCGGGCGAGGGCGAGGGCGAGGGCGAAGACGTCGCGCTTGCAGTGGTAGCAGCGATCGGGGCCGTTTTCGACAAAGCCGGGCAGGGCCATCGGGTCCCAGGCCGCGACGACGTGCCGCGCGCCCAGGGAGGCGGCGAAGGCGTCCGCCTCGCGGCCTTCCCATTCCGGGAAATTCGCGCCGCGCATGGTGACGGCCACGACATTTCCGGGGCCCAGGACCTCGCAGGCGACATCCAGGAGAAGCGTGCTGTCGACGCCTCCGGAAAAGGCGACGGCCAGGGTCGGGAAGCGGCGGAGGAAGTCGGCGAGGCGCCGGTATTTTTCCCGGAGGGCCGGGTCGTCCGGGGTCATGGTCATTGCATCACGATGGGCTTTCTGGAGCCCTCCTTCATGAACGAGTCGTGGTGGGCGATGAGCGTGTCGAAGCAGCGGCGGAGGTTGTCGGCGTCGGGGAGGCGGAAGACGGCGGCGTCCAGGTCGACGGCGCGGACGCGGGCGGTGACGTCGGCGAGGTAGGCGTCGTCGTCGATGAGGCGGAGGCAGAGTTCAAGCCATTGATCCCGCGAATCGGCGACGAGTTCGCCCAGGCCGATGCGATCCAGCACGGCGGCGGCGTAGCGGTTGTATTCATGGCGTCCCCGGAGCACGGTGAGGGGGAGGCCGATGACGAGGGCGTCGACGGCGGTGGTGCCGCCGCCGAAGGGGTGGGAATGCATGGTGAAGCGTCCTTTTTCCTGCTGCTCCATGTAATCCTGGTAGGGGTAGTTGGGATGGATGTAGAAGCTGTCGCCCGGGAGGATGCGGGAGTAGTCCTGGATGGTGGCCATGAAGGAGGCGTTCCGGGTGATGCCGCAGCCGGGGAAGATGGAGTAGTGGACTTCGCGCGCGGCGCGTTCGAGGATGGTTTTCAGGAGGAGCGCCATGTCGTGGTTGTTCTTCATGTGCATCCAGGGGAGGTTGATGATGAACCACTCGGGTTTTTCGGGGAATTCGGGGACATACTTCGGCTTGACCGGCTGGACGGAGAGGCCGGGCAGGAGCACGAGGCGCTCGTCGTAGTTGTCTTCGGGGGCGTCGTGAGTCTCGACTTCGGCGCCGCTGATGAAGTAGTCCATTTCCGGGCAGGCGGAGCTGACGGGGTGTCCTGTCCCCATGCACTGGATGGGCGCCAGGCGCATACTGGCGAGATAGATGGATTCCTGGCTCATGCCCATGTCGGGGAAGTAGGCGAGCTGGAAATCGTTGTTCACGATGGGGGTGACGTTGATGAAATCGTTTGACGCCTCGATTTTGACGACGCGCTTGAACAGCGACCCGTCGGTCGGCCCGCCTTCGTGGAGGCCCCGGTCGAGATCGACGAGAGTGAGGTCGTAGTGGCGGGCGAGTTCGCGGACATAGGGTTCAAAGGCGCGGTGGACGGCGTGGCGCCCGTTCCAGAAGGAGCTGACGACGGCGATGGATTTCGGGCTGGGGGAGTTCCTGACCGCCGCCTTTGTGGCGAATTTCCCGATGCCGCGCACAAAGATGCGCTTCAGGAAACGGTCCCGCGCGTTGTCCACGTAGGTGCTGCGGAAGTAGCCGATGATGAGGTCGGAGTCGTAGGGTTCAAAGGCCGGGTTGGCGTGTTCGAGGAAATAGCGGCAGTTGTCGAGGACGACGGGGTCGACGTAGGTGTCGACGTAATTCCAGAGCGAGGCGTACCAGAGCGAGGCGAGGGAGGGGTTGACGGCGAAGAGGGCGTCCACGTCCAGCCGCATCCGGCTTCTGGGGGTATAGAGGAGGAGGACGCGGAGGAGGTTGTCCCGCATGTCCAGGACGCGCGTCAGGCATTCGTCGCCGTTTCCCAGGGGGGTGACGGCGAGGAGGTTGGTGATGTTGGCGTTGAGGAAGAGGAGGTATTCGTCGCCGGGGGCGAATTCCAGGCCGGGTTTGGTCAGGGCTTTGAACCAGATTTCGAAGAGTTTGGTGAAGTAATCCTGGTCGCCCGGGGCGAAGGTGCCGAGGTTTTGCCGGCGGGTGGCGGTGATGATGGCTTTGAAGCGTTCGAGAAAGCCGCGGTAGTCGCGCCGGCGGACGAGTTTGTCGAGCAGGTCGATGGGGACGCGTTCGCAATAGGGCGCATCGCGTTGCAGGAGGAGGAGCAGGGTTTCGTCGAAAAGGGCAGTCGTATCCATGCGACAAAGTGTACGGAAAAGGTTGCCGGACCGCAAGGGGGCGGAAGCCCAGGGCAGGGTCATTCGGTTCTCTTTATCATGACGTCGTCGATAGCTCTGTGATGGACAAGCAGTCGAGGCGAATTATTGCGGTTCAGCGCGCGTGAACAGAGTTATGGTTGAGAATGTGGGAAATAGTATCCACCTAAAATGAAAGGAGGTGTAGCAATGATTTATCCCACTCTCACAACATGTATTCCGCCGCGCCTGAGCACCTCTCCGGTTATCCCGTTCTTGTCGCAGCTGGGAGAACCGCCCTTGAGATATGCCCGCCGCGCTCCAACCTGCTTTGCAATCTCCAGGGTGATGTACGACCCGCGTATGTGAAATTCCGTCACGTCCTCGCCCGTCTCCGGCGCGAAGAGTCTCCACCCTTCATCCAATATCTGCGCTCCTGTGCCGCCACGCAAGGTCTCGCTTGTGCGGGGCGTCGGCATGCCTCCCAACTGTTCGGGGCAGACAGGCACGATGATGTATTTTTCTTTCAATTTTGTGAGAAAATCATCCCGTCTTTTGGCGCATCGCCCATGCCA
>QMCE01000692.1_pt1 | contig 17636 bp, 13 predicted proteins | sample 1821851 | NCBI WGS metagenome assembly QMCE01 (sample SAMN09453174, study PRJNA476694) | Termite gut metagenome, whole genome shotgun sequencing project. | isolation source: worker | host: Odontotermes sp. | place: South Africa:Pretoria | collected 2016-01-28
GTCGGGAATCGGCCGTGACAGGTAGGAGCCCCGAAACGACGGAATGGCGCAGAACGCACAACGCCGGTCACAGCCGGAGGCGATCTTCAGCGGAGCAGACGGCCCGTCGTGCAGACGCCGACGGGCGACGGGGCCGCTCGCCGGAGCGTGGCCCGGCACCCAGACGCCAGGCGCGTCGGACGGGTGGCCCGCCTGGCCTGACGTCGACGGCTCGGCCCCGGCACGGGAACGCTCGGCTGGCGCCACGGGTACAAGATGCCGCCGGTCGATCGGCGCGCGCGGCGTGGGCGGGTGGCCGTCGAGGATGGCCCGCAGTTCGGCGCCGATGTCCGGGTAGTCGTCGAAGCCGAGCACCGTGACCTCGGGCAGCTCGCGGGCGAGCTCGGCCCCGTAGCGTTCCGCCAGGCAGCCCACGGCGACGACAGCTCGCACTCCGTCGTCCCTCAGATCGGCCGCCTGCAACAGGGTGTCGATCGAGTCCTTCTTCGCCTGGTCGATGAAGCCGCAGGTGTTGACGACGACCACGGCCGCGTCCGCCGGCTCGTCGACCAACGAGAAGCCGCCGACTTCCAGATTCGCGGCCAACTCTTCCGCGTCGACGTCGTTGCGCGCACACCCGAGCGCCACGATATGCACCGGGATCGTTGAAGCCACGGTGGGCAGCCTACCGGCAAAGCCTATGTGGCCGCTGTGGGCCAGCCCTCGCGAACGCCTCGTGTAGCATGTGCACGTGTCACATGTGGAGGAGTTGATATGACGAACGTGACGTTGGCATTTGACGATGAGTTGCTCGAACGCGGACGCGAATACGCCCGCAAACAAAACCTGTCGTTCAACGCCCTGGTGAGACAACTGGTCGACCAGCGCACACGCCCAGGCGACGACTGGCTGGACGACGTCTTCTCCTTCGCCGACGAGTTGACAATCGACTCCCGGGGGGAAAGGTGGAGCCGCGATGAGCTTTACCGCTCCTGATAACCAGCCGGTCTTCCTCGACACCAACGTGTTGGTGTACACCATCGACAGCAACGATCCGCTCAAGCAAAGCCGAGCCAGAGAGACGCTTCGGACGCTTGCCCACCAGGGCTCCCCGATCATCTCGACTCAGGTGTTGATGGAGTTTTACAACGTCGCAGCGAACAAGCTCACAATCGACAAGGTCGATGCCAGAAGATTCGTCGAAGACTTTTCACGCATGCACGTCGTGGCCGTTGACGTGCCGTTGATCAAACGGGCTATCGACACGTCGATCCTCGCGCAACTGTCTTTTTGGGACGCGCTGATCGTCTCGGCGGCCGAACAAGCGGGCTGTTCCGTCCTTCTGTCGGAGGACCTCAACGCCGGCCAGACGATCAACGGCGTGAAGATCGTCAACCCGTTCGCGTAGCGACGACTCCTCAGCCGCGCAGGTTGGCGAGCACGTCGTCGAGGTCGTCGGGTTTGACGAGCACCTCGCGCGGCTTCGAGCCCTCGGACGGGCCGACGACGCCACGGGTCTCCAAGATGTCCATGAGCCGTCCGGCCTTGGCGAAGCCGACCCGCAGCTTGCGCTGCAACATCGACGTCGACCCCAGCTGCAGGTTGATGACGAGCTGGGCGGCTTCGAGCACGAGCTCCAAGTCGTCGCCGATGTCTTCGGCCACTTTGTGCGCGCTCTCGACGGGCGCCTGCACGTCGTCGCGGTACTGCGGCGCGAGCTGGTCGGTCACCGTCTTGACGACGGCGCGGATCTCCGCCTCGCTGACCCACGCGCCCTGGACGCGCAACGGCTTGCTCTGCCCCATAGGCAGGAACAGCGCGTCGCCCTGCCCGACGAGCTTCTCCGCCCCCGGCTGGTCGAGGATGACGCGCGAGTCGGTCATCGAGCTGGTCGCGAACGCCAGCCGCGACGGCACGTTCGCCTTGATCAGCCCGGTCACCACGTCGGTGGACGGTCGCTGCGTCGCGAGCACCAGGTGGATGCCCGCCGCGCGCGCCAACTGGGTGATGCGCACGATCGAGTCTTCGACATCGCGCGGGGCGACCATCATCAGGTCGGACAGCTCGTCCACGATCACGAGCAGGTAGGGGTACGGAGCGAGCACGCGTTCCGAGCCCGGCGGCAGCTTGACCTCGCCCGCCCGGACCGCCTTGTTGAAGTCGTCCACGTGGCGGAAACCGAAGGCCGCCAGGTCGTCGTAGCGCTGGTCCATCTCGCGCACCACCCACTGGAGCGCCTCGGCCGCCTTCTTGGCCGACGTGATGATGGGCGTCACCAGGTGCGGGATGCCCTCGTAGTGCGTCAACTCGACGCGCTTGGGGTCGACGAGCATCAGGCGCACTTCGTCGGGCGTCGCCCGCATGAGGATGGACGTGATGAGCGAATTCACGAAGCTCGACTTGCCCGAGCCGGTCGCGCCGGCCACGAGCAGGTGCGGCATGCGCGCCATGTTGGCCACCACGTAGCCGCCCTCGACGTCCTTGCCCAAGCCGACGGTCAGCGGGTGGTGGTCGTTGCGCGCCCGGTTGGAGCGCAACACGTCACCCAGCGAGACGATCTCTTTGTCGGCGTTGGGAATCTCGATGCCGATGGCCGACTTGCCCGGGATGGGCGACAGGATGCGGACGTCGGCGGAGGCCACGGCGTAGGCGATGTTCTTGGCCAGCGTCGTCACCTTTTCGACCTTGACGCCGGCGCCCAGCTCCACCTCGTAGCGGGTGACCGTCGGCCCGCGGGTGTAGCCCGTGACCGTCGCGTCGATCTCGAATTCCTTGAACACGCCGGCGAGGCTGCCGACGACCGCGTCGGACGCCTGGGTGCGCGCCTTCGGCACGGTGCCGGCCTTCAGCAGGGACGCCTCAGGCAGCACGTACATGATGTCGCTCTCCAGCAGCGGCTGCTCGCCGCGCAGCGACTCGCCCGACGCCAGCGGCGCAGGCGCCTCGGGAGCCGTGGTGGCGGGCGCCAGACCGGCTGTCACCTTCGCCACCTTGTCCCAGTCGTCGTCGGCCTGGGCCACGTCGCTCTCGACGTCGTCGTCGATTGAGCCGTCCAGTTCCAGCGTGGGCGGCACGTCCGCGACGAGCGGCGTCTCATACGGCTGGTCATGGTGGAAGCCGCGCGGTTCGCCCTTGGGCGTCCGCCGCATGCGGCCGACGACGCCCCGTGCCCGATCGCCGAGCTCATGGACGGGGATGCCGAAGATGACGAGCACGCCGAAACCGGCGACGATCACGAGGATCGGCACCGCCAGCCACACCGACACCAGGTCGACGAGGAACGACGAAGCGACGAAACCGAGGTATCCCCCGGCGTCGCGGATGGCGGCCGGGTCGGTGCGCGGCAGGCCGTGCGCGATGTGGATGAGGCCGAGCACGCCGAACAGGGCGAGCACCCAACCGATGACTTGCCGTCCAACGGGACCGTTGTGATCGGGGTGGCGCAGGGTGCGCCAAGCCATCAGGAAGAACAGCACAGGGACGACGTAGCCGAACGATCCGACCAACGTCGTGACTCCGATGTGGACTGCCTGCCCCAGCAGACCCGGCAGTCCGAACCAGAATTGGCCGGCGACGACCAAGCCGACGATGAACAGGAACAGGCCCACGCCGTCGCGCCGCAGCGCCGGATCGATGTCACGGGCGCCGTCGCCGATGGCGCGCACGCCACCGCCGAGCACGTGTCCAAGGCCACGCCAGCAGGTCGCGATGGCGTGGCCGATCGTCCCCATCACCGAACGCGTCGGCGGCTTCGGCGCAGGCTTCGAAGGCCCGCGCGTGGACGTGCGGGCTGGGGCTTTCTTACTTCCCGACGCGCGAGCGGCGGTCGACCGCGAAGACGCAGCCGACCGGCTCCGCGATGGGGAAGACGCGCGGGTCGCCATGAAACGAAGCGTAGGCGATGGGTGAAAGATTGGCGAACAGACGCGCCGCGTCACCTCAGTCCCGCCCGAAGTGCTCCCATCCGCCGGCCCCGTCCCACGGCTTGCCGTCGACGGTCACGCCCGCCCCGGCAGCCACCCGTCCGATCACCAACCAGTCTCGTGGCACGTCGGCCGCCGCGAACGTGGCGGCGAGCGCGTGATCGTCACCGCCGCCGAGCACGAAGCTGAGCGGGTCGGCGCCGCCGAGCGCCGCCGCGACCGCCTGCTGCGCGTCGCTGACCGGGAGCGCGTCCGTGTGGATGTCGATGCTCACGCCGGACACCGCCGCGATGTGGCTCAGATCGGCCACCAACCCGTCTGACACGTCGATCATGGCGGAGGCCCCCGCGATGGCCGCAACCACACCTTGGCCGTAGGGCGGTTCGGGCACCCGGTGCGCCCGAACGGCGGCCGCCGGCGACCGGAAGCCGCGCGTCAACACCGCGAGCCCGGCTTGGGCCATGCCCAGGCGACCCCGGACGGCGACCAGTTGCCCCGGTCGCGCTCCTGCCCGCGTCACCGGAGCACGGCCGTCCATGTCGCCGAGCACGGTGCTCGTGACGGTGGCAACCGGCCCGCGGGACAGATCGCCGCCGACGAGGCTCACACCGGCCCGTTCGCATTCCTCGCGCATCCCGTCGCGCAGCTCCGCCACCCTGGCCTCGGCCGTCCCGTCGGGCAGCACCAAGGCCACCACGAGCGCGACTGGCCGCGCGCCGTCCGCTTCCAGATCGGCGACGCTCGACGCGACCGCCTTCCGCCCGACGTCGTGCGCACTGGACCAATCCCAACGGAAATGCACGCCCTCGACCATGACGTCGGTGGAGACGGCGAGGTCGTCGTGCAACCGCAGGACAGCGCAATCATCGCCCGGCCCCTCGACCACCTGGACGCCTTGGGGCAGCTCACGGGTGATGAGGTCGATGAGTTCGAACTCGCCCGGCATCAACGCCGCCCTGATGGGCAGTCACACATCGAATTCATGACGCCCACGCTACCGTCCGCCTAAGCGGCTGTCCCCACCGGGAGCGTCCGCGGTTTCCACGTCGGGCGAGAGGCCTCAAAGGCGGCGATCTCGTCCTCGTGGCGCAGCGTCGCGGCGATGTCGTCGAGGCCCTCCAGCAGGCGGTGGCGTGTGTGGCCGTCGATCTCGAACGGCACGACGAGGTCGCCCGCCTGAATCGTCTTGGCCGCCAGGTCGACGGTGAACTCGATGCCCGGCGTGGCAGTCGCGACGTCCCACAACTGCTCGACCACGTCGTGCGACACGGTGGCCACGAGCAGACCGGCCTTGCCGGCGTTGCCTCGGAAGATGTCACCGAACCGCGAGCCGATGACGACCTTGAAGCCGTAATCCTGCAGCGCCCAGACGGCGTGCTCGCGCGACGATCCGGTGCCGAAATCGGGCCCGGCGATCAGAACGGAGCCGGCCTTGTAGGCGGGGTCGTTCAGCACGAACGCCGGGTCGCCGCGCCAAGCGGCGAACAGTCCGTCTTCGAACCCGGTGCGGGTCACGCGTTTAAGGTAGACGGCTGGCACGATCTGGTCGGTGTCGACGTTGCTGCGCCGCAGGGGGACGGCGATGCCGGTGTGGGTCGTGAACTTGTCCATGATGGCTTCTCCTTACGCCAAATCGGCCGGTGAACTGAGCGTGCCCCGGATGGCGGTCGCCGCCGCGACCGCGGGCGACACCAGGTGGGTGCGCCCGCCCTTGCCCTGGCGGCCCTCGAAGTTGCGGTTGGACGTGGACGCGGCCCGCTCGCCGGGCGCGAGTTGGTCGGGATTCATGCCGAGACACATCGAGCAACCGGCGTGCCGCCATTCGGCGCCGGCGGCTGTAAAGACGGCGTCGAGCCCCTCGGCTTCGGCCTGCTGCCGGACACGCCCAGAGCCGGGCACCACGAGCATGCGCACGCCGTCAGCCACCTTGCGCCCCTTGAGCACGGAGGCGGCGAGCCGGAGGTCTTCGATGCGCCCGTTCGTGCAGGAGCCGAGGAACACCGTGTCGACACGGATGTCGCGCATCGGCGTGCCCGCCGTCAGGCCCATGTAGGCCAGCGCGTTCGCGGCGGCAGCACGGGCCACCTCGTCGCCGAAGCTCGCCGGATCGGGCACCGCCGCGTCGAGCGGCACGCCCTGGCCGGGGTTCGTGCCCCAGGTGACGAACGGGGAGAGCGACGAGGCGTCCAGGCGCACCTCGGCGTCGAACACTGCGTCGTCGTCGGTGCGCAGCGTGCGCCAGTAGGCGACCGCCGCGTCCCAGTCGGCGCCCTGGGGCGCGTGGGGACGACCTTTGAGGTAGGCGAACGTCGTGTCGTCGGGGGCGACCATGCCGGCCTTGGCGCCCCACTCGATGCTCATATTGCAGATCGTCATGCGGCCCTCCATCGACATGTGCTCGATGGCCTCACCCCGGTATTCGACGATGTAGCCCTGGCCACCACCGGTGCCTTCCTGCGCGATCAGCGCGAGCACGACGTCTTTCGGTGTGACGTCGGCGGGCAGCGCGCCGTCGATGGTGACGGCCATGCGCTTGGGCCGGGCCTGCGGCAGCGTCTGAGTGGCGAGCACGTGCTCGACCTCGGACGTGCCGATGCCGAAAGCCAGAGCGCCGAACGCGCCGTGCGTCGCCGTGTGGGAGTCGCCGCACACGACCGTCAGGCCGGGCTGGGTCAGGCCGAGCTGCGGGCCGACGACGTGGACGACGCCTTGGTCTGGATCGCCCAGCGAGTGAATCGGGACGCCGAATTCGGCGGCGTTGCGACGCAGCGTCTCGACTTGCAGCCGCGACACCGGGTCGGCGATCGGCTGGTCGATGTCGGTGGTCGGGATGTTGTGGTCTTCCGTGGCCATCGTGAGGTCGGGGCGACGGACGCGCCGCCCCGCGAGGCGGAGGCCGTCGAACGCCTGCGGGCTCGTCACCTCATGGACGAGGTGCAAATCGATGTACAACAGGTCAGGTTCGCCGGGTGCCTGCCGCACGACATGTGCGTCCCACACCTTGTCACTGAGTGTTTTGCCCATGCGCATCTCCTTCCAACCCACGCTTCTGCTGTGGCTGCAGAAGCGGTCCACGCCATTCTCACTTGCATGTCACGATACAAGACGGCAGTATCAGACTATGGACAATGCGAGCGGAGTAGGCGTACTCGACAAAGCAGCCCTAGTGCTGACTGCCCTGGAACAAGGGCCAACAACTCTAGCGGGTCTGGTGACGGCGACCGGCCTGGCCCGACCAACGGCGCACCGGCTCGCCGTGGCGCTTGAACACCATCGGCTGGTCAGTCGTGATCTGCAGGGCCGATTCGTGCTCGGCCCGCGCCTGACGGAGTTGGCCTCCGCCGCCGGCGAGGACCGTCTGCTCGCCACCGCCGGGCCGGTGCTCATCCGGCTGCGCGACATCACCGGCGAATCAGCCCAGTTGTACCGCCGACAGGGCGATTTCCGCGTCTGCGTCGCGGCCGCCGAGCGGCCGTCGGGGCTGCGCGACACCATCCCGGTTGGCAGCCAGCTCACCATGTCGGCGGGCTCGGCCGCCCAAGTGCTGCTCGCCTGGGAAGACCCGGAACGCCTCCAGCGCGGCCTGCAAAATGCCGTGTTCTCGGCCGTCGCGCTGTCGACCGTCCGCCGGCGCGGCTGGGCGCAATCGGTGGCCGAACGCGAGCAGGGCGTAGCCTCGGTGTCGGCGCCGGTCCGCTCCCCCAGCGGCAAAGTGATCGCAGCGGTCAGCGTGTCTGGGCCGATTGAGCGACTGACCCGCCAGCCCGGACGGCTGCACGCTCCAGCCGTCATCGCGGCCGCCGAGAAACTCACCGAGGTGTTGCGTCGCACGGGCGGCGAGTAGGCCCGACTAGCCCGCCAGCCCTCGGCGCACGATGGCTTCGAACGCGTCCATCCACGGGCCGAAATCGTTGACGCAGGGCACACGGACGAACGCCTCGCCACCGTGCGCCATGAACGCGTCGCGGTTGAGCATGCCGATCTCTTCGTCTGTCTCCAGACAATCGGCGGCGAAGCCCGGGCAGAACACGTCGAGTCGTTTGGCCCCGCGGTCGGCCAGGTCGGCGACCGTCGCGATGGTGGCCGGCGTGAGCCACGCGGCCGGGCCGAATTTCGACTGATAGGTCATCAAGCACTCGTCGGGGGTCAGGCCGAGCCGTTCGCGCAGCAGGCGCGTCGTCGCCTCGCATTCGGTCGGGTAGCGGTCACCGTTCCGCACAGCGGCGACCGGAATGCCATGGAAGCTGAGCAGCAGTTTGTCGCCGTGCGCGAAATCGGGACGGCCCTTCTCCGCCCACGTCTCCTCGATGCGGCGCGCGGCGGCGGCGATGTAGCCCGGATCGTCGAACCACGGCTGGACGACCCGGACGTCGAACAGTCCTTCGTGCGAACGCTGGTAGCGCGTGAGCGCGTCCGTCACGGTCGCCACGGTCGTGGTCGAGAACTGCGGGTACATCGGCACGACGAGGACGTGCCGCACACCGTCGGCCGCCAGGCCATTGAGCACGCTCGCGAAACTCGGTTCGCCGTAGCGCATCGCCAAAGCCACCCGGACGCCGTCACCCAAACGCTCCGCGAGGGCGTCCCGCTGCGCCAAGGAGTGCACCATCAAGGGCGAGCCTTGCGCCGTCCAGACGCTCGCGTACTTCGCCGCCGATTTCCGGCCGCGGACCGGCAACACGAACAGTTCAAGGATGGGCCGCCAAACGGCGGGCGGCATGGTCACGATGCGCCGGTCGGACAGGAACTCGCGCAGGTAGCGGCGGACGGCGTCAGGTGTGGGGCTTTGCGGCGTTCCCAGGCTCACCAGGACGACCGCCGTGTCAGGCACCACCATGCGTCTCTCCCGTTCAGCCATGAACGAATGAAACCCTTGGATCACCAAGGGTTTCATCTGGTAGCCCCGAGCGGATTCGAACCGCCGTTTCAGCCTTGAGAGGGCCGCGTGCTAGGCCGCTACACAACGGGGCCACGACCACCGAAGCGGTCATGGACGGGGTATCGCTACCCCGGCTTGCTTTGCACTGAGGCCTCCGGGCACTTCTACCCATCGGCCTCTGTGTTGGAGTGTCCAGATACTTCCGTATCTTTCAACCCCTGCCTTGGTTTCGGAACACAAGCAAGCCTGTGTTCACTCAACCTGCGTTGGGGTGTTTAGGTACTACGTACCCGTCAACCCCTGCCTTGATCTCGGGAGATGAGCAAGCTCATCTCCTCTCGATCTGCGTTGGGGTACCAGGACTCGAACCTAGACTGACGGAACCAGAATCCGGCGGGCTGCCAATTACCCCATACCCCAGCGCCAGCTCAGTGAGCCAGCGACCGATGACTCTACTAGATGCATCGCCAGTGACCAAACGCGATTGAGGTGAGAGGCACGGGAACCCGTTCACGTGACCGAACCGATTAAGCGTTCAAGGCGCGCAGCACCGGCAACGCGATTGAGGTGAGAGGCACGGGAACCCGTTCACGTGACCGAACCGATTAAGCGTTCAAGGCGCGCAACGCCACCAATCGGCGCCCCACCTGGGACTCGAACCCAGAACCGGTTGATTAGAAGTCAACTGCTCTATCCAGTTGAGCTAGTGGGACCACACCGATGCTAGAGGATCAGTTCCACGATCCGCATCCTGAATGGCCAACAAGTCGCAGCGTCACACGGCGCGGCTGTCCGAGCGTCACGTAGGGCCCGCTGGAAGCGTCTGGGACGCTCCCGACACCAACGATGCCAACGACAATGCCCGCAGCCAGCGAGCACCAAAACGACGCGCATAGAAGCGCTTGTCCCCATGCCGTCGTAAAGTTGACCCACGTGAATGACCTACTCGTATGGATCGACTGCGAAATGACCGGCCTCAGCCTGGCCGACGACGCGCTCATCGAAGTGGCCGCGCTGGTCACCGACGGCCAGCTCAATGTGCTCGGCGACGGTGTTGACGTCATCATCAAGCCGCCGCAGGCCGCTCTCGACCAGATGGACGAGTTCGTCCACCAGATGCACACCACCTCCGGCCTGCTGCCGCTGCTCGACGGCGGCATGACGATGGCGGACGCCGAGGCCGTCGTGCTCGACTACGTGCGCACCTACGTCAAGGAACCCCGCAAGGCGCCGCTCGCCGGCAACACCGTCGGTACTGACCGGACCTTCCTAGCGCGCGACATGCCCGAGTTGGAGGGCTATCTGCACTACCGCAACGTCGACGTGTCGTCGCTCAAAGAGCTGGCCCGCCGCTGGTTCCCCCGCGTCTTCTTCAACACGCCCGACAAACAAGGCAATCACCGCGCGCTCGCCGACATCGCCGAGTCGATCGAAGAACTGATGTACTACCGCGAAGCCCTCTTCGTCGCTCCCCCGGGGCCGACCACGAACGCCGTCAAGAAAATCGCCGCCCAGTACGGCGGATCGCTGACCGCGCGGTTCGCGGCCACGAACGAATCTCGCTAAACTAGGCGGGCCCGATGCCGCAGGCGTCGGACATGGTGGCTGTAGCTCAGTTGGTAGAGCTCCTGGTTGTGGTCCAGGCGGCCGCGAGTTCAAGTCTCGTCAGCCACCCCAAATCGTTCAAGATTGAACCTGCGACACCCTGAACCGCTGGTTTTCGCTTCTTCCCCCCTGATGTGCCTGTGACTAGGGCGTATGACTCGGCATCCTTGATGAGGTCGGGATCGTGGAACAGGGAGTACGGCGGCTCAAGCTGGATTCTCACCGTCCGGACGTGGTTCAGACTGTCGCGCTGCTCCCCTGCCCTGGGTGCGTCGTCGACGAGGATGCGACGGAAGAAGGTCTGGTTGGCCAACCGTTTCGTGTCAGCGTTCGACATCGCATATAGCCTTGCCGGATCAGCCAACAACACCAAGGCGTCGTCAAGGTAACGCCTGTTGGCGGCATAGTCGGTGGACAAGACGGCGATCTCTCGTTTCAGGTTCTCCAACTGTTCACTCAACCCCCGCTGCTTCCGGGTCATCACATCCAGATCGAGACTGCCCTTCAAGTGGGCATCGAGCAGTTGGTCCTGTTCATCCTCGATCTGTTTCCGCCTGGCCGCGAGCGCCTCAAGCTCGGGTTTCGCCTCGGCCATCAGCACGTCGTAACGGGAGTTCACCAAGTCACGAATGGCAGACCGTTGTCCGGCTGGGATCACAAGATTGTCGTACTCGGCAGCCACGAGGTCTTCCACGTCTTCGATTCGTACTGCTTGGAAGGTGCAGTCGGTCTTGCGGTACTGCCTGCCCGAGCAGACGAAGTAGGGGTAGATCATTCCGGTATGAGAGCGGGCGTGCACGATGATGAGCCGCGACTCGCACCGTCCGCAATACACCAGTCCTTTCAGATAGTGATCGTGGACCTGGGTGCGGTCGAGCGCCGACTTGTGGCTCTCCAACACCTGCTGAACCCGGTAGAACACCTCGGGCGGGATCAACGGCTCGTGACTGCCGCGATAGGTATCACCCCGGAACACCACCACCGTGCCCTTGTAGTACGGGTTGGCCAGAATCCAGTGCATCCCCGACTTCGACACCGGCTTGGCCGGACGTTTCGGCGAGGGCTTCGTCGTCAAACCGCGCGCGGCGAGTTCGCCGTGCAGTTGGGAGATCGTCCAGTTGCCCGACGCGAATGCTTTGAACGCCCAAGCGATCAGCGGGCCGCGCACCGGGTCGATCTGTACCGTGCGGACCTCACGGCCCAGGTCGTCACGCACCCCTACGTTGAGGTAGCCCAGCGGAGCCATCGTCGGTGTCCCACCCGATTTCGCCTTCTGCGTCATGCCCTTGATCGATTCGGTGGCCAGATTCCTGGAGTAGAACTCCGCGAAAGAGGAGAGGATGCCGTGCATCAGCATCCCCGAGGGCGTCTCGTCAATGTTTTCCGATGTGGACACCAACTGCACCCCGGCCTGCTGCAAAGCCAGATGGATCGTCACATCATCAGCCCGGTTACGGGCCAGCCGGTCGATCTTGTGAACGATGCAGTAGTCGATCCGATGAGTGGCGATGAACTGCAACATCTGCAACAACGCCGGACGGTCAGCTTTCCGCGCCGACTCCCCAGCATCCACGAACTCGGCCACCACCACAGCATCAAGATCGGCAGCCTTCTTCTGATTCGCCTCACGCTGGGCCGGGATCGAATACCCCTCGGACTCACCGCCCCTCTCGGCCTGCTCAGTCGTCGAGACCCGAAGATAGGTGACAGCGGCCGCCCGCCCGCCGAGCGGAACAGGCCAGGCTTGCCCGGCGTTGACTGTGGTGTTGGTAAGGGTGTCCATGGCGATCCTTAGATGGTAGGGCGAAATTGATTCTTGCCAGGCCACCAATGGCGCTCTGCGCCCGGCCCCTCCGGCCCGCCTCACGACTGGCCTTCGAAGCGCTGTTCCGCTCCTGCACAATCGGGGAGCACCCGGCCCCATTCCGCCTAACCGGCGAACGAGGCAGCCCTACTATCTTTCCTGGCTACGGGACTGATTCTAGACGATCACACCACCTCGGCGTGATCCAACGCCACGCCTGGCGCTACCGACACTTGATGAAAAGTCTGATTGCCTCACCATCCCCCGCAGCGCATCGTCTTCAGTACCATCGTGGCGGGAGAGAGCGAACATGATAATGACATCCGCCAAAGCGTTCATGTCCACCGGGTCATTCGGCTCGGCCCTCAGCCTGAGCCGACGCTGATCTTGCGACTGATAATCCGTTTTACGTTGATACGTGCTTCCCATACCCTTCAGGTGCGCAACCACCACCAACCACAAGTTTGCAGCTTCGATATGGCGAATGGCTGGACGCTTCCCCAATCCGGTATTCTCACAGTTCAAGGTTTTAGCCCACCGAATTTCGTTAGTGAAGTGGTGGCGCAAGACTATCAAGGCTTGTCACACGGTGTCGCCGAATCTGCGACACCGCACCACTTGGCGTTATGCGCTTGCGCCACCATCAGCCCCGGTAACCTCATCGCCCTGGTGTTTCGCACGCAGCGACTCTTGATAACGCGCCTCATTCTCACGTCGGAGGCGTTTCAAGGATGCATGTAACGTCGGCAATGCAGGAGCGGCATCGCAGAGAAATAGCTCAACGCGCTGATCCATACGCCGAGCAGCCGCCACCGCCTGACGAGCCTCACGCTTCATCGCCGCCGTGACCGCGTGCAGCCCGCGATGTTGAAGCTTCTTCAGCCGGGCTACCGCCACCACCTTGACCGCACTGTCAGCGGGAGCCTCTGCAACGACCTGCTTCAGATCATCGACCAACACCAGCGTGTGCACCCGGTCATAGAGCCAGCTCACCGGCTCCCCGCTATCAATCGCCGTGTACGCATCCAAAGCCGTACCCCGCAACGCTAGTGGCCGCTCCACATCGAAGGCGACCTTGCGCAGCCACAACACCTTCTCCAACGTCGTATGCGACACCCCAGCCCCAAGCCGCTCAGCAGCAATCCGACGCGCATCCCGCTTCCCAACCGGCAACTGAGCCTCACCCGTGACAGGCGTCCCGCCGAAACGGCTCGCCTCCTGGCGGGCACGCAAACCCACAGCCACCTCCGCCTTGATGCAGGCATACCTGTCAGCCAGAGTCGTCAATGACGCCCCGTACCTCGCTATGCTGCCCCCAGCGCTCATGTCCCCTCCCTCTCACATGGATCAAATAAGGTGCGCAACGATTCCCCACATATCTTGGATGCAGAAGCGAGACATGCAGACGCTGCACGGACTGACCTGCACAGCATGCAACGCAGGCGCCTTTCATCGAGGCATGCCACCATTGGGCAGGCTCTACTCGTTGGGTTGCATCCCCGGTTGCACATGTCTGCATTTCCTACCCTCTTTCCTCAGATGCAGGTCCTCACCAAGTAGTCGATTGACACGGCACAAAGTTAAGCCGACGCTCGTCGACCACCACTCAGACACAACCCAACACCCTGCGCTGCTTACCACCAGACGGATCACACCTCTTGCTGACGAGGAACCCGAGCCCGCTGCGACCCTCGTCAGCCAGAGGTGTGAACTCTGCAAAGCGGAGATTCGAAGGCTGAACTGGGAGGAAAAGCGCGGGCAGTACCTGCATGGCAAGAGAGCTATGCAGGTTGAATCCCCGAGCTTCACCATGCAGGGATGCACTGCAACGCCTCGCTGTGACCGCCCCTCATCCGCACTTTGTCGTTACCAGCCGATAGAATCTCAGTCATGGCAACTACAGGCGGGCCGATCGAGCAGGACACGATCCGTGATCGCATTCTGCCCGCTGTCTTGGCATCTGGCTGGACAGATGATCAGATCGTCCGCGAGTTGCCCCTCAAAGCCCAGCAGACTCTGTCACTCGGTGGCGTCTTCCGTGATCTGGGCGATGGCTTCGCTGACATTGTCTTGGAAGCGACGCCTGGTACGCCCGTTGTGGTGATCGAAGCTAAGCGAAAGCACCGAACGGCTGACGACGCGATGCAGCAGGCGATCCGTTATGCGGAACAACTTGAAGCTCCGTTCGCCTACGGCGCCAATGGCCAAGAGATCATTGAGCGAAATATGAGAACCGGCCACGAGCGAAAGGTCAGTGCGTTTGCAGCTCCGGCCTACGCTTGGTCGGAGTACCGCTCCTTCCATGGGCTGAGCGACGAGGGCGGCCAGCTAATCGCTCAGCCCATGAACCGTAGTCGGCGTTCGGTCAGTGGCGACGTGATCGAACCTCGTTGGTACCAGACAAGGGCGATCAACTCGGTGCTTCGTGCTATGGCCAACGGTTCCCGGCGCATTCTGTTGTTGATGGCAACTGGTACGGGCAAAACTTTCACAGCGATGCAGATCGTGGCCAAGCTTCGGGAGTACGAAAAGTTAGTTCGTCCAGAGCGGAACTATCGAGTGCTCTATTTGGCCGACCGGGACATGTTGTTGAGCCAGCCGATGCGTAAGGACTTCGCACCGGCCTTTGGCAATGGTCTGCTTCGTCGAGTCCTCGGCAAGCCTGATGCGAGTGGTGAAATCTACTTCGCTTCCTACCAAGCACTGACAGGTAACAACCCTGACTCCCCAACCGCATTGGGCGAAGATTCGCCGATCTTCACAGCATTTCGACCCGATTTTTTCGACCTGGTGATTGTGGACGAATGCCACCGAGGTTCAGCCGACGCGAACTCTTCATGGAGAAGAGTGCTAGACCACTTCTCTCCGGCGATCCAGTTGGGACTGACAGCCACACCACGCGATGATACAGTCAACAGCTACGACTACTTCGGCAACCCGGTGTTCACCTACTCCTTGAGAGATGGCATCGAAGACGGCTATCTTGCTCCTTACAAGGTTCGACGGGTCACCCTCACTCCAGATGCGGAAGGATGGGAACCAGCAGAGGGTGAACTTGATCGTTACGGTAAGGAAATCCCTGAGGGCACGTACACCACACGTGACTTTGAACGCATCGTCTCGCTCTTGGCACGCACAAAAGTGGCCGCTCACCATCTCTCGCTAACGCTGCGTCGTGATCCAACCGCCAGAGTCATAGTGTTCTGCGTAGACACTGAGCACGCTAACGACATGCGCCGGGCCCTCGTAGAGGAAAACCCCGATCTGGTGCGTGACGATCCGGAATGGGTAGTGCGAATCGTCGGGATTGAAGGCGAAAAAGAACGTCTGCTCGATGAGTTCACTGATCCGACACGGATCAGCCCAGCAGTAGCGACGACTTCACGCCTCTTGTCGACTGGTGTTGACATTGAGGACCTTAAGTACGTCGTACTCTTCCGTCCTATAGGCTCCATGATCGAGTTCAAGCAGATCATCGGGCGAGGCACGCGGCTCTACCCCGAAAAAGGGAAGACCCACTTCGAGATCATCGACTACGTAGGCGCGACGGCCCTCTTCACCGATCCGTCTTTTGATGGTTACCCAGCAGATGTTGTCGTTGAGACCGTTAATCAAGCTGGTGACATCATTGGCACCGATGATGTCCCCCCAGCCACCGACGAGTGTGGCGAGCAAGTCGAGGTGAATGAACCTGAACCACCCTTTGAAATCATCGATGCTCCTGATCCAACACCTCCACCCCCCATACCACCAAAGCGAAAGTACTACGTCGATGACGGCAATTTCTTCGTTGAATCGGACGGTAGATTCATCCCGGGAACGAAAGATGGTCAACTCGTCTTGACTGAATATGGCCAATTCGTCCGTGACCGTATTCGCGCAGTGAGCGATGCTGACGACCTACGGAAGAGTTGGTCTACGGCTGACTCCCGCCACAAACTAGTGACGATGCTGTCGGAAGACGGCATTGATCTCCGTGAGTTGATTGAGGCGTCAGGAGGATCCGACATTGACCCGTTGGACGCGCTGTTCCATTTGGCTTGGGACCAACCGGTTCGTACCCGATCCGAGCGTGCCCGAGGAGTTCGTGACGCTCACGCCGCCGAACTCGCCAACATGAGCCAGCGGGCCCGTGACATCCTTGAGGGCCTGCTACAACGTTACGAGACCTATGGCGTAACTGACATCGAAGACCCGAAGGTCTTCCAGCTTGAGCCGCTCAACCGGTTGGGTAGCCCCGTCGAGCTCGCCCAAGAACTCGGCGGTGCTGACAACCTCCGCGCTCAACTCACCCTAGTGCAGGGATGGATCTACAACTAGTACTTTAGGTATGCGCGTACAATCAACATATAACTAAAGTATTCATTGACCTCTGCATCCTGTAGACTGGCTGTTGTGGTACGAAACCGACAGGATCTCCGAAGGCAAGTCGAAGCCCTTGCCTTCGCTCAGGCTGGGTACTTCACCGCTGCCCAGGCGCTGGAAGCGGGCTACTCCTACCAAGCACAGAAATACCATGCCGATGCTGGTAACTGGGTGCGCGTTGATCGGGGCTTGTTCCGACTCCCCGCCTGGCCTAGCCGCCCAGATGACCCATATGTGATGTGGACCCTATGGAGCGGCGGCCAAGGCGTGGTTTCCCATGAGTCTGCCCTACAAGTTCATGGACTGTCGGACGTAGACCCCGCCAACATCCACCTCACAGTTCCCCAAGGTTTCCGAGCTGTCGACCCCATGGTCGTCACCCATATCGGCGAACTACCACCAGGAGACGTGGAAGAACGAGAGGCCTGGGCGGTGACCACTCCGCTACGCACGCTTGCGGACCTGGCGGCTGGTGATCTTTCGCAAGAGCACATCGACCAAGCAATCACCGAAGCTATCACTAGGGAGCTGATCACACGACGGTCACTGCTGCGTCGCACTGCTGACCTACCTGAACGTGCCGCACTACGCCTAGAACGCGCTCTAGCCCGGAAGGAAGAACGTGATGGCGACTAGTCCCGAAGCGCATGTCCTCAACAACCGAATCAACAGCCTCGCCAAGAGCGAAGGTGTTCCTCCGCAGCGTATCCGTAACCGCCTCGGCTTTCAGCGCATTCTGGCTCGGTTCTCCCAAGACCAAGGTTGGGTACTCAAGGGAGGATTCAGCCTTGAAATCAGGCTAGGCCTACACGCACGAGCCACCAAAGATCTCGATGTCCTCCATCTGGGCGAAAAGCTGACCGATTCCGACTTGATTCAGGCCCTGATCGAGGAGTCGCTAGAACGCGATCTTGGCGACGGCTTCACCTTCCAAGTTCGAAATGCCAAACAGATTCGTGCCGATGATGCGGAGCCATCGAGTTGGCGGGTCGGTATCGCTGTCTTCTATTTCAACTCACCGTTCAATTCCATCACCATCGATGTGGTGCAGACTAATGCTACACAGGCCGATACTGAGCCC
>QMCE01000693.1_pt1 | contig 17632 bp, 16 predicted proteins | sample 1821851 | NCBI WGS metagenome assembly QMCE01 (sample SAMN09453174, study PRJNA476694) | Termite gut metagenome, whole genome shotgun sequencing project. | isolation source: worker | host: Odontotermes sp. | place: South Africa:Pretoria | collected 2016-01-28
TTATCCTATTTTAAAGTTTTCTGGAATTTTCAAGGTTCGCTTTTGTCTCAGTTTACCATACTGCTCCTGCCCTTTGGTAGTCCTGAGTAGTAACAAAATAATAACCTATCCCCGAATACCCGACGCCTAAAGGCGCCAAGGGTATCCGGCTAGGGTAAACACACACCCATATAAAGCCGTCCAAAATCAGGCCAAATCATTTCAAGGAATCAAGATATTCTCCTCGCACTCGTGTGATAAAATCTTTCGAACGCCCGGTAATTTCCATTATCTCCCGGCGAGTTAATTCCTGCGCCAATAGTGCAATCACCGCTCCTTCTTCCTCCTGTTTTTTTGCTCTACGTGCCATATCTCGTTTTCCATTATACCAATTTTTCGCCCGCTGTCGTTCCTTTTTTATCTCCGCGCCAATGATGGTTTTTAGCTTCCGCTGCTCATCCAGCGTGATCTGCAATAAATTAATCAGCGTCGTATTGCGATAGTTGTATCCTTTTTCCCTATCGATCAACCACTTTGCATAGGCCTTCTCCGCGCTCTTAGTGTCTTGGCGCACAACACTTTCTGGGAGCGGATGGAGAAATTCCCGATTAAACGCTAGTGCCGCTTCCAACGCCGCTTCCGAACCCACGCAGAAACACGACCAATACCGATAGAGAAATACCATGCGACGTCGGCAATCTTCCAGCATATCCGCCTCCTTGCGCATATCCCGGAGCATAACGATATCTTCCAGTCTCGCCATGTGTAGGCTGTATGCATTATATAAATTAATAACCTTGCGATCTTGCGGACGCTTGGGAGGGGCTTTGTCCCTGGGTTGTTGTATTAGCTCCGGCAGATACATATCCCGCAGTGTATCCAAACGATAGCGCGCTATAAGGCCATCCTTCGGTTCAATCATCTCCGAATACATTCGTGCTTCCGTATTGTAGGTGCCTGGCAAACGTAGAACCCGCGTAACATCACTATAGTTGGCATCCAACCCTCCAATGGAGACGGTCGCGGCTGAAGATAGCCCCGCGCGAATACGCAAAGCCATAGTTTCACCTACCATTTTCCATAGTGGCAGACCCTGCTTTGGCAAAGATTCCAATAAATAGATAAGCTGCAAGCCACGCCCTGTGAATATAGCTACAGAGGGCGGCGGCAGAATATTTTCATTGAAAACAATGGCCTCCAAACCGTAAAAAGCATCCAGTATCGCATCGTAGGTAAAAATGTCTTTGTGAAAATCGATATCATAGCCTATGGCGTTCAACCGGAACAGTGTCTCCGCTCTACGAAATGGAGCACAAAAAGTTTGCAATGATAGATACAAATTCTTCTTTCCATCTGGAGCAACTTTACGTATATGCTGGAATAAATCAGCCCATTTATAACCTCTTTGTTTCCATTTTCCTGTTTTATTTTTTTCCGCCCACACAATAAAACCGCGCCCATCCGCATCATCTGCATGCACAGCACGAATATATTGTCGCATACTGGTCTTGTCTAACTGCATCGTCAATTGTTGGGCATAGACGGGTTTTTCCATAAAATAAAAGGCTCCCTTCTACCGAGAACCTCACGTATCGGCACTATATGCACGAACGATATGAAACCGCTTGACATACATAGCACTCATTAGGTACAATACCCATATAAACCAATACATTTGGTTCCCGTGAAAACAAGCGTTTTGAGCCGCCACAGCACGACGCTTGTTTTGTTTTTGCTACGTTCAATATTACGGTATGCGAAGAGTATCGTCAAGCAGTATTTCCGCTTGTCGGGAGCTTTTCCATATGTTGCGCTACTGCCGCATGGCTTATCGTGGCGTAAATTGCCGTTTAAATATCCGAATCGCCTTCGCTTTGCTATGGTGTTACATAACTCCTGATAGCTTCCAGTATTGCCGTTAGCCAAGAAAACACTCACATAATAGCTGGATGCTTCCAGTCGACAACGCAAAGAGCCATTGACGAGAAAATAAAATTCGTCTAAACTAAAATATAATCTTAGTTTAGACGGAGAATTTTATGTATATTCCAAGAGCTATTGAAGATACTGTGCGTCGTGTATCTGCTACGTTTCCCGTGTTGTTGCTCACAGGGCCGCGTCAAGTGGGTAAAACTACGTTGCTTCGACATACTGCCGGAGACGATCGTGCCTATGTAACGCTGGATGATCCGGATCATCGATTGCTTGCCCAGAATGATGCACGGCTTTTTCTACAGCGTTTTCCCGCACCGGTACTCATTGATGAAATTCAATACGCACCGCAGCTTTTACCCTATATAAAAATGGTGGTGGATGCGAGTGACGAAAGCGGATTGTTTTGGCTTACAGGTTCGCAGATGTTCCATTCCATGCGGGATGTAGGCGAATCTCTTGCCGGGCGCGTGGGTATATTGGAATTACAGGGCCTGTCCTATAGTGAGATTATTGGTCGGCCCTCGGCACCTTTTGTGGTGGATATTGAACAATTAATGCAGCGGGAAAAAATTACGCCCCCATCTACTCTTGCTGAAATTTTCACGAATATTCATAAAGGGGGATTGCCCGCGCTCTATGTGAGGGAGGGAATCGAACGAGATATATTTTTTTCTTCGTATGTGGATACGTATTTGCGCCGGGATATCCATGATTTAACCCAAGTGGCCAGCGAGCGCGCTTTCCATACATTTATGATATCCGTTGCTGCGCGTACCGCTCGTCCGGTTGTATATGAGGAATTGGCGCGCAATGCGGGCATCACTGCGCCTACAGCGAAAAAATGGCTGTCCCTGCTGGTTTCGTCGCATATCATTGCGCTGGTAGAGCCTTATTATGATAGTGCGCTGAAGCGCGCCGTGAAGATGCCGCTATTGCATTTCCTCGATACGGGGCTTTGTGCGTATCTTCTCAAATGGACAGATGCCGCTGTGCTCGAGCGGGGCGCGATGGGTGGCACTTTTTTCGAGAGTTGGGTATTTTCAGAGATATACAAAAGCTATATTAATGCGGGCAAAAGTCCGATGCTGTATTATTATCGAGATAAGGATCAGCGAGAAATCGATCTTATTATCGCCCAGAACAATACGCTATCGCCGATAGAGATCAAAAAAAATGCATCTCCGGCGCGGGGCGCAGCGCGACATTTTGAAGTGTTGTCGAAGTCTCGACCGCTGGATAACGGCGGAGTGGTATGCATGGCAGATACATTGCTTCCGATCAATGAAAATAACTGGATTATTCCCGCGCGATTAATTTAAATGAGGAATTGAAGGGGCAATCTGTTATAGAAATGCTCTCCCATGCGCATAGCCGTTAACTTCAAATATTTGAATATTTATTTATTTTTAATTTGCCGAAACTGTTCTATATATGAAGCAAGCGCCTCATCAAATATTTCTCGCACGATTTCATTTTTTTTCCTTCCCGTTGTAGCCGCCATCAACCCCAGCGCTCCGATTTGTTCCTCGCTCAATTGATAGCTTTGGGTTTTATATATTGGCTCACTCGGCCGCTTAACTACCACATCTTCCGTAGACGTAAAAATATCTGCCTCCGGCATATCAATACGAGCATGACTTTTGGCTACGTCTCCAACTCCAACACGTTTACCGGCCACTGCGTAATACCTCCGCTAAATCATAGTATTGTTTAGCCACCCTATGTTGCGGCATTTCCTCGTATATACTCAAATTTTTCAATAAAGCATCCTTCACTTTCGTGCTCACTCCAATTTTCCCCAAAACCGAAAATTGCTCCTCTAAAAGAGCCAAAACCTCTCGTGAATGAAGCGTATTATTACAAAATGTCGCAACCACACCTAATAACTTCAAATCACGATTAAGCCGGCGCTGTACAGTACCTATACTTTCAGATATTAGCTGTAATCCCTCATACGCAAGATAATCAGTCGCCACGGGGATAACCACATAATCACTTGCAGTAAGAGCATTCACTACCAACAAACCTATGGACGGCTGGCAATCAATAAAAATATACTCGTATGTATCCTGCTCCCGTATATCGCATATCGCATTATACAGAGTTTTTTCACGCGCTGTTTCCGATACTAACGCTATTTCCGCTTTCGCCAGACTAATATTAGCAGGAGCAATAAATAAATCATTCTTTATTTTTATAATAATTTCCTCCATGGATGCACCCCTACACAATACATCCACCATTCCATTAAGTTTTGCAGATCCAACAAGTCTATCTTTCATTCCTGCGGATATTGTCAGGCTTGCCTGGGGATCCATGTCAATCATCAATACGCTATGCCCCTGCATCGCCAATATGCTTGCAACAGTATACACAGTGGTAGTTTTTGCTACACCACCTTTTTGATTCGCAAAACTATAAACCATTTCCTCACCTCAACACAATATTACAACATTTAAACAAATAAATCAATATTCATTAAAATAAATTTTTCAATAAATATTTTTCTAAACTAAAACTTGCCCGAATTACCAGAAAGATGAACAACAGATTTCCTATAGTTTTATACGTTTTCGCGCTACGCCAATGGAGACAGCAGCACAAATCATTCCTAAAGCAACGGCCTTAGCAATTGGGGCAGAAAATGGAATCAATAGGCCTAAAGAGGCCAGACAAACGAATAGCAACACTCGCGAAAGGAAACGCATCCTTTTCCATTCTTTGGGAGTCAATGGCGCGTTTTCGTGGGGTGTCGGAGCATAAATCCAGATAACGGGAGAGAGGATAATGGCCGCTACCACCACGACTTCAAGAGGCACAATAACATAGAGAGCTAAAGCGCTCAATAAGCCGCAAACCATGGTGATAAAGCATCGCAAATGGGTCTTTGCGTGGAAGCCTCCCGCAAATCCTTGGAAGGACACGGCCACCAATATGATCACTGCGGAAGGGCTTCCATGTCCCAATATTGTCCCCAAAATAAATAGCGCCGAGAGAGATCCTAGCGTATAGAGAAACATATCCAACCCGTATATCAGAACTTCTCGGTCTTCCAGAGACACGATGCCCCGCTGAGCCATTTCCTGGTATATCCTCTCATAAAGCGCTTGCATACTACTGCCCCTTTCCATGATAGACTAAAAAAGCATGATTCAACGTTCGCCAACGATTCTGAGAAACGGGCAATATTTCGCCGCTATCCAATTGGAGTTGCCCACTGTTGATCAGATGTACATGATGCATATTGACCAAACAGGAACGATGGCATCTGAAAAACTGAGGATATGGCAAGCTCTGCTCAATTCTGGATATCTTTTCCCTATACCGATAAATACCTCGATCGCTATGCACCTCAATGATATGTCCTTGGCTTTCAAAATAATAAATATCGTTGAACAAAAGCCTAATGCTCTGGGTTTCCACCGGAATAATGAACACGTCTCTCTTAATGTTGTCATAGATGGATTTCGCCTTATCCAGGGCAGCAAAGCATTCTGCACGGCGTACGGGTTTGAGCAGATATCGCAACGCTCGGACTTCATAACCTCGTAGTATAAAATCCTTGAGCCCGGTTAAAAATATAATGCTCATGGTTTCATCCGTGCGCCGAATAATTTCGCCGATCTCCATACCCGATAAAATGCCCATTTGAATATCCAAAAATATTACATCGAATTCGCATTTATCCGACCATTCCGCCAAGAAAGCTTCCCCGCTTTGAAAGGCTACCACGTCAACAGCGCAATCCCGAGATTTTCGCCAAGCATCAATGATCTTAATCAATTCTTCCATGTGCCGGTCTTCATCCTCGCAAATGGCTATCCGCATATGCTTCACCTCCAAACCAAGAAAATACATAGAGCAAGTATATACTATTTTTCTGCTATAAAACCCTCTTCGTCCTGAAATGGGTTCTTGCTGTCATCAATAATTGTGTCGATGGTCTTAAGGGGAAGAAGTATGGAGGTGGAAAATATTCTATTAGTGTGGTTACGTTCACAGTATCCTCCTGCGGATTGGACAATGGCATCTACACTGCGAAGTCCCAGGCCGTGCAATAACTTATCCGTCTTCAGAGTCTTGTATACTCCATTTTCTCGGATGACTTCCCCGGCAGTGCTGTTTTTTATCTCTATGGACAGCAGCGTATTGGCAGGAGCAATGGATACATTTATGAATTTTTTTCCTTCTTTCATACGGGCACACGCCTCAATAGAATTATCTAAAAGATTACCCAGTAATATGGTAAGCTGTCTTTCCGCAAAAGGCAATTCTTCGGGAAGGATAATCGAGCATTCCGTTTCGATGCCATTTTTTCTTGCCTTGGTTAGCTTGGTGCTGAGTATGGCATCCACCACTGCATTGCCCGAAACAATGATATAGTCAAAATCCGACAAATTCTCGATGCCCTGACTAATATAATGAAGAGCTTCCTTCACAAGGCCTTTTTCTAAAAAGCTCTGCATAATGCCCATATGGTTTTTATAATCATGCCGCCATAGGCGCACTTCCTCGTATAACGCTTTAACATCTTCCTGATGCGCTGTTTGCAGCTTGTTATAATACGCTTCGGCGCGCAACGTCAAAGTTTCCTCAGCTTGCTTCGACAGCTTGTCGAAGAGAATAACTGTGCACATCTCAAAAACAAGGATTACCACCGAGGCCATAATAACGATATTTTCCATGGGCTCGCTATGGGATTCCAATTGAGCTCTTTGAAGAAATACGAGCAACAGAATGCCAAACAAAGGGAGTATGGTAAAAAGCAGCATATACGACCGCTTTAAAACCAGCTTCTCTCGTCTATGGCGAAATAAGCGCACCAAAATCCAAGTAAAAAGAAGATATAGGACATGCGCAGTGGTCACCGAAATGAAACGGATATCTGTTTGGTGATATATGTCGTTAATATCCATTTCAAAGACTATTGTTAGCGCATTATTTGTGGTAAATACAATAACGACGAAAACTACGTTAATGGTAAATATCCAAAACAGCTTTATGAACCAGCTTCCGTTTCTAAAAAGACAAAGGTAGCTAAATGTAATAATGGCCAAGGGTACAAAATCGAATGTCCAATCGAAATTTCCAAAGGTATATACGCACAATGTCCCCGAAAAAAGCAAAATAGCTAAAATAAGCGGCACTTTTTGCGGACGATCCAATCGAGCCGAAAAAAGGCTGGCAAGAATGTACATATCTAGGCAGGCTTCTAAGATATTAATGGCGACCTCAAACACGCCCCATGTCCAAGGCATCACGGAACACCTCCTTAATGGCATGAATAGCCGTTTTTCCTTTTTCATGCCTCCAAGCATATATTTCACGTCTTATTGCACTATATCGGTAAAATATCATTTAAAATGAAAACCGTCAATATGATTCATATAAAAGAGGGGCCATTATGGAAAACAGAAAAAATTATCTGGTAAATTCGCTACTTAAAGCATTAGCCATAACCGCACGGAAAGCAGCGCAAATATCTGCAGGTATGGCTAGCCGAGCAGGTGTCCATCAGCCAAAAGTACCAGCCTCGCTTAAAAAGCAGCCCAAGTTCTAACCATAGCCGAAATGCTATAAAACCACTGCATCTAGCGGAATGCTTGATTTGGACGGTACATCTGCAAGCGTCTAATATTAGGAGAAAATTTCATGCGATACATATTACAACCGCTCACCCTATATCATAATGATGATATTGTTATAGCTAATCGCGCGAATGGTAAATGGATAAGAGTGCCTAAAATATGTTTTGATATATTGGATAATTCAATAAAAACAAAAGCCTCTTATGATGATTTATTGAAATCACTCTATGACGATGAAGATCGAATTACGATCGGAAGAATAGTTGACGCACTGGAAAAAATACAATTAATAGCACGAAATGATGTAGAAGCGCACCCTGCATCTATGCAATCCTTAAAAATTCAATACGAAATTACCCGTGGGTGCAATTTGCATTGCGCGCATTGTTGCGCTGACGCACAAGACAGTGGTTTAGAATATGTGAAAAAAGAAGAATGCTTTCGGACCCTTGATCAGATTATCGAGTGTGGAACTTCTACTATATGCTTAACTGGCGGCGAACCGTTAACACACCCTAATTTTACAGAAATAGTAAATTACATTTTGGAAAAATTTGACGGCAACGTTGTAGTCATGACTAATGGGACATTATTGACGCCGCAATTGGCAAATTTATTTGCTTCAAAAGATATAATGATCGACATTAGCCTAGACGGTGTGGATGAAGAATCTTGTTCAGTGATTCGCGGAAAAGGTGTTTTTCAGTCCGTTATAGACGGTGTAAATCTGCTCCAATCATATGGATGCAAACATATATCGCTTTCCATGGTACTCACTGAGCATAATATTGATCGTTTGGATCGTTTTAATGAACTTAATAGAAAGCTCGGAACCACACCTGTTCCACGCGCATTTATTCCCATGGGAAGAGGGTATTCCAATCAAAAGGTCTTACAGCCATTATACAAAAAATCCGAGATACGAGTTCATCCAAGCGCGAATATATCCACATGTAGCGCAGGATTTAACGAACTAATGATTAATTATCTCGGGGATGTGTATCCATGTGCATTGCTCCAAAGTACGCCATTTCTTTTGGGAAACATATATAAAAAATTGCTGAATGATATAATTCCTCGACGGGGTACAGTTTTTGCATCGGGCCATGTTGATTTTATGCCATCATTTAAAAATACACGGTGTGCAGAATGTGCTGTTAATATGTTTTGCTGGAGTTGTCCTGCATATTTTTCTTGCAGCCACGATGATGATGCATTAAAACAACGATGCGATGAAAGAAAGCGTCATCTTTATGAAGAAATCTGGGGGGAAAGCATATGACTTCACTAAATGTCACATTGTGGATAGCGGAAGGGTGTAACCTTGCATGTGATTATTGCTATGAAGGCAATGAAAAAGGCAATCGAGTTATGTCTTTGGATACCGCAATTCGAACATTATCCTTTCTCAGAAAACAATGCGCACAAATTAAAGCGCATCGCCTTATAGTAAGATTTCATGGAGGCGAACCCCTTCTTAATATACCCGTAATGCAAATGATAGTGGAAGATCTTCGAAGGAACCCACCAGTAAACGAGATCGGTTTCACACTAACAACCAATGCGACTTGCATAACACAAGACATTCTGGATTTTTTTGTCCAAAACGCATGTGAAATTCATATTAGCATAGATGGATGCGAAGCCAGCAACGATAAACATAGAGTCGATAAAAATGGAGTGGGTACTTACAATGCGGTAATGAAAAATTCGAGGCAAATATTAGAAAAACAACCAAATACTTGCGCTCGTATGACAGTAACCCCGGATACAATAAACTTTTTGGCAACAAATATAGAACATCTTTTATCTATCGGATTTAAGAAAATAATTTGTCAGCTAGATACGTGTATTACGCATTGGGAAACAGTGGATAATGTCGAAACTATTTTATCGCGAGAAGCAAAAAAGGCAGCGATAATGCTGTCTAAACGGTCAGATAAAAACCAAATTGGCATTTCTTTGGTCAATGCCGCCGAACAGGCGCTGAAAAAAAATGCGATTTGCCTAGGCGGGATAGATACGGTGAATATCACAGTCGATGGAAAAATATACCCGTGCATTAAGGTCGTTGGATTTCCGAAGTATTATCTTGGTACGGTTGATAGTGCTATTAATCGAGATTTACTACATGAAATTCAAAAAATGAGTCAAAATATATCTCCATGTTGTACGGGGTGTGTACGCGCAAATTATTGTTCAGGGTCACACTGCAAGTTAATCAACGAAGCGGACACGGGAATTGAAAACGTGCCATCTCCATTGGTTTGTCTTATGGAAAATGTAAAGGTTTCGACTAATCATTACTATCGTAGCCTGCTAAGCCGCGCGCAGTGATTAATCTCTAGGCGGTTTGCGAGAATTATTTTAAACAACGATGCACAGCTACATACCATTAATCATCTGTAAATAGGAAGGAGGTAATTTTTGAAGAATCACCAGATGCCAATGAGGAAAGCTATCTCGCACGTTGTTTTTAATATATTCCCATAAAAAAACAAGAGTTTAGGAGGAGAAATAATGAATATTCAAAAGATCACCAACCATGACATGAATTTGGACGTAGAAGGCCAAAATTCGTGTTATGGATGTAAGGTAATCGCAAAAACACGCTTTGACAAACCTACTCCTGGATATGAATGTGAAGAAGTTGTAACATCTGGGTGGCATTTCGGAGATGCATTCTAAGTGGTTTCTTATTCTGTCAATCTTGTCTAGCTATCATACTAAGGGGAAAACACTAGCTTAAGTGCTTGTAAAGAGACAAGCATAAAACATGCTGTTTGTACTATACAAATAGCCATGAAATTAGGAGGAAAATAATGGAAATTAAAAAAATCGCTAACCATGACATGAACTTGGACGTAGAAGGTCAAAATCCGTGCTTAGGATGTAAGGAACCAGCAAAGACACGCTTAGGAACCAGTACCCCTGGAGCTTGTACAGAAACCGTAATGACCGGATGGGTGTGGGGTGACAATTTCTAACCTAAAAACGCATCCAAATAAGTCGGTGGATGGGAAGGGCTATCCTTTCCCGTCCATCATATCTCGCCCCTCCTCTCGGAATATAAAGCATTCATTATATCCAATTAACTATACCCGACAAGGTAACTTGAAATGCAAACATGTATCGGAATTAAAAAAAGCGGCGTTCCTTCAACACGATTACACAAAAAAGTGTGTATCGCCATTATGGATACAGGCATATGTATAAAAACTCTTGAGCGATATGTTTCTGCCGGAACGACGTTTCTGCCTAATTACCCCTGTTCGAATTTTGAAGATGACCACAGGCACGGCACATGTTGCGCTTATACTATACTGCGCATTACGCGAGATGTAACATTTTACATAGTAAAAATATTAAATTCTACTAAGCGTGCCTCGTCAGCAAAGCTATTGGAAGCTTTGGAACATCTTTTAGATATAGATGTGGATATTATTCTTATGAGCCTTGCGACGCCGAATTTCAACAGTGAAATGCAGAATGTATGTAAGCAGCTACATGAACAAGGGAAAATCCTCGTAGCCGCGCAAAGAAACGATTGTTTAAGGAGTTATCCTGCGGAATTTCCTATGGTGTTGGGCGTTAGTGGACGATTATTTGAAAGTGCAGAGCATTATTGGTTTAACGAAGACTACCTATTTCAGGCGATATCCGACAAAACTCCGATATGGGTTCCGGGTATAGAGAATAACCATTATTATGTTCCATTTTATGCCAATAGCAAGGCGACCGCAGTGTTTGCCGGAATTCTTGCTAAATTTCTATCGAATGGAACGCCGCCTAAAGCGCTAACAAATTGCATTATAAAACATGCCGCCAAAAACATCTGGGATCCAGATTGTGTCGATAATGAAAATCCATCCTTCCATTCTCAAAAATGGGAAACGAAAGAAAAACCCATTTCTATGAAAGCATTGGAGTGCGTCATGGAATTAATTTGCTGTGAAATGGGGCTTACAAAAGCAGAAGTGAATGCGATCAAAAACGAGAATCTTTTTAAATTAGGGTTCACAGTGCGGCAGTATGGAAAGCTACTCCATGATTTAGAAAGCATTGTGGGATCGGACTTTTCGTTTCATGATATAAATGCTCAAAGCGTAGGAACAGTATGCGGACTAGCAAGTTTAATTTGAAAGGAATGTGAATCCATGTCTTTAATATCCTGCAAAAATCTATCCAAGACATACGGCGCTGGCGAGGCGCAGGTACAGGCTTTGCGCGAAGTGAATCTGGACATAGAGCGCAATGAATTCGTCGTCATCGAGGGCGCGAGCGGCAGCGGGAAGAGCACATTGCTCCAGCTCATGGGCGGGCTGGACACGCCCACTTCGGGCCAAGTGATTGCCGATGACAAAGACATCAACGCGATGAACGAGACGGAAAGGAGCATATTCCGCCGCCAGCATTATGGGTTCGTATTTCAGAGCTTTCATCTGCTCCCGGTTTTGACGGCCAGGGAAAACATCATACTGCCATTATTGCTCGATGGAGCGAAGGTGGACGAGAGCTGGTTTGGGCAGTTGGTGGAAAGCCTGAAAATCGACGACCGTTTAAGTCATATGCCTTCGCAATTATCCGGCGGCCAGCAGCAGAGGGTCGCGATCGCGCGCGCCATGATCGCGCGGCCGCAAATACTCTTCGCCGACGAGCCGACCGGGAATCTCGATAAAGCCACGGGGCAGGACGTTTTGAACTTGCTCACCCAAACATCCATGGATGCCGGCAGCACCTTGATCATCATCACGCATGACCCGGATGTCGCGAAACGCGCGGGGCGGCGGCTGGCGCTTAGCGACGGCGCTCTGGCGATGGAGGCGGCATTGTGAAGCATTATACGGGGCTGGCGCTGCGTCAGGTACTGCGCCAAAAGAAATTATCGGCATTATGCGTCCTGGGCATAGCGATTGCCGTGGCGCTCACCTACGTGCTGCTGCTGGCTGCGGACGGCATCAAAAATACACGCATCGCCCAAGCGAAGGAACTGGCCGGGGATTATGACGTGCAGTTGATGGGTATACCGGATAACTATACGCTCCCGGCGCCGGATGATATAGATACGATCGGATACACATACGGAGGTATGCTGGAGATTGGAAAAGAGAATAGCACATTGACGACTTTTGCCGAGTTGGATACGCCGACATTGGAAATGTTAGGGGTCAATTTGGTACAGGGCCGCTTTCCGCAGAGCTCCATGGAGGTATTGATCTCCGAAACGCTTCTTCACGCGATGGGCCGGGAGACGGCGGTCGATCAGGAAATCGCTTTCTCGATCGCGGGCAAGGATGATCTTCCCGCGCGCGTTGCGGGGATATATCAAAATAAAGTGGCCTATGCGGTGGATACGAATACCGCCGTTTTTCTAGGGAAGGACACATTCGCCGCATGGGGATTGCCCGAAGCCTATGAAATCCAGAAGCGCAGCCTAATGCTCCGCATCAAGGAGGATATTCCCAAACTGGACGCTATCATGATAATACAAAACTCCCTGCCGGAAGGGGCTTACTTTGATTTTAATGATCTTTTGTTAACCGCGGAAGGATATACGACGCTGGAGAGCGGAAGCGGCGAGGAAGCGCAAACGACCATGGTAATGGCGGTTGTCGTGATCTTACTTGTCGTCGCGGTGTTCTTCATGATCTACAATGCCTACAATATATCCATCAAAAACCGGACGGAGCAACTCGGAATGCTGCGCGCGATCGGCGCGACGCCTGCGGAGATTCGCCGCATCGTCCTTGCGGAAGCGGCTTTGCTCTCGGCCATCGCGCTGCCCATCGGGTGGCTCATCTCGGCGATTATGGCCGGGAGCGCTTTTTCCGCCATCGCGGCGATGTTCCCTTCGGATGGGATGGGTGCCGGTATGGCGGAGATATTTACGCAAAATATACGCGTGTCGCCATTCGCGCTGATACTATCCGCCGCTACGGGACTGGCCCTTTCCTTCCTGTCCGTTTTAGCCCCTGCCCGAAAAGCGTCGAAAATCTCCGCACTGTCCGCGATCAACGGAGGGGAATCGGTGGTCGATATCCATGGTCGGCGAAAAAAGCCGCTTTCCGACCGGCATTTATATTGGCAAATGGCAAGGCTGAATTTAAAAAGAAACCGCAAACGGACGCGTCTTGCGACCATTTCTTTGTCCATGGGCATATTGTTTGCCATGGGCGGGGCGGTTTTCTCCATAGCCTTCCCCAGTTTCGCCGGCGGGAATATCACGGGGGACTATTCGATTACGAGCAATGCAGGATTTATTCCCTCTCCCGAAACGCCCGGCTTCGCTTCGGAAATCGCGGAGGAGATCGCGAATATGCCCGGAGTCGGCTGGGTGGACCGAATTTATTACGCCGATGCGCTGGATGATGCCGGAATGGGCATCGTTGTGGCGGGACGCGAAAGCGAGGCACTGCGCGAAGGGCCGAAAGCCATGGTGCACCTTCCCGAGAACGCGGAAGATGGTTCATACGCGAATTTGCAACCGGGTAAAATCCTACGAATACAAGGACAGGACATCGAAATTATCGGCATGCTGGAAGCTTCGCCCTTTACGGCTTCCGTGATATTGCCCCGCCCCTATATTTTGCTCGATGGCGATCAATACACCGCAATGTACCAAAACGACACGATTACCCGGATGGAAATCTACTTGAATGCTGAAGCCTCCGAGCAGGAAATCGCGGCCCTCGAAAAACGACTGAAGGATATACAGGCCGAAACGCCGGGCAGCGCGTATGTTTCCGCGTTGGAAGCAAAAGAAGAGCTGCATCAGATCATGCAAAAATTTTTATGGATGGTTTGGGGATTTGCCGCGCTGATCGTGTTCATCGCGTTTCTTAATACCGCGAATACGATATACACTTCGATAGTCGACAGAAGAATGGAATTTGGCATGTTACGGGCTATCGGAATAACGCCGGAAGAATTATCTAGGATGTTGCGCCGCGAAGGAATGGTGTATAGCCTCTATGGGATGCTGTTCGGAGGAATGCTGGGCATCGCCGGCGCGTATTGCATTCCCGCATTGCTAAAAACAGCGTTCATTTCGATATGGAATCTGCTGCTCGTATTGGGGGCGGCATATGTCGTCACCACGGGTATATGCCTTCTGTGCGTGGCACTATCACTAAAGAATATGATGAAACAAAATGTTATGAACAACCTGGTTCGCATAGGATAAAAGAGGAGGACAGTTTATTATGTTATGGAATTCCAATATAAAAGTCATTCATCGCGATGAAAATACCGTTATTGTTAACGCGATAGGAAAATGGATCAGAATACCAAAAGCATTCTTTTCTGCTCTTGATATAGCAATTTCGAATGCAACTACTCTCGATAAACTCTTGGCAAAATTAGCAGATAACGAAGATAGAGAAGATATGAAACGTATAATGCAAGTGCTGGAAAACATGAATTCCTTACATATAAAACCAGATTCTACAGATCAGCCCAATCCTGCTAAGCGCTTATATTACTTTGAATTGACGAATCACTGTAATCTACAGTGCGGTCATTGCGCTGTTAATGCAAGCCATAATTCGAAAATATGTGATTTACCTTTTTCTATAATACGAGAACAGCTGGACAAGCTTGCTAAGACCGACCCCGCAACCTTGTGTTTTACGGGCGGAGAGCCTTTAATGCGAGAGGATATTTTTCAATTAGGCGAGTATATAAAAAGCCATTCAAGCCATGATCTCGCTTTAATGACCAATGGAACATTAATTAAGCATGAAAATGTTAAAGATATCGTTCGTATATTTGATTCGGTTGATATGAGCATAGATGGCGTGGACGAAGAATCTTGCTCCAAAGTACGCGGAAAAGGCGTTTTCCAAAAAGTAATTAATGCTATTGAATTATTACACCAAGAAGGTCTACAAAGCATATCCTTATCTATGGTATTAACCAAGGATAATTATAAATTGCAGGACGAGTTTAACCTGCTTTGTGAAAATTTAGGCGTTGCCCCAATACTCCGAATATACGAAGCAGTCGGGCGAGGCCACACGAATCAAAAGAAATATATTCCGCCAAAAAATGCGCTTAATGTGAAAGACATAGGAAACAGCGAAGAAAGAACGCCTGAGCTAGGATATCGTCCTAGTGCGTGTACCTGCGCAGCTGGTAAGAAGATATTGTATATAAAACCCGATGGACGCATATTTCCGTGCCAATCTTTAGATCAAAACGAATTTTGTATGGGCAATATTCTTGATATCGAAGATATAAATGCATATTTTGAAAGCGTCGTATATTCCACTGCGCTTAATAAAATAGATGCATTGCTTATTCCCGAAAAAGAACATCCTTGTGCTACCTGTGATGTCAAAAGTTTTTGCTGGGGCTGTCCAGGGTTGTTGTATAGATGGAAAAAAACTCCGGCGATCTCACACCGTTGTCAAATAAACAGGGATGCCTTAATGAAAAGCGTTTGGGGAGAGGAATTGAATACAAATGACAATAGAATCAATTCGTATGCGAGGTAGCGCTATCCTAAACAAAAATGCAGCCTTACGTTTGTATCCTTATTTAAAAGGCCAAGCAAAAAGGTACTGCTTAGCAGTCATCTGCATTTTTGCGAATGCCGGACTAACGGTATATAGCTCTATTGCAATGATGCGAGTAATAGATATTATTCCGTCTGGTGATATCAAAAATATCTTATGGGGATGCGGGATTTATTTCATATCCTCTATATCGGCCACTGCATTGGGAATGGGACTTCGAAAGCTTTATCAAAAAATTGGTGATCTTGTTTCTTGGAATGTGCGTTCAGACTGCTTGCACAAAATTGACAGGCTATCGGGAGCGGATTTTACCCACATGGAAACAGCCGACATGCTTAAAATTCTTGAAAGTGATATGGGTTCTGTGGCAACAACTTCCTCTTCAATGTATTTGAATTTTATTAGTGAAGTGGTAACTTCCCTTACTCTATTAGGATGGATCGTTTTTTTGCAAATTGACTTGATCGCAATATTCATATCCATCCAGCTAATTACGTTTTCTGTACAACATCTATACGAGAAGCGAATATCTGAAGCATCCGAAGAATATAGAAATGTTTTGTCTAAGCGTGGCAGGGTTCTTTATGAATGCATTGCAAATGTTTTACAACAGGTTTTATCAAAATCTCGCCATTATTTTTTGCAGCAATATTCAGAAAGCGAAAAAGAATATTTGGAAAAAAACGGAAAACTAACCTCATCGTATATAGGGAATGCACTTTGGCTGAATGGATTAAGCGTTTTAACAATGGCTCTAATCTTAGGCTATGGCGGATATAAAGTAATTATAGGGAGTTTGACATTGGGAGGACTGATGGCCTTCAATACGTACGCAAAAAAACTAATGACACCCATCATGACATTGGCCGAACTAAAAACACAGCGCATTCAATCACGTCTCGCACTTAATCGGATTTGGAACTTTTTAGACAAGGAAGAATTCGTCAAAAATTTCGTCAACGGATATACCCCCCTCCATACGGAGGGCATTCTATGCGTGGATAACGTTTCTTTCGCATATGATAAAGGCACCACACTTAAACGGATAAATATAACTTTTACTCCTGCGACATGTACAGCGTTAGTAGGGGCGAGTGGAAGTGGGAAGACCACTTTACTTTATTTGTTGTACCGATTATGGGATCCCGATATGGGAAAAATAACATTGGATGGTATTGATATTCGTGAGTATAAAATAAACTCTTTGCGGGATCATATTAGCATTATTGGGCAAGATGTATATCTATTTGATGATTCTTTATGGAACAATATAACTTTGGGTAAAACTATAGGTCTCGAAAGGATGCGCGAAATATGCAACCTTGTTATGATTAATAACTGGATAGATAATTTACCTGAAAAAATGGAAACACGAATTGGCGAAAATGGCATTCGGCTATCCGGCGGTCAAAAACAGAGAATATCCATTGCACGAGCTCTCGTACGGGATTCCTCGATTCTCATACTAGACGAGGCAACGTCTGCTATGGACGTTGAAACAGAACATTTTATCTTATCCAATATTCGCAGTATATTTAAAACCAAAACAATCATGAAATTAGGAAATAGCAAAGGAAATAATGTGGGTAAAAAATATTTTATGCGCGGACGCGA
>QMCE01000694.1_pt1 | contig 17609 bp, 21 predicted proteins | sample 1821851 | NCBI WGS metagenome assembly QMCE01 (sample SAMN09453174, study PRJNA476694) | Termite gut metagenome, whole genome shotgun sequencing project. | isolation source: worker | host: Odontotermes sp. | place: South Africa:Pretoria | collected 2016-01-28
TAGGAATATTATGATGTTAATATTCTAGTGTATATTCAAAGGGAGGGAGATGATACAGAAAACCCGAGTCGAAAACTACCCCGACACATTATTGCTCGACGCAAAACGAGGCATTGTGAAGCGGTTTGGTGGTCAAGTTTTCGATGAATCATTAACAATTGATCGTTTGCGTTCGATTATACGAGCAAGTTCACACTTAACCGGGGATGTTGAAACGAACCTGTTCTGGCTGCTCGAAATCCGCACAGAGCTGCGGAAGCGCAACCTCTAGCATAAAACTTAAAGGAGAAAAATATGGAGAGGGAGAAAATACAAGACGTAGTAAGAAATTTAATTGCTCTAAAAACTGAAGCGTTGCCTGATTTTATTCGCGAATGGAAGCCGTCTTTAGAGGTTTGCCTTGATGTCATTCAAAATATGTCAGAAAATTTCAATTGCGCGAAAGAAGCGCCTCTAGAACAATTTCTATATTACTTAAGGCGTCAATATGGCTTTGAAATTAAACTAACTTCAAAGTTACGTTGCGCTTATGGAGGCTTCTGCGAAGATCGAAATTGCGCTGCTGATGGATATGAGGCCGGGAGTAGCACTGAAACACTCGTCAATGACCGATATTGGTTGGATGGTCTCAAGCCATTCATTGATACGCTGCGATTGGAAAGAGGTAATTTCAAATAAAAAAACAGCAAAATACGCAGTATTTTGCGAGACTTGTTTGGAGGAAATACACATGGAAAATCTAATTCAAATTTGTGCACATTTCGACGATAATTTGTTGTCATTCGTATCGAAAGAGTTGTCGTTCAAGGGCGATGTCCACGTAATCTATACCTCTGAGGGCGATTATTTAACAAAAGAAGCATATCAGAGAGGGAAAGCGGAGTTTGAGGCTTATACTCAAAAAATTACAGCCATAAGGGAAGCGAAACAGCTTGGCCGTTATTTCGTCGACTATTATCCAGATTATGGTGACGTTGTTGGCCGACATGGTCCAACGAAGGAGGCCGAGAGAGAAATTTTCCGACTGCTCGAAACACTTCTGAAGAGTGGAAAATGGATATACTGTTACACAAACGACTCCCTTAACCCTTCTCATTGTAATAACCGTCGTATTGCCGAGGGACTCCTGAGGGCACCCTATGTTTTTATATGGAACAAATTCTTGTTGGCATTTCACAACAGGAGCAATTATTTAGTATTTCGGAAGATACGCACAGAGATTGTGTGTATAAAATAATCAGCGACGAAGATATGAACCTTATAAAAAATGAACTTTACCCCTGTTTCGAATATAAGTTGAAAAATTTTCCGATAGAACTAGTAATCGACAATTTCAAGGTTTTGGGCAATAAAATCGGTGTTAGCTATGCTCAAAGTTTCGTACCAAAAAAATTAATCCTTGATTAATACGGAGGAATTTTGTGTCAATTGTTGTAAAAGAAATTGAGAAATTATATGCGGATATGGCTTCTAATGGCGGCATATTATCTCCAGAATTAACTCGTAGTAAAAAAAACAGAATGTTAATTCGAAAATATGCCCCAGACTTTTTTAGTGAATCCACAGAAAAAGAGCTTGCATTGCCGGATTATGGTCCTTCAGAAAAAATTACTGTTGGAAAAAATACGATTTTAAAAAAAATTCATGTTACTACAAGAATATTACGAAAAAATAGTGTTCTGCTCAGTAAATTGGGGATGGAGAATCCAGACGCAAAGAAATTTTATGAATATGATTCTGATTCTTCCGAAATTTCATACATAGATGAATATACATATAGGAATCTATCTGAGAGTGAAAAAATCAGAGCCCAAAGAGCAACTTTTTTTGAATATAAAGAGCTTAATCCCAAAGGAAGATTATGTTCTGTTATTCTGCATTATAAGGACGGGCACCCTCAAGAGTTCAAGATAATTCCAAATCGTAGCGCGTTTACAGACAACCATTTCGTCGCCTTCGCGTACTATAACGGTAATGTGGCATTAAAACAGGTTTTCCATCCCAACGGGACGCTCTATTTTGTTGACGATCTTTTTACTCAGCTTAACAATAGTGGGTACAGTCTTTTTTTTAATTGTCAAGGCGCTGGTCATTCAATGAATACAATGCATTATCAATTATTGAAAAAATCATTTCCAGCATTTGAGCATTTTAATATTATTTATCCGAAAAAGGACTGTGGATTGACGCTTGTTACAAAACATGATTGGCCGTTTCCTGGAATTCTAGCGCGGTATACAGAAGATACCAAAGATAAGGTTTTATCCGCGCTGGAAAATGAAATTAAGCTGTGGTTATCATCAAATTTAGAGCATACCTTTAATTTATTATTTCGATGCGATAATGGTTTGCGAGAATTCTTTTTTGTTTTTCGCGAAAAAGGTGTTAGCTTTATCAAGGGAATCTCTAATGCAATAGGTAGCTACGAGGTTAGTGGAAATATACTCATCGAAGACAGAATGGAATACGATGTCTTTCCGGTGTTCTGTGGAAATTTGGAACTTGTTCAAAGAGCCCATTGAGAAAAGTATTCGAGATGTTGAGGAAAACAAGGAGGAATGAAAATGAAAAGATTATTTTTTATTATAATGTTATTGTTTTGCGTTTCTTTTATACATTCGCAAAAGTCTTCGTTGGTTCCAAATCCGTGGTCTTATACTCCGTCTACTGAAACTTGGAGCGATTATACTTCTTCTTTGCGTTCTACAATACTTTCGCTTTCTTCATTAGAAGAAAAATATTTGGATCGTATAGAATTTCTTATAACGCTAAATTCTTATACGCAAGAAAATGCGGAACGCGAAGTTGTGGATATGTTGTTTGATTTATATGGAGCAAGGGCGTTAAATGACTATGCTTATGAATGTCTATTTTATGTCTTTTGTCATCTTGGCATTTATGATTTTGGAGAAGAAATTTATTTCTATTACAAGTTTCTTAATGTGCCTTTGCTGAAAGCGGCTCCTGTTGAGCTGCGGGAAAGGATTTGGAATTTTCATCTTCTTGTATTTGAACCAAAAATATCTGTGTCTCATTATTTTAGAGATAATTTTTATAATAGGCTTTGGAAAATAGAATGGATCAGAGATGGGATGAAGCAAATGAAAAATCGACTGGTCCCAGGGCTTAGAATATCGAAGAAAAATAGGGGGAATGAAAATGGGTAATTATAAAACAAAGCACTTTGGCAATGTGCTTATCAACGAAACGGCTGTGTTTTTTAACGGGCCAAATATGCTCATTGATGATGAAGCGTCTGAAAAAATTGAGTTAGAGTTCAATGGTCAGAAGGTGATTTTTCGATTCACGCATTTTGAAAATGTTAGTTTAAATCATATTGCTTGGTGTAGCGCTCCAGAATTGATTACTGAAAAAAATCTTAAGAAAGATTTTATTAAAGAGTGTATTGAAAAAATGGATAAGTACTCTGAAATTGACAAAACCACCAGGGAATTTTTTATTGAATGGTATCCTAAAGATGATGTTGTAAGAGGCTATTTTCATGGTCTTTTTGATCATATTACAGAAGAGCGAATGCTTAAAACCTTTGGTGTAAAAAAGCTGGATGAATCTACTGTCAAGGTTATAGTCGAGAAATTGGATTATCCCAATATTTGTTTTGACTATGATCAGGGACATATCATTACTTGTGTAGATTATAAAGTTTCGGCCTTGTATGAGGGAATGTTTATTGGAGTAGAAATGGATGATTCTTTAGATATTATCTCTGCGGGTTTTTCAAGTTTCTAAGGATTAAGTAAGTCATCTATTACAAGAGGAGTTGTGTATGAAAAGTAAACCGTATCAATTAGGAACGATTGTCATCTTGCTAATATTCGTAATGATATTTACGGCATGTTCAAGTTTGAACATAAAAAGCGACGAAGGAACCTTCGAATTCGGAGACTTCAATTACAAAATAGTGGAATACGAAGGTATCACAGGTGTTTCTATTACAGGATACAGGGGAAAGTCTCAAGCCGTGAACATACCGGCTATGATAGAAGACATGCCGGTATTGGCCATTGCAAATAAAGCGTTTTATTACAGCGAAGATCACGCGCAAAGGCGCATACGAAAACCATTAACAAGTGTAACTATCCCCGAAGGAGTTTTTTTTATCGGGCATGGCTCTTTTATGGAAAACAATCTGACCGAGATTACCATTCCTTCAAGCAATATAGTTATCATGTTTACCGCATTTTACAAAAATCAATTGACCAGTGTGGATATTCCCGAAGGTGTCACCCATCTTGGTATGTCAGCCTTTGCCAATAACAAGTTGGAAAACATAAGGCTTCCATCTACTATTATGTCTATCGGAAGGAACACTTTTGCCATGAATCAACTGACAACGGTGAATATTCCAGAGGGTGTCACCACTATTGGCGTAGGCGCTTTTATTTTTAACAGGCTGCTTGATGTAAGTATTCCCTCAACAGTTTCTGTAATTGGTGATGCAGCCTTTGCTAGTAATCGGCTGACCATTGTTGCTATTCCTGAAAATATTACTTACATGGGCTATGACGCATTTTCAGGTAACGATATGCTGAAGACTCCCCGGATGAATGTGAGCAACGTTGAATCCTATTCTACAGTGTTCAAACTGGGTAGAGATGCCTTCAGAGATGTAGATTTCAGCTATGCCATAGAATGTTTTACGAAAGCGCTGGAATTAAAAGAAGGAGATGTTGATGCATTGCTAATGCGCGCTAATGTTTATGAGCTTAACGGTGAGTATAACAAGGCAAAAGCGGATATAGAAATGCTGGACACAGAGAGCCTTAACAAGTATCAACAGGATCGGCTGACTTTTATAAATAATCAAATTGCGTTAAACGCAAAGGAACATGAAAATAAGGAATAACTATGAAAAAGTCGATTTTAATTGTTGGGGTAGTCATTGTTGTTATCGCCAATTTATTTGCTCAAACGGAAAACGTGTCGTTTGCGCTTCCTTTGAGTGAATATCGGGTTACGCAAGGTTTTGGAGAGAATATTAATGTTGTTGACTTTGAACCATTTTTCCATCCGGGAATTGACTTGTATGCTAGATTGCGGTCACCTGTATATGCGTCTCTATCCGGTACGATAACTGAAGTTGGTTCGGATCGTGCTTACGGAAATTTTATTCGGATTCTGCACATTAGCGGTTACGAGACATTCTACGGTCAGCTTGACAGTATAGCGGTAACACAAGGGCAATCCGTGGCACAAGGTGATGTTATCGGGAGACTTGGCAACACGGGACTTTCTACGGGGCCGCATCTTCACTTCGGTATATATCGCAATGGAGACCCAATAAACCCTCGCTCTGTATTGAGGTTTTTGTAAAAAAAAATTCTTTTCATATTGAAAAAATTATTGAGAAAGAAATCATTGGACTTGTTTGATAACTTGATTGGCCATCAAACAAGTTTTGTGTCTTATCCAAGGAGCATACAATGAAAGTTGAAATGATTAAAAAGGTTGATGAATTTTTCACAAAATAAATTTTGACGAGGCAATAGAGTATCTTGACAAAATCATCGATGACGATTGTGATGATACTATTCTTGCACATTATTATCGTGGGGGTATTTATTTATGTATGAGGAATTATAATGACGCAATTCTAGATTTGAATAAGTATTAGGCGAATAGCTTGGGAGTTTTCCTCTGGAAAACTCCAGCCATGAACTGCCGCAAATTGATTTTCAGGGGGACTGGGGGAGCAGGCTACCGTTTTTTCGCGTAAATACCAAAATAGAATAATAGCTCTTTACTTAATTTTCCAATACCCTGTTTTGTCCGAACCAATACGTTCAATTCGGTTTTCTTCTTTTAGTTGTTTTATTATCCGCCTAATGGTGGCTCGTGAACGGCTTGTTTTCTCTGCCAACTTATCGTAACTTATATGAGGGTTTTCGCCTATTAACGAAAGAATTTCCTTTTCAAATCTTTTTACAGGGTCATCTACAGGGTCGTTTACAGGGTCTTTTGCTTCAACAAAGTCCGGTATTTCGTCTTTAACAAATTTGATAAGCGTTGCCAGTTTTGTTTCAAGAATTCCAGAAATATAATCAACAAGCGGCTTGATTTGCTCTAATGCCGCGTTTGCTCCGTCATAAGGAATCTTGCCTGTCAGCAAATCACACTGATGCAACGCATCCAAATAATTATCACGGTCATCGGTGCGGATTACAATCATAGGATAATTGTGCCGCAAAAGAATGTAATTGACCAAAAGCCGGGCAATCCTGCCATTGCCGTCTTCAAACGGATGAATACGGATATAGCGGTAATGAAACAACGCGGCAAGCTCTTCCACTTTCATCTTTCCCGATTGTTCTTCGCTGCGATACCACTGAACTAAATCATTCATAAGCTGCGGAGTTTCTTCAGGTGAAGCATAGTCAAACATTTCACCAGTGGACGTAATTACCGAATTGGGACGTGTTTTATATACGCCTACTTTTATTTCATAGCGGTAATCGCCGTCATGACTGGTCTTATAAAAATCACGGACAAGAATTATTTTGTTTAATTCACGGATAAACATTTCAGACAACAATCTATTCTTGTCTTGGGCTATTGATTTCATCCATTCCAAACCGATGTTATGAGCTTTCATTTCCTCATAATCCTGCATTTTTGCATTGCCCATAGTATCGCCAAAAAGCAGCAGCAGCTTAGTTTGACCATAAGTAAGCGTATTACCTTCGAGATGATTGGAATTGTAGTTAAAATCAACTAAAAATTGTTGTCGTATATCCCGCTCTTTTTTTTCGCTCAGCGGCTGTAAGGACTGCCATTCTTTGTATAGTTGCGGTATCCTATTCATTTGAATTCCTATTCCCTCGCTATTTAGTATATATACAAATCGAATTATGGACAACAAAGCCTGCGGCAGTGACTGACACCCGTGTACTGTTTTATCATTCCGGGCTTGACCTGGAATCTCGCTATTACTGCTGAGATTCTGGCTTCCGCCAGAATGACGAATTATCGGGGGATAGGCTCAAACGGCGTTAGCCGGTTGAGACGTAAGGGGGGACACGATGATTGTTTCTATGTGCCGGAAAATGTTTGGAAAGTGTCCCCCCTTTCATTAGCAATGAATGTGTGAAAAAGCGTGGAGTTTTGCCGTATGGCAAAACTCCGGAGCTATTCGCCTTTGGCGAATAGCCCTTGTCCGAAATACGTCAAATTTGTATACTAAATGTTGCCCGGAGGGTGTGAATGACTGACGTACATAATGATAATCTGGAAGATGAGGATTTTGATACTATTTTGTCGCCGGATATTGATTTTTCCGGGACTTTGCGTTTTGAGAAGCCGTTTTTAATCAGGGGTACGGTTTCGGGGGAAATTAGCGCGAGTGGGCTTTTGGTTATTGACGAGCAGGCTGTGGTGAACGCTAATATTAATGCTTCGCGGGTGATTATCCGGGGGCAGGTGAAGGGTGATGTGACTGCTTCGGAAAAGGTTGAGGTTACGATTACGGGAAAATTGACGGGGGATGTGACGGCTCCGGAAATATTTATGGAAACGGGCTGCGTGTTCAACGGGCGTTGCGCTATGACCGAAAAGAGTCCGGCGTGAAGAATATTTTGTGCCCGGCGGTGTGGCTTGCCGTATTATTGGTGGTTTTTCCGGCGCGGGTTTCCGCTCAGACGAGGCCGGACGCGCTCAGGGAATACCGGGCTGGTAATTACGAGTTGGCGATACAGATTTGCCGGGGTGAGATTGACGTGAATCCCGCGAATTTGGAATCGCATGTTGTTATCTGCTGGAGTCTGCTCAGGTTGAACCGTTACGATGAAGCTTTGATTTTTGCCCGCGCTGGGCGGGAACTGAGCCGGTATGATGCGCGGATTACCGAAATTCTGGGGGAAATATTTTATTATCAGGGAAAAAATGCCGAAGCGCTCCAGTTTTTCCAGGAATATATTAGCCTGAATCCTGAGGGTCAGCGGATTGAAATTGTTTATTCTTTTATCGGGGAGATTTATATTCGTCAGGGGAAATTCCGTCACGCCGATATTGCGCTTTCTACGGCTGTGCATTGGATGCCGGGGAACGCTGCATGGTGGACGCGCCTTGCTTATGCCAGAGAAAATTCGGGAGACCTGCAGGAGGCGATAAATGCCTACGAACGGGCGTTGTCGCTGAATTCCCAGTTGAGTGATGCTCGCCGGGGGCTGGAACGGGTCAGGCAGACTCTGGCTAACCGCTAATTCCGCGCGGTGTTGTAACTTCGTTGAGGGAATTGCATGCTTTCCGTTTCAGTATATACTTTCGGCTGTAAGCTCAATCAGCTTGAAAGTGAGGCTCTGGCGGACGCTTTCAGGCGGGCAGGTTTTTCTGTTGCCGCGCTGGAGGAAAGTTCGCGCGAATGTGCCGCGCCGCCTGATCTCATCATTATCAATACTTGTACGGTTACTTCCCGCTCGGATCAAAAAGCGCGGCGCGTTATCCGCAAAGCGCTGCGGGATTTTCCATTTTCATGCGTGATTGTTACCGGCTGCTATGCGGCGCTTGACGGCGAAAAAATCGCGGCGCTGGAGGAGGGGAGGGCGGCGGAACAGCGGCTTTTTGTCTTTGGCGATAAAGCCGCTCTGCTGGAACTTCCCGTATACCTTGCGTCCGCGCTTAATGATACGGCGGCGCGCGCAGGGCGGACGGCGGCGCTTGTTGCCCGGTGGCTGATGCCGGAAGAAACAAAAACCGCGCGGGGAGGGGAGGGCGCGTTCCGCTTTACTCCCGAAAAATTTTCGTTTCACACGCGGGCTTTTTTGAAAATACAGGACGGGTGCGACAATCATTGTACGTATTGCCGGATAAGGCTTGCGCGGGGGCCGAGCGTCAGCATGGCGGCGGCACAGGCGCTTGAGGAACTGCGGGCGCTTGAGGCGGCGGGGTATTGGGAAGCGGTGTTGACCGGAGTTAATATCACGCAGTACCGGAATAGCCCGGACGATACCGGCGGGCTGGGTGGATTGCTGCGTGTTCTGCTTGAGGGCACGCGGACTATCGGCATCCGGCTTTCTTCTCTGGAACCATTAGCGATAACAGACGAGTTTGCCGAAGTTTTGGCGCATCCCCGGATTCGTCCGCATTTTCATCTTTCCGCGCAATCGGGCAGTAAAACCGTGCTTGGAAAAATGGGGCGGGCGTATTCAGGCGCGGCGGTGGAAAAAGCGGCGGGGCTGCTGCGTTCTGTAAAGGGCAACCCGTTTCTCGCCTGCGATATTATCACTGGTTTTCCCGGCGAGGGGGAGGCCGAATTTGAGGAAACGCTTGCCATGTGCCGGAATACCGGTTTTGCGTGGATTCACGCTTTTCCGTACTCGAAGCGTCCGGGAACTGCCGCTTACGCCTATGCCCAGACAGTCAGCGAGGAAGAGGCAATGCGCCGCGTGGATATTCTGACAAAGCTCGCGTGGGATGGCCGGCGGAATTATGCGCGAAGCTGGGTGGGCGGCGTGTTGGAAACGCTGGTTGAAAGCGGCGGCGGAAAAAGCCCGCTTGCCCGCGATTCCGGCGAAGATCAAGAATACGGCGCGGCGGACGCGGAATTGTCCTGCGAATATTGCCGGGGATTGTCCGATAATTATCTTAGAGTTCTTATACGCTGTTCCGGTAAGCCCGTTCCCTCGCCAGGAACTGTCCTGAAATGCGAAGCGCGGGCATTAAGTGAGCGGGCGGGGTATGATGTTTACGTGGAGATTTAGCGTAAAATTTTTCTGAAAAGACAGGGAGAATGCTGTATATTGTACAAAGAGGTATGTGATGAAAATAACTTTAGCGGGTAGATTGAGTCTGTTTGTATTGCTTCTGTGTGTTGTAACTTCTTGTACGGAGTTTTTTTCTACTTCCTTGGCGCCGTGGGCTGCGCGGAATCCTGACAACGTAGTTCCCAATGTTACTGTCGGCAATGTTAAAGAGCTCGTGAGTGAGACAGGTTCTAATCCTGATTTATCTTATTCGCTTTTGAAAAAAATACAGGATACCGTAGATGGGGCCAATGCCAATGATACCGCCGTCCTGCAATCCGCCGCTCTGGGGGCAGCCGCAAACGCGACTGGACTGGGGCCGGTGATACTGAATCAGGCGGGCGATATTATTAACGCGCTGAGTGACAGCGATAAGGCCCAAGACCTGATCGTCAAAACTTTGAACGATATGCAGCACCTTGAGGATACCGGCAGCATTTTAACGGCTGTTTTACCTGAACCGGATACGCCCGAATTTACCGCGTTTGTGGAACAAGCATCGGCGGATGATTTGGCTATTGCGGCGGCAGTTCTTTTAGCGGGCCAAGCGAAGCAGCAGGGCGATTCCGGGAGCTATCTGAGCAACTTTGATCCGGGCAAATCAAGCGAGGAATTGACTCCATCTGAAAATCTTGCGCTGGGACTTGCGAAAGCCGCCGCCGGAAAAGAAAATTTGAGCGGCCGTCTCAATGATATATTGGGAGGACTGAATCTGGTGATAAAACCCGTAGTGCCCGATCCAGACCCTGATCCAGACCCCGAGCCAGGACTAGACCCCGATAATCCCGATCCCCTTAATCCTTTACCATGATAAAAAGGAGCTTCCATGCGCGCGCCTTTCATTATTGTTTTGCTGCTATGTCTCTGCCCCTGTCTTTTTGCGGAAAACATAGCTCCCTTTGTAATACCTTCGGCCCGCTCTTCGGCGCTGGGCGGCAATCATGTCGCTCTGTCCGATGATTTTTACGCGCTGTTCAGCAATCCCGCGGCATTCGTGGAGGTCAACACTGAATTCAGCGTAGCGGAACTGAGTATCGGCACTTACGGCCCTGTTTTTGAGATAATGGATTTGCTTTTTGAAAATCCTGATTCTGCGGAAAACCTTGATTTATCTCATATCGTCGGGAGCGGCGGTTTTGCGGCAGGGCTTGATGTGGGCGGACCTCTCTCTGTCGGCTGGGTTGGCAATGGCTTAGGATTAGGTCTGTTCAGCCGTATGAATGCGGACGCGAGCGTCAGTGGAACTATGCTAAAACCGATAGTTTCGGCCGAATTCTTTCTGGTTGGAGGCTATTCTTTCAGAATTATTGAAAAAGACAGCCATATTTTGGATGCCGGTTTTCTGGGAAAAGGCTTTTTCCGCGCAGGTTTTGATCTTTCCACATCAATACTCAACGCGGAAGAAATGTTTAACGATGTTTTTTCCAAACCGTTCACTACCACTCTGGGGCTTGGGTTTGATTTGGGCGTAAAATATACCTTTGCCGGCAATTTTACCGCCGCGCTAGTGTGTTTTGACGCTTATTCGCCGGCTTTGACCACCGTTTACAACTCTATGGAGGCTTTTGCGGACAAGGAAAGTCCCGTAGAGGACGGCCGTTATGTCACCGTAAAGCCCCGGCTTGATCTAGGATTGAAATACCGTCTCCGCTCAGTTTTTCTGGAAAAATATATTTCAAATATTATTTTGCTGGCCGATTATCAAAATTTTCTGGGAGCTTTGTCACTTATCTCCCGGAATCCAATTTTGGAAATCGGACTTGGCGTAGAAGTCGTGATATTGGAAAAACTCAAATTGCGTATAGGCATAGATGACGCTCTTCCCGCCGTAGGTTTCGGTCTTGATATGAGTTTCATGCAGTTTGACTGCGCGATTCACGGCAAGGAACTTGGAATGGAGCCCGGTTTCCATAGCGTGTACGCTTTCGATTTTTCCCTGATTTTCAGGTATTAGCCGCGAGGAAAATCAATTTCCAAAAAACTAATATCTGTAATAAGAATCTGGGCGCATTTTGCCGCTTATACATTTTATACATTGCTTGCGTGGAGTTTGCGAAGCAAACTCCTAAGCTGTCCGCAAAGCGGACAGCCATCCGCTCCAATTCCTCGACTTTGCTCACGCAAAGTCTGCGGGATTTCCGCTTCTATCCCTTGCGCTCCTCACGGTTAGTGGGGATATGGGGAATAGGGAGCGGGGAACTTCTTGTGTTAATTGACGAACAAAGCGAGAGCGTACCCACGCTTGCGTAGCTTCTGTTTGCAATCTGATCATAAAAGTAACACGCACAGACAGCGAACAAAAAATCCCCATTCCCCACTCCCTATTCCCCCTTCTTAAGCTATGGATTTGCTGTGAAAACACACGGGATTGCCGTTGTCAAAGTTGTCGATTTTATGGAATACTGAATAACAACGAGATATATTGTAATTGATGAAAAGTATTATTTTGATAATGATGATTTTTGCGCCGTGTGTGTATTCCCAGAATTTGCCGGAATGGTATATTCCGTTGCGGGACGCGGTGTACGAACAGGAGTTGACGGCGGACGAGCTTGTGCCTCTGTACCAGAGCGTCAAGGAAAAAGCGGAGGATACTCTTTCGGGCGCGGATTTGTGCGTTATGCTTTCCCGCTGCGAATACATGATGGGCAGAGCGTATCAATACGAAGAGCGTAAAAACGAAGCGGCGGATCATTATGCTGAGGGCATAAGCTGGGCGGAAGAAGCTGTGGACTCAGGCGTGAGTACGCAGGCGTGGCAGATGCTGGCGGAAAATATTTCCCAGTCGTGCGCTGTCCGCTCGACAGCTTGGGCTATGGCGAACGGGCTCAAAGTGGAAAAATACGCGAAAAACGCCCTCGCCCTGAACGGACGAAACGCCGCCGCCCAGTTCATGATAGCCGCGCGCTGGGTGTTTGCCCCCGCCCCTTTTAACAATTACCGAAGGGGAATCGAAATGATGGAGGCGATAATTACCGAAGGCGACATGGAAAAGGACGATTTGTTCAACGTGTATTCGGCTATCGGCTACGCATTTGTTCAGCAGAAAAAATACGCCGAAGCGCGGCCCTGGCTGCTGAAATCCCTGGAAGTTTTTCCTAGCAATAAATTCGTTCAAAGTTTACTTGCGAAATCTTAACAACAAGAGGTTAATATGTTACATAATCTGGCGCAATTTCTCAGCCCGTTTTATTATCCGGCGCTGTTAATTGCGGCATCCTATTTTTTCATTCTGTCCCTTGCCAATCATTACGAGATGTGGCGTTTTACTATGGGGCCTGAAGTCTTCAACGGCCCGCTTGTTTCCGTTTTGATTCCCGCCCGCAACGAGGAACGAAATATCGAGCGGTGTGTGAATTCACTGCGGAATCAGCTCTACAAAAATTACGAGATTCTCGTTCTCAACGACAATTCCACGGACAATACGCTCCAGATATTGAATCGTATCGCCGAGATGGACGACCGTGTGCGCGTTCTTAACGGAGAGCCGCTGCCAAAAGACTGGTATGGCAAACCGTTTGCGCTTCACCAGCTCTCTCTCAAAGCGCGGGGCGAAATTCTGATTTTCACTGACGCGGATACCATTCACAATCCCACGAGCATTTCATGGGCGGTGACGAATTTGCGGGGACTCAACGCCGACATGATTTCAGGCTACATCGGGCAGATATTTCTGACATTCGGAGAACTTATCACCGTTCCCCTGATGTTCTTTTTGACCGGCTTTGTCATTCCGCTATTCCTCAACCGCACTGTTTCCAAACTGAGTTTTTTCTCCGCCGCAATCGGACAGTTTATCGCCATCCGAAACGATGTATTCAAAGCGATAGGCGGTTGCGAAGTATTCAAACGAAAAACAAGCGAAGATATTTACATGGCCCGTTATGTGAAAAAAATGGGTTATCAAACCCGCTTCCTCAATATCACCGAACATGTCAAATGCCGCATGTACAAAGGATACCGGCAGGCTGTAGAAGGAATCGGAAAAAATATTTTTGATTTTCTGGGAAAAAATACACTGGTGCTTTTTCTCATGATAATCGCGGTTTTCTTCTTTTTGTTTTTCCCGTTTCCGCTGCTTATCGGCTGTATTGTCACCGGCAGTCCCTGGCTTCTTCATGTGGTGATTTTGAATATTCTGTACACGCTGACATGGCTGTTTATGTTTTTGGGACAACGGCTGCACTGGTGGTACGGTTTTCTCTGGCCGCTGATGTTTTTGAACCTGCTCTACATGGCCGGCTGGTCTTATTTCAGAACTATATCGGGCAGGGGTTTTCTCTGGAAAGACAGGGTGGTTGACTGATGCCTTACAAACACGGACGCCCGGTAATAGACCTTTCTCTTCCGTTCCGGCTTGCGACAGCGTGGACTTTTTATATTGTCATTCCTGTCGCTATGCTCATCAATTTTATGCAGCATCGCACGGTATACAAACACCGCTGGCGGCTTAAAGGCGTAAGAAAGGCGATAACTGTTTCAAATCACACAACGTTTTTTGATCCGGTAAAAATCGCCGGTCTTGTGCTGCCCCGCCGTATCTTTCAGACTATGCTGGAAGCCACTGTTGAGTTTCCTGTTTTGGGGACTTTTACGCGGCTGTTAGGCGGAGTTCCCATACCGCGCGGCAAAGCCGGTTATCGAAAACTTTTCGATATTTGCGAAAAAGCTTTCAAATACCGCCGTTATCTGCACTTTTACCCTGAGGGAGAGTGTTTTTTATACAATCAAAAAATCCGGGAATTTCAGTCGGGCGCGTTCCGTCTTGCCGCCGAGCTTGATATTCCGGTGATTCCTCTGGTAACGGTTTTTTCTGACGGCCTTTTCAAACCCTGGTCGTTTTGGGGACGCTCGCTTCCCAAAGAAACGCTCGTAGTGATGGAGCCGGTCTACCCCGCCGGGTATATCAGGCGTGACGAAAAAGGCGAAATCTCCGCTGACTCGATCAAGGAATTCGCCGAAGCCGTGCGGCAAAAAATGCAGAATGAAATCGACAGGCGCGGCGGCAGCTCCGCTTTTTTCCGGGGACAAATGGAACGGATTAAAGGTCTGAATGATTGATTTTTTTTAACAGGCGATTGCGGCGGCGTTCAAAGTCGATTTTGAACGCGCCGGAAAGCGGCAGTTCCAGGGCACACAGCGCGTAGTCAAGCGCGTCCTGCGGATTTCTCAGCCGTCTTTCCGCGTCAATCGACAGGGAACGCAGGGCGCGGGCTTTCAAATGTACCGGAAAATCTCCGGCGGCAATGTCACGCAGACGTTCCCTGCCATCTTCCAGCCGGTCAGACTTCGTTAAATCCAGAGCGTACACAAGGGCGGCTTTTTGCCCGCCTGAATCCGCCGCAAAACACAATATTTTTTCGCATATTTTTTTCAGCGCGTTTTTTTCATCATCCGGGAACAGCGGCAGCCCGTCCGAAAAGACTGATCGCATAACATCGCGCCAGCGCAAAGCCAGCAATTCGGCATCATAACGGTATTTTTTTATGGCTTGCAACGGATCAACGGCAATGTGTGACATCGCGGCGAAAATCGACGCAAGCCCCTGAATGTCCCTGACATTATGATCGCAAATCCCCTCAAGCTGTTCCGCATTGCCGGTACGCAAAAAGTCAAACCAGATTTCAGGAGCCTGCGCTCCTGGAACATCACCGCTTCGGTCGATGTCCAGAATTTTTTCCTCGATGGTACTCTGGGAACAATTTTCCAGAACGTTTTTCCAGAGCCGCCGCGCCGGATGCAGCAAATCCGCGTGAAGATACTCAGGCGGTTTTATTCCGTTCATCAAACAGCGGGTTTTAAGAATTTGCGAGTCAAAACTTTTTCCGTTATAACTGACCACAAAAGACCGCGCGGAAAATTCCGGCAAAAGCGCGTCAAGAAAATCACTTTCACCCGGATAATCCAGCAGCAAATACTGCGTTACACGCAAACGATAAACGCCGTCCGCGCCGCAAGTGTTATCCGCAACTGGCAAAAGCCGCCCGAACGCGGCCAGAAACGCGACAGTACCCGCGCCTCCCGAAAGTCCGGTCGTCTCAAGATCAAAAAATAACAAATTTTCAGGCGACAGCCCCCCGGCATCAGTCCGCCAAATATGGCGCGTCATATCAGGAACAAGAACCGGCAGAGCAAGAGGAAAAACAGACGGCAGCGTAAGCTGTGTCCGCGTGTCAATTTCTTTTTTTACGGCCTGAAATCCCGCAGGTGTCCACCCGTCAAGGGACAATTGCGGAGGATTTTCCCGCGCTGGTTGCACGGCGTTATTTTCCGCCACGCCACCTGTTTTTCGGATACTTTGAATATACCGCAGGCGCTCTTTCAAACTGCCAGACATGACATTTCCCCGGCGATCTTTCCGGCAGCGTCATTTTCGTCTCCACCCGCCTCGATCCACTTTACCCCCGGAATCCCTGAAAAAAACGTAATCTGCCGTTTCGCGTAACGGCGGCTGTTTTGAGCGACAAGCGCCTGCACTCCCGCGATGTCTTGTGAAAGGCGGTACTTCGACACGCCGCCGTTTTCGCCTAATTCCTCCACAAAAAACTCACGGTATCCAATTGCCCGCAATCCCGGATCGGAGGGAGTATAACCCGCTTCATACAGTTTTGTGACTTCTTCAGGAAGCCCCTGCTGGAACATGGCGGCGCAGCGAGCGTCAATACGGCGGTACAATTCTTCCCGTGGACGCGAAAGGCCGAGAATGAGAAAGCGATACGAAGGCCGCCCGCTAGAAGCGGCTCCCCCAGTCTCCCCTTCCCTTCCCGAAACGCGGAATTCACTCAAAGGCCGCCCGGTCAAACGCAGCACTTCCAGCGCTCGCAGCAGCCGGTATTCGTCATTAACGTGAATTTTCCCCGCGCTGACCGGATCGCCAGCCTCAAGTTCCGCCATCAAAAAAGCCGCGCCGCGCTCCTGTAATTCCAGACGCAGCTTTTCCCGGATCAACAGATCGGACGGCGGCGCTTCGGGCAGCCCTAGTATAAAATTTTTAAGATAAAAACCCGTACCGCCTGAAATAACAGGAAGTTTTCCCCTGGCGGCAATGTCCAGACAAGCGTTATCCGCAAGGCGCACAAAATCGCCTGCGTTAAACTGTTCGTTAGGTTCGCGTATGTCAATGAGATGATGCGGAAGACATTCCTGTTCTTCGGCGGACGGCTTGGCCGTGCCAATATCCATACCCCGGTAGACCTGCATCGAATCCGCCGAGATAACTTCCGCCTGCCGTGAAAATTTGCCGGAAAAAATGTCCAGCAGAATACTGGTTTTTCCCGACGCGGTAGGCCCAAAAAGAATTAATACCGGTATTTCCATACCGCGCCGGACAGCAGCTTCAGCTTTCCTCAAGCCGGAATTCGATTTCCTCGGTAAACAACTGCCGGGCGGCCAAAGAAACCACCTTGCCGTCATTTTCCTCGATTTCCGGGTCTTTGAGCATAGAAAGCTGATACGATCTCCGCGAGGCCGCAGACGCTATCTCGTACATATTCTTATCATATTCAATCAGTTCTTCAAGGGGAAATATCATACGTATAATGTACCGTAAAAACGATTTTTGGTAAAGAGGGAAAAAACAATGAGCAGTTAGCAAGTAGTAGTGAGCAAAGTTAAGACGCTCTGCTTTGCTATAGCTTAAGAAAGGGGGGACACTTTCCGCGCTGTCATCGGCATACAGAAACATTTACCCTGTCCCCCCTTACGTCGCAGCCCGCAAACGGTCTGCGCCTATCCCCCAAATCAATGAGCAAAATCTTGCTGAGTTATCGGAGCGTATTACTTTCACGATCAGATTGCAAACAGGAAGCCTGCATAGTAATCAACACATGAAGCGCTACGCGCCGATTACTT
>QMCE01000695.1_pt1 | contig 17601 bp, 24 predicted proteins | sample 1821851 | NCBI WGS metagenome assembly QMCE01 (sample SAMN09453174, study PRJNA476694) | Termite gut metagenome, whole genome shotgun sequencing project. | isolation source: worker | host: Odontotermes sp. | place: South Africa:Pretoria | collected 2016-01-28
TTGTGGTTGTTCTCGGCGTTGGCGGCGGCGCTGTTCACCAGTTTGAAAAGCGGCTCGCACGCGGCCTTGGGGGTGTACTGCAAAATGGCCAGCGCCTTTTCCAGCGGCTGTTTGCGGATCAAATCGAGAACCACACTCACTTTGCGGGGCGAGATGCGCGCGTAGCTCAATTTCGCCCGGGCTGTAGGCTCTTGCATGATTTCCTCTCCTCTCCTTATCGGCTGGTTTTGCTGCCGGCGTGGCCGCGGTAGGTGCGGGTGGGGGCGAACTCTCCCAATTTGTGGCCAACCATGTCTTCGGTAACATATACCGGCACATGCTTGCGGCCGTCGTGCACGGCAAAGGTGTGGCCCACAAAATCCGGGAAGATGGTGGAGGCGCGGCTCCAGGTTTTCAAAACGCGCTTTTCGCTGCTCTCGTTCATGGCCTGCACCCGCTTCAGGAGTGCCTGCTGGACGTAGGGTCCCTTTTTTACGCTTCTGCCCATGTTTGCTCTCCTTTCTTACTTGCGGCGCTTGACAATAAGCTTGTCGCTGGCCTTTTTCTTTTTGCGGGTTTTATAGCCCAGGGCGGGCTTGCCCCAGGGGGTAACGGGCCCGGGCCGGCCAATGGGGCTGCGGCCTTCGCCGCCGCCGTGGGGGTGGTCCACCGGGTTCATCACGCTGCCGCGCACGGTGGGCCGCCAGCCCATGTGGCGTTTGCGCCCCGCCTTGCCAATGTTCACGTTTTCGTGCTCAATATTGCTCACCTGGCCAATAGAGGCGATGCAGTCGATGGGCACATTGCGCATTTCGCCGCTGGGCAGGCGCACCAGGGCATATTTGCCCTCTTTGGCCATCAGCTGGGCGCTGGTGCCGGCGCCGCGCACCAGCTGCGCGCCTTTGCCGGGGTACATTTCAATGTTGTGCACAACGGTGCCCACAGGGATATTGCGGAAGGGCAGGGCGTTGCCGGGCTTGATGTCGGCTTCGGGGCCATTCATCACAGTATCGCCCACCTTCATGCCTTCGGCGGCAATGATGTAGGCTTTTTCGCCGTCGGAATACTCCACCAGCGCAATGAAGGCCGAGCGGTTGGGGTCATACTCCAGCGTCTTCACTTCGGCGGGCACGCCAAATTTGCGGCGCTTGAAGTCGATAACGCGGTACTTGGTGCGGTTGCCGCCGCCGTGGTGGCGCACGGTAATGCGGCCGTAGGAATTGCGGCCGGCATGTTTTTTCATGGGTTCCAGCAGGCTGCGCTCGGGCTCCACCTTGGAAAGCGCGGCATAGTCTATAACTGTCATGCCGCGGCGGCCCGGCGTGGTGGGCTTGTACTTTTTAATCGCCATTTGCGGGTTCACTCCTTCTGCATATTAGCGGGGCGCAGGGCCCCATACTGGCGCCCGTACAATAAACAGGCGCGGGCGGCGGTGTTGGAACTTGAGCTTTGCCGGTTTAAACGCGCAAAGCCTCGCCGCGTTTGAAGCGTCTTATTTGGAAGAGAGAAACGGATATTTCTCTCTTCCAAATAAATTTTTACGTCATGCTCTCAAAGAATTCAATACCTTTGCTCTTCTCGGTGAGGGTTACGATGGCCTTCTTATAGGAAGGAGTATAGCCGCCGGTGCGGCCCTGGCGGCGGAAGCGCCCGCGCACCGAGATGGTGTTCACCTTGGCGACGTCCACATTGAACAAATCCTTCACCGCGCGGGCAATGTCGATTTTGGTTGCGCTTTTGGCCACCTTGAAGGTGTATTTCTTCATTTGGATGCCCGCCATCGAATTCTCGGTGATAATCGGGCCCAAAACGATATCCTGCGGCGCTGTTTTCATTGTGCGAATACCTCCTCAATCTTCTTCGCGGCATCCACGCTCATCACAAACTTACCGGCGTTCAGGATGTCGTACACGTTGATGAGGCTGGCGGTGGTGGTTTTTACGCCCGGGATGTTGCCGGCGCTCTTCACCATTTTGGGCATCAGCTCGCCGGTCACAATCAGGGGCTTTTTGCCCGCATCCAGCACGCCCAGCATCTTCACCACGGTTTTGGTTTTGTACTCGTCAATGGCGAACTTGTCCACCACCACAATCTGGCCCGCCGCCGCCTTGGCGCTAAGCGCGCTTAACAGGGCCAGGCGCTTCAGCTTGCGGTTCAGCCGGTAGCTGTAATCGCGGGGTTTGGGGCCAAGAGCCACGCCGCCACCCGTCCACTGGGGGCTGCGGGTAGAGCCCTGCCGCGCGCGGCCGGTGCCCTTTTGGCGCCAGGGCTTGCGGCCGCCGCCGCTCACCTCGGCGCGGGTTTTGGTGCTTTGGGTGCCCTGGCGCTGGTTGGCCAGGAAATTCACAACGGCGGCGTGCATGGCGCGCTCGTTGGGGTTAATGCCAAATACGGCGTCGGAAAGCTCGATGCTGCTAACCTTTTTGCCGGCCATATCCACTACGTCAATTTTTGCCATGTCGCTTCCCTCCCTTAGGCCTTCACGCTGTCGGAGATGAGCACCACGCTGCCTTTGGCACCGGGAAGCGCACCCTTGATGGCGATTAGGTTGTTTTCGGCGTCCACCTTGGCCACCGTCAGGTTTTGCACGGTAACGCGCTCGGCGCCAAGGTGCCCCGGCAGCTTTTTGCCCTTCATCACGCGGGAGGGCGTGGAGCAGGCGCCCATGCTGCCGGCGTGCCGGTGAATGGGGCCGCCGCCATGGGTAGCGCGCATCATGTGGCCACCCCAGCGTTTTACAGTGCCGGCGTAGCCTTTGCCCTTGCTTTGGCCAACCACATCCACTTTTTCGCCGGCGGCAAAAATGTCGGCCTTCAAAATATCGCCCACGTTCATGCCGGAGATATCCTCCAGGCGGAACTCGCGCAGTGTGCGCTTGGGGGCGGCGTCCGCCTTGGCAAAATGCCCGGCGGCGGGTTTGTTCACGTGTTTTTGGCTAACGTCGCCAAAGCCAATTTGTACCGCTTCGTAGCCGTCGCTCTCGCGGGTTTTCTTTTGCACAACCACGCAGGGCCCGGCCTGCACAACAGTAACCGGAACCACCTTGCCGGCCTCGTCGAAAATCTGCGTCATGCCGACTTTCTTGCCGATGATACCTTTTTGCATCTGAAATGCCTCCTATTCGTAGGTTATTGGTTGATTGGTTGCTGAAAACTAGAAATTAGCAGCTGGTTCGGGCAACCAACCAACTTGACCTGCCGGTGTTTTTCAAAACCATGGCTGCTTTACAGCTTGATTTCAATCTCCACCCCGGCGGGGAGCTGCAGGCTGGTGAGGGACTCCACCGTTTTGTTCGATGGGCGCAAAATGTCGATAAGCCGCTTGTGGGTGCGGGTTTCGAACTGCTCGCGGGAGTCCTTGTACTTATGCACGGCGCGCAGAATGGTAACCACCTCTTTGTCGGTGGGCAGGGGCACCGGGCCGCTTACCCGCGCGCCGGTGCGCTTCGCCGTCTCCACAATTTTTTCCGACGCCGCGTCGATAAGCCCCGCGTCGTAGCTTTTCAAGCGGATCCTGATTTTTTCCTTGACTGCCAATGAAATCGCCTCCTATATAATGATGAAAATTGGCGTTTTGCTTACTGTCCGGCAAAAGATTTTTTCAACACTGCCCCGGGTGTTCCACACCTTTGCAAGAGAAAAGCCGGTGAACCGCTACGCAGTTCGCCCGGACAACCTCTCTGCAAAGTTCCTTCCCGCGGGAAGGGCGGACAGTGGTTCGCCACCAGAATGGGGGAGAACATGGCCCTTTGCCTTCAGTATTATTGAAGCGGTGCCGCCGCCGGTTTTCCATGGCGGTGTGCAAACCTGCACGCGCCATGGCTGAACCCTGGGGCAAACCGCGCCGCTTCTCTTCGCCCGGTTCTATTCATACCAACCGAAATTGGCATTGACCCGACATACTCGGCGGAAAAACCGGCCTCAAAGCTGGCCGCAACCTCCCGCTTCAACGCATATCGCACCCCGCCGCACAAGGCGGGGCATTTGCAGTCGCTTAATTAGTTTAACAAAAGCCCCGCCAAATTGCAAGAACTTTTTTTGTTGACTTTTGCGTTGACTTTTGCGTTGGCACTCGCGCTTTTCGGCAGGTTTAACGCTTGGAGAACTGGGGCGCGCGGCGTGCAGCCTTGAGACCGTATTTTTTGCGTTCTTTCATGCGTGGGTCGCGCGTGAGCAGGCCCGCCTTTTTCAGCTGGCTACGCAGGCTTTCGTCGAACTGCAGAAGCGCGCGGGAAATGCCGTGCCGCACGGCGCCCGCCTGGCCCGACACCCCGCCGCCGGCCACCCGCACGGCAATGTCGAAGCGGCCCAGCGTATCGGTGAGCACCAGAGGCTGCCGCACAATCAGCTTCAGCGTCTCCAGGCCAAAATAGTCGTCGATGTCGCGGTCATTAATGGTAATTTTGCCTTCGCCATTGTATACGCGCACACGGGCCACAGAGCTTTTGCGGCGGCCGGTTCCGTAAAAATAGGGTTTGGTTTCGTACATAATTGTCCAGCCTCCTTTACAGTGTGTAAGCCTGCGGGCTTTGCGCGGCGTTGTCATGGGCGGCGCCTTTGTACACGCGCAGGCGCTTCAAGGCGTGGGCACCCAGTGTGCCCGCGGGCAGCATGCCCTTCACGGCTTTTTGCATGGCAAAGTCGCTGCGTTCGTTCATCAGCTTGCGGTATTGCACGGCCTTCAGGCCGCCTACCCAGCCGGTGTGGCGGTAATAGAACTTTTTTTCCAGTTTGCCGCCGGTAAGCACGGCTTTGTCGCAGTTCACGATGACGACATGGTCGCCACAATCCACATTGGGGGTAAAATCGGCCTTGTGCTTGCCCCGCAGCAGCACGGCGGCCTTTGCGGCCACGCGGCCAAGGGGTTTGCCCGCGGCGTCCAGCAAATACCATTTGCGCTTTACTTCGGCGGGTTTGGCAAGTGTGGTGCTCATCTCTCTTTCCTCCAAACAGGGGCGCGCAGGGCGCGGCCCGCGTAATCTGTAAACGGCGCGCGTACTGCGCGCGAAGCTTATTATAGCCCGGCGCAAGCGGGCTTGTCAACCATTTTTTACCGTTATTTTAATTGGCGGCGCGCAATCTCTGCCATACTCTTTAAAACGCGGGATTGCTCTAAAATACTCGCGCATCAATTATCCGGTGCGCGCCTGCGGGGCACTGCCACTTTGAGTTTGAGGGATAAATATCCGCCGGCAATACTATGCCGGCGGCCTGCTTTTGCGCCACTTGAATGCTGGTTTGCCCGGGAAAGCAAATGCACCCTACATGCCGCGCCGGGCCTTACGGCGGCGCCGCCGCGACGAACGGCTGCTTTGGGGCTTGATAACCTCGCCCCGGCGGGGCAGGTACACTTGGGCAAGCTTGTAGGTTTTGTCGGGCTCCTCGCCTTGCAGCAGCTGCCGCAGCGTGGCAAGGGGAAAAGCCTTTACGCTGTCGCCAAAATCAACCAGGCGGACGGCGGTAATCTCCTTGCACTCCACCCCGTTTAGGGTGCCGCCGCGCCAGCCGCGGGCCACGCTGGCCTCGGCCTGCCCAGAGAGCAGCGGCTCCAGCAGTTTTACATAGTCCAGCGGGTCATACTCAATAACGGCGTTTTGCACAAGGGCCAAGGCGCCGCTGGCGGCGGCGGCCCCGGCGGCTACCGCCGCGCCCCGGCCGGCCTTTTTATCCAAATACACCACCTTGTGGAAAAGCCCGGCAAACTCGGCCTCCAGCATTTCCCGCGTGCCGTCGGTAGAGGCATCGTCTACCACCACCAGTTCCAGGGCGGGCACGCCGCAGGCGCGTATGCGCGCCACAAGCGGGCGCAGCAAATCGCCGGCATTGTGGCAGGGCACAATTACAGAAAGGGTGTAGTCCGGCTGCTGCATGGGGTACCTCGCAAATGGTAGAGTGTGAACACGCTCTAGTATAGCATATTGTTTCCCATAAGGACAGTGATTTCCTTCCGGGGCGAAGATAAAGGCCGGTCTGCATGCTTTTTCCCCAGTCTCGAAGAACCCGGCATTTGCCGGGTTCCTCTGCTTATGCTATACTGGGTGGCAGTGCAAGCAACAGGGTTTTATGTAAACAAACGGGAACAAAAAACACCCCGCACTGCGGGGTGCGGGGGTTTGGGCACAGGATGCTGCCTGCCGCTATTCCAGCTCCCGCGCAAAGGTGTCAAGGGCGGCTTCGTCAATGTGGGGCGGCTGACCGCCGGTGCTTTTGGCAACCATGCCCGTGATGGCACGGGCAAAAAAGCCCATCTTTTCCGGCAGGAATTCGCCACCCGGCGCGGCCTTCACCGCGTGGGCCAGCAGCGCCGGGGAGAAGTTCGCTTCAAAATGCTTGCCGGCCTCCTGCGGCATGCCGCAGCAAATCATCAGGCCCAGGCGCTTTTGCAGCAGGGCGGCCTCGTTGCCGCTGCAAAAGGCGCGCGCCTCCTTCAAAAGCTGCCCCGCGCGCACAGACGCGCCCACCACCACGGTGCCGTACCCGTCCAGCGGCACGCTTTCCCCGGCCTTCAGGCGGCGCACGTCGGCCCCTTGTGCCAGCTTTTTCGCCAAAAGATTCGCGCATTTTTCGGTGGTTCCATACTGGCTGGCATATAAAATCAGTGTCTTCATTTGGTTTTTCCCCTTTCTTCCATTTGCTGCAAATTGGCGTTTATCGCTTCCAGCACACGCCGGGCCACGGCAACATCTTCGTCGGGCACGCCCTGCAGTATCTGCTGCACAAACACGCCGCCAACCTTGGAAATTCGCGCCATCTCTGGCCGGGCTTCGGGCGTCAGGCGCACGGCGCGGCTGCGGCGGTCATTTTCGCAGGGGCCAAGGCGCACCAGCCCCTTTTTTTCCAACTGTTCCAGCAGCTTTGCGGTGTTTTGGCGGCTGGCGCCCACATCCCGCGCAATTTGCATGATGTTGGGCGCCTCCGGCTGGCTGGCCTCCAGCTGGCTGGCCGCCAGCAGCACAAACCACTGCTTAACGCTTACCAGGTTGGTTATCCTGTCTTGAATGGCCTGTATGCGGTTGGCCAGGAAAAATATGGACCCATGGATGAAATGCCTGTCGCTGGGTGCTTGCATACTGCTCCTCCTTTTGCGCAATATGTTGCCTATCATTATACGCAATATGTTGCCTATTGTCAAGCCCTGCGGTTCAATAAATGAAGTCTCGGCCAGAAAGGAACGCGCAAAACAATGAAATATTCGGCTATTCTCTTCGATTTGGACGGCGTTATTTGCCACACCGACAAATATCACTACAAGGCGTGGAAATCTATTGCAGATGAGTTGGGCCTGCCCTTCGACGAAACCACCAACAACCGTCTGCGGGGCGTCAGCCGCAGGGAGAGTTTGGACATTATTCTGGAGGCCCACCCGGTGGCGCTGGGTGAGGCAGAAAAAAACGCGCTGGCGCAGCGCAAAAACCAGCGTTATGTGCAGCTGTTGCAGGGCATGGGCCCGCAGGATTTAAGCGCCGAGGTGAAAACCACGCTGGACGCCTTGCGCAAAGCGGGTTTGAGGCTGGCCATTGGTTCGTCCAGCAAAAATGCGCCGATGATTTTGGAGCGCATTGGCTTGGGGAGCTATTTCGACGCTGTGGCCGACGGCAACGGGATTACCAAAACCAAGCCCGACCCGGAAGTGTTTTTGCTGGCGGCCAGGCTGCTGGGCGCGCCTGCCCAAACCTGCCTGGTGGTGGAAGACGCCCTGGCCGGGGTAAGGGCCGCCACAGCCGCGGGAATGGACAGCGCAGCCATTGGCGACGCCGCCCGCTACAACGAGGCCACTGTGCGCCTGGCGGGCTTTTCGCAGCTGCTTGATGTTGTGCTGTAAGCTTCACACATGCGCAAGCAAAATTTCCTCAAGCTGGGGCACGGTGGCGGCAAGATAGTCGCATCCGGCTTCGGTAAGTTCCTGCCTGCCGCCGTAGCCGAACAGCACCCCCACGCAGGGCAGGCCGTTTTCGTGCGCGCCCTGCACGTCGTACAGACGGTCGCCCACCATCACGGCGTCTTTTGGGCTTATGCCGCCCACCTCCAGCACTTCCCGCACAATATCCGGCTTCTCCCGGCCGCCGTGCTCTGCCGGGCTGCCGGCCAGGCTGGTGAAATTCTCTGCCAAATCGAACATATCAAGCACTTGCTGGGCCAGGTACAGCGGTTTCGACGTGGCAATGTGCAGCCGCCGCCCCTCCGCCGTAAGGCGGGCCAGCATGTTTTTTATGCCGGGGTAGGGCGCGTTTTGGTGAATGCCCCATTCGGCGAAGTGCATCCGAAAATGTTCTATGGCAAGATTGGTTTTTTCTTCGTTGAAGCCGCAGACGGCCGGGAACTGTGTGGAGAGCGGCGGGCCCACGAAAGAATTGAGCACCGCCAGCGGCGGCACGGGGTGGCCCAGCTTTTCCAGCGCGTGGCGCACACTGCCGGCAATGCCCGGGCCCGAATCGGTGAGCGTGCCGTCCAAATCGAATAAAATATCAGTCCACATTTTACTTTTCGCCCTTGTCTTCGTAAGTTTTTTCGCTGATGATATAGCGCGGCCGGGCCTTGACTTCCTTGTAAATTTTGCCGATGTACTCACCGATAACGCCCAGGCACAGCAGCTGCACGCCGCCAATGAGCAGCACCACGCACACCGTGCTGGCCCAGCCCGCCACCGTGATGCCCACAAGATGCTGCACGATGGTGACGATGATGGCGACGAAAGCCACAAGCGAGAACAAAAAGCCCAGCCACGTAATAAGCCGTATAGGCTTCACCGAAAGGCTGGTGATACCGTCGAAGGCGAAGCCCAGCATTTTTTTCAGGGGATAGTGGCTCTCGCCGGCCAGGCGCTGGGCGCGCGCGTAATATACACTGGTGGCCTTGAAGCCAACCAGCGGCACCATGCCGCGCAAAAACAGGTTCACCTCTTTAAAATCCGCCAGCGCGTCCAGCACCCTGCGGGAAAGCAGGCGGTAGTCGGCGTGGTTGAACACAACTTCGGCGCCCAAAGCGTTCATCACTTTGTAAAAGCCCTCGGCGGTGCTGCGCTTAAACCAGGTGTCCGTCTCGCGGTGGCTGCGCACGCCATACACCACGTCGCAGCCGTCCTCATAAGCGGCCAGCATGTCGTCCATGGCGTTAATATCGTCCTGGCCGTCGGCGTCGATGGAAATGGTGACATCGGCAAATTCTTTGGCGCACATCAGCCCGCCCAAAAGGGCATTTTGGTGCCCGCGGTTGCGCGAGAGCGAAACGCCCACAATTTGGCCGTGCTGCGCGGCCAGTTGCTGAATTAGCGGCCAGGTGCCGTCTTTGGAGCCGTCGTTTACCAGCATCACCCGGCTTTCGGGCGCAATGCGCCCGGCTGCTGTAAGGGACTCTATTTTGCCCAGGAACAAATCCTTCGTCAGGGGCAGCACAGCTTCCTCGTTATAACAGGGCACCACGATACACAAAACCGGCAGAGACATGGCGGGCTCCTTTCAACACGCTTTCAGCAAAAATCCATCATCTGTGTACAGTTTGCACACCATGCACGTGTACTATATTTCTGCAGGCTTCGCTTCTTCGGCGGGCAGCAGCAACTTTTGGCGCAGGTTGGATATTTCTGCGGCGCTAAGGCCAATTTTTTGTAAATACTCTGCCGCGGTGCCGTATTTTTCCCGCAAATGGCGCAGCGCGCGCTGCATGCTGACGGGCTTGCTTTGCAGGATGTATTCCGGTAACTCCGCCTGGAATACCCCTTTCTGGGCCTCGTAGGCGTCGTTCATGTAAATATCGGTCACGGCATAGTCCGCCACCACATCGGCATCGGCCACCCCGGCCAGTTTCAGCAGCAGCATGGCAACCACCCCGGTGCGGTCCTTCCCCACGGCACAGTGGAACAGCACGCCCGCCGGGGCAGCAGCCATCACCTGCATAATGTGCAAAAGTTCCGGCTGGGCGCCGTCTAAAATCAAAATATACAGCCCCGACATGGAGCCCGGTATATCGCCCTCAAAATCCAGCCCGTGTATGGTGTCGTTCACCGAAAGGCCGTGCACCGTAAACCCCGCCTGGCCCCGCAGCGCCGAGGGATTGTGCACATCCTCGTCGGCGCGGCGCAAATCTACCACGTCGCACACGCCGTAGGCGCGCAGGTATTCAATGTCTTCGGGCGTCAGGTTTTCGGGGCAGTCGCTGCGCACAAACTGGCCAAAGCGCACACTGCCGCCCTCGCAGGGGTAGCCTCCCAAGTCTCTTGTGTTGCAGGTGCCTGCCAGCGGCAGGCGGCGAAGCGGTTTGTTGATTTTCATGTTTTCCTCTTTGCGTGCATTATTTATAGTGTTGATACGTGCATAATGGCCTGAATCATCATAAAGGCGAGCAGGCCCAGAACAAACAGCAGGCAGGCCCCGCAAAGCAGGCCCGGTGCAAAAATAAGAATGGAATTGCGCCGTTTGTGTTCACTCTGTTTCACCTCATTTAAACGGTACACCGCCACACCGGCCAAAACCATGGGTATGGCGCCAAATGCCAGCCCCACAAAGGCAATCTCGCGCATGGACCAAGCTATCATCGCCTCGGGGCTTGGCACAATGCCGGCCCCGAACAGCACAAACCCAGCCAAAACAAGAAAGGCGGCCAGGCCCAAAGCATACACGCTGTTTGCCAGTTTTTTCGCCATACATTAAACCCCCAAATCCCGCTGCACGCGGGCAAGATAGGCGGGCAGTTCCGCCACCGCCAGCCCCGCAAAGCCGCTGTCTTTGGCGGCAAGGTCGGCTGCGGAGGCGTGCAGCCACACCCCGGCGGCGGCCGCCTGCACGGCGGCCACGCCCTGCGCCAAAAGTGCGGCAATAATGCCCGCCAGCACGTCCCCGCTGCCGCCCTTGGCAAGGCCGGTGTTGCCCGCTTTGTCGTTGATAAACACCTCGCCGCCGGGGCCGGCAATTACGGTGGCGTGGCTTTTCAGCACCACCACACAGCCGGTTTCCCTGGCCAGGCGCACCGCACAGGCTTGCCGCCCCTGCCGCACAACCGCCACCGGCAAGCCGCACAGGCGGGCCATTTCGCCCACATGCGGCGTTAGCACCACCGGCCGCACAGCCCCGGCCAGCGCCGCTTGCAGCCGCGTTTTGGCCTCGGGGAAGGTCTCGCCATCCAAATGCCCGGCCAGCACGTTCAGGGCGTCGGCGTCCAGCACCAGCGCACAGCGGGCTTCGGCCAAAAGGCGCTCCACAAGGCGCATGGTAGACACAGTTGCCGAAAGCCCGCAGCCCGCCAATATGGCCGTGGGCCCGGTTTTAATCAGGGCCTCGGCGGCTTCGGGCACCAGCCCGCCGTCTGCCGCCGCCGGGCAGGGCAGCAGTGTTGCCGCAGGCGTGCGCACCGCCGCCGCCGCGCATACGGTCTCTATGGCCGCCAGCCGCACAATGCCCACCCCGGCGCGCAAAGCGGCGTCGGCACACAAAAGGGCGGCGCCACGGAAACAGCTGCTGCCCGCCAAAATGCCCAGCGCGCCAAAATGGCCTTTGTGCGCGGCATGCGGGCGCTGGGGCAGCATGGCCGTCACCCGCTGCGCGTTCAGTGTATGGGCCATAATTCCTCCCACTTCCGTGCCGAATCTTGCTTTTTTATCCATTTTAGTATAGCATATTTTTAAGCGTTTGAAAATTGGCGCCGCCAGTGGGTTCAAACAAGGGTTTTGGGCAGGAGGAATGGCATGGGCTGGTTCGATGGGTTTCCCTTCCAAAGCAGGGAACAGATGGATAAAGAAAAGCGGGATTTTGAAAAACGGGTGTTTCCCTTTGGCCTTGCGCAGCGAGACTGCGCCCGGGCTGTTTTACAGCAACTGGTGCCCAACAAAAAGTTTGAGGGCGAGGCGCTGTTTGCGTTCATCAGTTCGAAGGACATCTACATGCAAAACGAGCAAAGCCCCGAGGGCTTGCAGCACGCCCGCAAACAGCTGAAGCGGATGCGGTTTTTCAGCGAGGAAGACAAGGACAAGATTTTGGCACTGGTGGTACTGGACGCCGCGGCGCCCAGCCTGGAAGAATACCCCACCGCCGAGGCCGTGTTGGCACGGGTGGCACAACCCGATGAATAACGATTTTGCACAGCATTCCTACCGAGGAAGGAGCTTTCCCCCGCCTATGTGGAAACCAGAAAACTACGACGAATTTTGCTTGATAGTGCGCGATTTGATGGACGACCCGCAATTTTTGGCCCTGCGCGCGATGGACCAGCACAGCAAAACATCCAACCGCCTGAATCACAGCATCTATGTGGCCTACCTCAGCTTTTTGTTTTGCCGCCACATGGGGTACGACCATGTGGCCGCCGCCCGCGCCGGCCTTTTACACGACTTTCACTTTGGAGACGAGGCCGACGGCATGAAGCGCCTGTGGCGGCACCCCCACCAGGCGCTGGAAAACGCGAAAAAACTGGCGCCGCTGTCGGCGCTGGAGCAGGACATTATTGTGAAGCACATGTGGCCGCTTACCCGGCCCCTGCCCCGCCACAAGGAGACGCTGGTGGTGAGCATGGCCGACAAACTTTGCGCATTGATGGAGTTTTCGCGCCTGTATAAGCTGATGCGGGTGGAAAAGCACCTGGCGCCGCAGGCGGCGTGATATAGATAGTTGCTGGTTATTAGGGACACGCCCTAGCACAAGCGGCCTGCCGTTAGGCAGGCCGCTTGTTTGCTTGTGCATGGGGGTTTCACATCCGCTCGGGTGCGGCAATTTTAAACAGGCGCAGGCCGTTTTCCAGCACATTTTTGGTGGCCACACACACCGCCAGCCGCGCCTGCACAATGTTCTCGGCCTCGCCTTTAATGCGGCAGGCGGTGTAAAATTTGTGGAATAAATTGGCCAGCTCGTACAGGTAGTGGGTAAGGCGCGCGGGGTCCAGCGCATGGGCGGCGCGGGCAATCTCGCCGGGGTAGGCGGCAATTTTGCGCACAAGCGCCAGTTCTTCGTCGGCGGCCAGCAGGCCGATGTTGGCGGCCATGTGGTAGGCTTGCAGGCTGGCGCCCTCGCTTTGCAGGTTGTGCAAAATGGAGCAAATGCGCGCATGGGCATACTGCACGTAATACACCGGGTTGTTGGCGTCCTCGGCCACGGCCAAATCCAAATCAAAGTCAATGGCGCTGCCCGGCTCGCGCATATTAAAGTGGTAGCGGGCGGAATCGACGGGCACTTCGTCCAAAAGCGTTTCCAGCGTGATGGTTTTACCCGTCCGCTTCGACATGCGCACCTGCTGCCCGCCCTGCATCAGGCGCACAAATTGCATCAGCACCACGTCAAATTTTTCGGCGTTGTAGCCAAGGGCCGCCAAGGCGGCTTTCATGCGGGCCACATGGCCGTGGTGGTCGGCCCCCCACACGTCAATCAGGTGGGTGAAGCCGCGCTGGAACTTGCTTGCGTGGTAGGCAATGTCGGCCGCCATGTAGGTGTAAAAGCCGTTGGCGCGCCGCAGCACGTCGTCCTTTTCGCAGCCGTAGGCGCTGGTTTTGAACCACAGCGCCCCCTCTTTTTCGTAAACATTGCCGCTTTCTCTCAGCTTGCCCACCACGCGCGCCACCGCGCCGCTGTCGTACAGGCTCTGCTCTGAAAACCAGGTGTCGTATTCAATTTTATACCTGCCCAAGTGCTCTTTCATTTGGCTGATGTTGCGCGGCAGGGCATAGGCACAGAGGGCTTTTTCTATTTCTTCTGCGGGCGCTTCGGCTGGGGCGGCGCCGTTTGCGTCCAGGTATTCCTGTGCCCTTTCCCGGATATCTTCCCCCTGGTAGCCATCCTCGGGGAAGGAAACGGCGTCCTGGCCGCGTACCAGCTGCAAATAGCGGGCGGCCAGGCTTTTGCCAAACTTATCAATTTGGTTGCCCGCGTCGTTCACGTAAAATTCGCGGCTCACTTCGCAGCCGGTGCATTCCAGCAGGGCGGCCAGGCTGTCGCCCAATGCCGCGCCGCGGGCGTTGCCCAGGTGCATGGGGCCGGTGGGGTTGGCCGAAACAAACTCCACGTTCACCTTTTGGCCGCGCCCGCCAGCGGTTTCGCCGTAGTGCGGCCCGCAGGCCACGGCGGCCAAAAGCACGCTGGAATACAGCGTGCCCGCCCAAAACAGGTTGATGAAGCCCGGCCCGGCCACCTGCACTTTTTGGAAGCTGCCGCCGCCCTCCACATGTTTCACAATGGCCTCGGCAATGGCGCGGGGCGCCATGCCAAAGGTTTTGGCGCTTACCAGCGCAATGTTAGCTGCAACATCGCCGTTTTTGGCGTCGGCGGGCACCTCTGTCACAAAATCGGGGATATCGCCCTTCGGGCTTAAATCCCCGGCGGCCACGGCGCGCCGCAGCGCCTGTTCAAGGCAGGCTTTGGCCTCCTGCATAATGGCATCCAGCATGTCGATATGCCGATACTCGTCCCGCAAAAGGGCGAGGATTTTTTCGTTTTGCTGCTGCGTGGGTTTTGTGCCGGGCATGATGCTCTTCTCCAATCAGTTGGCTTGCTGTACGGTAATTTTCACTTCGTTGCGGGAAATTTGGGCGTCGCCGGAATCCAGCGTATAGCTGAAGGTGAGGTTGCCGCCGCCATCGGTAAGCTTGTTGTCAATTTCGTCGGCCGCCACACCCAGGCTCAGCACGCCGTAGGCGCTGTCGTAGTGGCACACATGGCGGCGGCCCGGCTCTATCACCAGTTGGCTGGGCATGCTGCCAAAGCGCAGCATGCTCACCTTGCCGCTGGGCTCCACCTTCACGGTGGTGATGTTGCCGTCGTAGCCGGTGGCCTCAGTTTCCTTGTAGCTTATAAAATAATTCCCGTCTTTGCGCACAAAGCTACCACGGGTAAGCAGGCGCACGGTGTCGGTGTCGCCCTGCTGCTGCATGGTGCCCTCAATGTTGATGAGATAATTTTCCCTCATGCGCTTCCTCTCTTTGCTGGATGGTGTTCTGCAATCAAAATGCCTCAATATCAATTTGCCGCGCCCCGCCGGGGATGCCTCGCCCCAAAAACAGGGCGGCCAGCTGGTTGAAGCGGGCGGTGGCCGCGCTGACAAAATAACGCACGCTTCCGCCATTTTCGCGTTCGGCCAGCAGGCCTTTTTCCGCCAGTTTTCCGCGCAGGGAAAGGGCGGTTTCGCGGCCGGGGTCAACAAGGGCTACGCCGGGGCCCATAAATTCGCCAATGGCATCGGCCAAAAGGGGATAGTGCGTGCAGCCCAGAATCAGCGTGTCTACCCCGGCGGCGCGCAGGGGGCTTAGGTATTCTTCCACGGCAAGGCGTGCCATGGCATCGCCGGGGCCGAAGTGGCCATATTCCACCAGCGGCACAAACAGGGGGCAGGCTGCCGCCGCCACGCGGATGGCCGGGTCTATAGCGGCAAGCGTGGCTTGGTAGCAGCCGGTGGCAATGGCGCTTTCCGTGGCGATGACGCCAATGTGCCCGCCCTTGCTGGCGGCTGCCGCCGCGCGGGCCGCCGCCGGGATGATGCCGGTGAAGGGAACCGGGAAGCGCGCGGCTTCGTGCGCGGGCAGCGTGCTGGACACGGTGCCGCAGGCGGCCACCAGCGCCTTCACGCCATGGCTGAGCAAGAAAGCAGCGTCTTGACGCGCGAATTTCACAAGAATTTCCACGCTGCGGTTGCCGTAGGGCACGCGGGCGGTGTCGCCAAAATAAACAATGTCCTCCCCCGGCAGCACGCGGCACAATTCGCGCACCGCCGTAAGGCCGCCCAGGCCAGAGTCGAACACGCCAATCGGCGCCGGGTTCATCCTTCGGCGCGCTCCAGCGCGCAATCAATAAGCTTATCGATCAATTCTCCAAAGGGAATGCCCTCGTATTCCATCAGCTTTGGGTACATGCTGATGGCCGTGAAGCCGGGGATGGTGTTAATTTCGCTCAACAGCACCCGGCCGCTGCCCTCTTCCACAAAGAAATCCACCCTTGCCATGCCCTCACAGCGCAGCGCGCGGTAGGCCCACAGGGCCATTTCACGCACTTCTTCGGCCTTTTCCGGCGCAAGCCGGGCGGGAATGAACAGGCGGCTGGCATCTTCGCTGTGGTATTTGGCCTCGTAGTCGTAAATCTCGTTGCAGGAGACAATTTCCCCCGGGCGCGTGGCAAAAAGCTGGGTGTTGCCCAAAACGGCGCACTCCACCTCCTGGCCCGCCACGGCCTGCTCCAGCACCACAGTGCGGCCATGGGCGGCAGCCAAGGCAAAGGCGGCGCGCAGGCCCTCTTCGTCCGCCACCTTGGTAACGCCAATGGACGAACCGGCCCCGGCGGGCTTCACAAAGAGGGGGAAGGATAATTTTTCACGAATTTGCGACAAAATATCGTCAAAGCTTTCCGCCGCCATGCGGTCTGCCGCCATCCAGGGTGTGTGGGGAATGCCCTCGGCGTCGAAAATGCGGTTGGCGGCGCTTTTGTCCATACACATGGCGCTGCTTAGCACCCCCGCCCCCACATAGGGCAGGCCGGCCAGCTCCAAAAGGCCCTGCACGGTGCCGTCCTCGCCGCCCATGCCGTGCAGCACCGGGAACACCACATCCAGCTTCACCACGTCGAACTGCCCGTCGTGGCTGGTGGCAATGCCATGGCTCACGGCGTCGGGCGTGATAAAGGCGGGCACAGTGTCGGGGTTTTTGTCCCAGCTGCCGTCGCGAATTTCTGCGGTGCCGCCGGGGTACAGCAGCCAGCGCCCCTTTTTGGTAATGCCTATTTTCATGATGTCGTACTTGTCGGGGTCCATATGGTCGATAACCGCGGCGGCGCTGATGCAGGAGATTTCATGCTCGGTAGACCGGCCGCCGAACAGCACCGCTGCCCGTAGTTTTGCCATGCATACACAACCTTGTTTAGTTATTCATTATAAAAAGGTGGAAATTAAATGAGGATAAATTTTAGTATACCACAGAACGCCTGCTTTTTCCAAATGAAGGTTTAGTGAAGCCCCGGAAAGCCCCACTGCCGCAGTGCCTCGTAGGCAGCCACAGCCACCGCGTTGGAGAGGTTCAGGCTGCGCAGGCTGCCGCGCATGGGCAGGCGCACGCAGGGGTGTTGCGCCAGCAGGGGCGCGGGCAGGCCGGCGTCCTCGCGGCCAAACACAAGGCAGCAGCCCGGCGGGTAGGCTATTTCGCTGTAGGCGCCGCCGCCCTTGGTGCTGAACAGGAAAAGCGGGCCGGGCGCGCGGGCCAAAAAATCCTCTAAATTGCTATAAAAAGTGATGTCCAGTTTGTCCCAGTAATCCAGCCCCGCGCGCTTCAGTTTTGCGTTGGTAATGGTGAAGCCCAAAGGCCCCACCAGATGCAGCCGTGCGCCGGTAACAGCGCAGGTGCGGGCCACGTTGCCGGTGTTTTGGGGAATTTGCGGCTCCACCAGCGCAATGTGCAGGGCCGCTTCGGGGTTCACCAGCTTTTCGTTTGACGCGCCGCTCACGGGTGCAAGTCCCCAAGAAAAGGCTCCACCCACAGCCCGGCGCGGGCTTCGCCCCCGGCTTCAAAGGTGGCGCGGGCGGCGGCCTCCACAAAAGCGGCGGCGCGGCGGGCGGCAGCCTGTAGCGCAAGGCCGCCCAGCACAAGCCCGCACACGGCGGCGGCAAAGCAGTCGCCGGTGCCGGGGTAGTGCTGCGGCACCGGGCGCGACGGCACAAAAAAGGGCGCGCC
>QMCE01000697.1_pt1 | contig 17591 bp, 16 predicted proteins | sample 1821851 | NCBI WGS metagenome assembly QMCE01 (sample SAMN09453174, study PRJNA476694) | Termite gut metagenome, whole genome shotgun sequencing project. | isolation source: worker | host: Odontotermes sp. | place: South Africa:Pretoria | collected 2016-01-28
GTGCGCGACGTCCGCGTCGATGTGGTACTGCGCCGTGCCCGCGGGGAAATAGCCGGAGGCCTCGCGTCCGTCGATCGTGCGCCAAGGGAACAGCGCGCCGCGCTCGTTCATCGTGCCGGCGAGCGCCCGAGCCTCCCCCAGCATGTCGTAGCGGAAATCAAGGGCCGCGCGCGCCCACGCGGGCCGCACGTAGGTCAGGAAGGGCAGCACGAAGATCTCCGTGTCCCAGAAGGAATGCCCCGAATAACCCGATCCGGTCAACCCCTTGGCCGGAATGCCGCGCCCGTTCGCGTTTGCGGCCACCTGGGCGAGTTGGAAAATCGACCAGCGCAGCGTGCGTTGCAGCTCTGTCGGCGGCACGCGGACGTCCGCGTCCTCCCAGAAGGAGCGCAGCCACTCGGCCTGCTCGAGCGCGAGCGCCTTGAACCCTGTGCCGTCCCCTGCCAGCGCCTGGTCGGCCTGTGCGACAAGCTCGGTCAGCGGTCCATCGGCGCCAGCCACGCCGTAGGCCACGACCTGATCGACACCGGTCTGGCCGCCCGACGCGACGTGGAAACGAAAGGTCCGCCCGACGCCAGGCAGGGTCGTGTCGTCTTGCCAGCCCATCTGGCGGTCCGGACGGTAGGAGGCGAGTGCCACGACGGTCCGCCCCGAGCGGGCGCAACGGCTCGCCAAGCCGAGCCCAGCACCGTCCTGGCGTTCCCAGCAGCGTTCCACCGCACCATGGTCCAAGCGGTCGGCCCGCCGCGGGTCAAAATCGCCGCCGTCGTGGCTGTCGGGGAAGCTGTCACACAAGCCAAACGTCAGCTCGGCGTCGGCGTCGGCGTCGCACCACAAAGTGACGCGTCCGGCGACCAGCTCCCGCCGAGCGAAACTCGCCAGCCGCGACCAAGCGACGACGACGCGCTTGCCAGCCCGCGTGCGCCACACGAAGCGGCCGTGGAGCACGCCGCCGCGCAGGTCCAGGTCACGCCGGGCGCAGGCGTCGTCCAGGTTCAAGGTCTCGCCGTCGACGGTCACCCGCAGGAAGCCCGGGTCGGGCGCGGGCACGATGGTCTGGCCGGCGCGGGCGAACCCGTAGGCGGCCTCCGGATAGTCGATGTCGAACGTCTCGTAGAAGCCGTTGACGAACGTCCGTCCCTCCGGTCCGCCGGCGACGCCACGCACGCCGACGAAGCCGTTGGCGACGGCGAAGACGCTTCCGGCCCAGCCCGGCTCCCCTCGGCCGTCGTCGTCCACCGTCCATTCGCGGACGGCGGCGGGCAGACCGGCAAGGGACGTCACAACCAAGTCCGCGCCCGCCTCGCGCAGCGCCTCGGCCGCGCCGACGCGGTCCACGCCGACGACCAGCCCGAAGTCACCCGCCCGACCCGCGCGGACACCGGACGTCGCATCTTCGATCACCACGCATTCACAGGGCGCCAGCCGCAGGCGGCGGGCCGCCTCAAGAAAGGAGTCCGGCGCCGGTTTCCCGGCCAGGCCGCACTCGTCGACCACCACACCGTCGACCACCGTCTCGGCGTAAGCGGCCAAGCCCGCGGCTTCCAACACCCGCCGCGCGTTCCGCGAACTTGAGACCACCGCCAGCCGGGCGCCGGCGTCCGCGAGTTCGTGCAGCAGCGCGAGAGCATCGGGAAAAGGGGAGACCCCACGCTCCAACAACTGCGTCAACAGCTCGTTCTTGCGGTTCGCCAAGCCCCACGCCGTGCGAGCGCTGGGCGGATCGTCATGGTTGCCGAACGGTAGGCTGACGCCCCGGGAGGCGAGCATGTCCCGCACGCCGTCCGCCCGCGGCTTGCCATCGACGTAGGCCAGGTAGTCGGCGTCGGTGTACGGCTCGCCTACGCCCAGTTCCGGCAGGCAGTCGGTGAACAGTGTCCGCCACGCTTGACGATGCAGGGCGGCGGTCGGTGTCAGGACGCCGTCGAGATCGAACAGATACGCGGCGGGCGTCTTCATGACCGCGCCTTCGGCGACGCCTTGCTCCGCAGCCGCCACAACACGCCCTCCACTGCCAGCAGGAAGGCGGTCACGATGGCGGGAAGCAACGCGTCGTCACCGCGCACCTCGCACACGATCGTCACGATGAGAGCCGCCAGCGCGAACACCGCGAGAATGCCGACGACCATCTCAATCGCGTCGCTGAGCGTCCTGATCATCGCTAGCCCTTCACGCTGCCCGCGGTCAGACCGGCGACGATGCGACGCTGGAAGATCAGCACGAGGATCACCAGCGGCACCGTCACGATGCAGCCAGCCGCCATCACGGCGGCGTACGGGTCCTGGTGCGGTTGCTGACCGGTGAAGCTCGCGATCGCCACCGTCACCGGTTGCGTCGCGGCCGACGAGAGCTGGCTCGAAATGAGGAATTCGTTCCACGACATGATGAAGGCCAGGATCGCCGTGGTGAACACGGCGGGGGCGGCCAACGGGAAGATGACCCGCACGAACGCTTGGACTTTCGTGCACCCGTCGATGCGCGCCGCCTCTTCGAGATCCCACGGCATGTCGCGGAAGAACGAGTTGAGCGTGTAGACGGTCAACGGCAGAGCGAACGAGATCTCCGGGATGATCAGCGCCTGGTAGGTGCCCATCCAGTTGATGCTCGTGAACAACTGGAACAGCGGCGTGATGAGCGCGACGCCGGGGAACATGGACGCGCCGAGCACGATGCCCATGACCAGCGGCTTGAAACGGAAATTGATGCGGGCCAGCACGTAGGCGGCGAAGGTGCCGAACAGCAGGCTGGCGATCGTCACAACCGCGCCGATCAGCAGCGAGTTGAGCAACGCCTGCCCGAGGTGGTTGCCGTTCTCCGTGGACATCGCGACCCGGTAGTTGTCGAACGTCGGCTCCGACGGGATGACCGACATCTCGTACTGCATGGACGGGTCGCGGAAGGACGCGATGATCATCCAGGCGAACGGGAGGACGCACCACACGACGATGATGAACGCGTTAATGAAGGTCGACGTCGTCTGGCGCACCTGGCGCTTGTGCCGGTAAGCGACTGGAGCCGTGCTCATAGCGCCTCCTCCTCGTCAGCGTTGCCGATGAGATTCGTGCCCGAGACCCGGATGAACAGCAGGGCCACGATGAAGATGATGATGAAGGTCAGCGTCGACAACGCCGCCGCGCTGTTGAAGCCCTGACGGATCTGGTCGACGACGAGGATCGACAGCGTCGTGGTCGCGTCGCCTTTGCCACCACCGCCTTGAGTGAAGATCGCGGGCAGGTCGTACATGCGCAACGCGTCCATGACACGGAACAGAATGGCGACCAACAGCGCAGGTTTGATGAGCGGCAGCGTGATGGAGACGAAGCGCTGCCAGGCGTTGGTCCCGTCCACTTTGGCCGCCTCGTAGATCTCCTCGGGGATCAGTTGCAGGCCGGCGAGGATGAGCAGGGCCATGAAGGGGGTGGTCTTCCAGGTGTCGGCAATGATGATCGCGAAGCGCGATGACCACTCGCCCGACGTCCACAGTATTTGAGTGCCGAAGATGTGGTTGATGGCGCCATCCGACTCGAACAGGAACTTCCACAGTTTCGAGGTGACGGCGGTGGGGATGGCCCACGGGATGAGCACGGCCGCCCGGACGATGCCGCGCCCGTGGAAGCCGCGGTTCATGATGACGGCGAACCACAGGCCAAGCAATGTTTCGAGCACGACCGTGACGACCGTGAACAAGAACGTGACGCCGACGGCGTCCCAGAACATGGCGCCGAGGTTGCCTTCCGGGCATTGCGCCATCTGGCCAGTGGCGGTCGGGCACTGCTGCAACAACCAGTGAGCGTAATTGGTGAACCCAGCCCAGCCGCCGCTGACGAACATGTGCGTCGCGGGGTCAAGGTGTTGGTCGGCCTGGAACGACATCCAGATCGCCCGGACGATGGGATAGCCGATGACGATCGCCAGCACAACCATCGTCGGCGTGAGAAGTAGCGCGGCGAACCGCCGCTGCTTGGCGTGCACGGCCTGCAGGCCTTTGCGCACGCGTTTGGTGGGTGCTGGAGCGTCAGCGCTGACCGTCATCTTGCCTCCATTTCTCGCTGGACGGCCCGCTCAGCGTGCCGTCCATGCGGTCACATCCATGTGGCCGCCGCCCGCCGATCATGTCCCGCCCGGGGTTGACCCGGTGGCGCCGGCCAGTCGTATCGACCGGCGCCACCGGGCTGATTCTTGTACAGGCCCGTGTCATGCCGTCATGGCGACGACACCGGGCTTCTTGTGGATCTACCCGCCGTTGGAAGCGGTCTGGATCGCCGCCTGCAGATCGGTGAGCGCGTCGTCGACCGACTTGTCGCCCTTCAGCGCCGGATAGATGTTGTTCTGCACGGCCTCGGTGATGGCCGGGTAGAACGGGGACACCGGCCGCGGCACGGCGGAGTCGAGCGAGCCCTTGAGCGCGGTGAGGTACGGGAAGTCCTTCTGCAACTGCGGATCGTCGTAGAGCGAGGCGAGCGCCGGGGCGTTCGACGCCTTCTCAAGCATCGTCTTCTCCGTCTCGGAGCTCTGCATGTACTTGATGAAATCGCAGGCGGTCGCCTTGTGCGTGCTGTACGAGCTGATGGCCAGGTTGTGGCCGCCGAGGCTCGACGCGCCAGACTTGTCGGCGGTCAAACCGGGCAACGGGGCAACCTTGAACTTGTCGATGACCTTCGAGCTCTTGTCGGTCGACGCCAGCGAGTAGATGTACGGCCAGTTGCGCAGGAACATCAGCTTGCCGTCCTCGAACGCCTGACGGCCTTGCTCCTCCTGGTAGGTGATGGACTTCGGGTCCATCGTGCCGTCCTTGAACCCGTCGACGAGGCGCTGGAGACCAGCCTTCGCCTCAGGCGTGTTGAGCGTGGGGGTGACGCCGTCGGGGCCGACGATCGTGCCGCCGTTGGTGTTGACAGCCTCGGCGAAGTTCACCGTCAGGCCCTCATACTTGGCGAACTGGCCCGCGTAGCACGCGATCTTGTGCTGCTTGGCGATGTCGCAGTCCTTCACCAACTCGTCCCACGTCGTCGGCGCGGACTTCAGCAGGTCGCTGCGGTAGTACAGGATGCCGCCGTCGGTGACGAACGGAGCGGTGTAGAGGGTGTTGTTGTAGGTGCCGGCGTTGACGGTGGCGGGCAACATGCCGTCGGTCGTCACCGCGTACTGGCCGGTGAGCGGCTCAAGCCACTGCTTGGCGGCGAACTCGGCCGTCCAGATGACGTCGACCATGACGACGTCGTAGTCGGTGCTCTGCGCCTGGAAATGCTGGACAAGGTCGTCGTGCTGCTGGTCAGCCTGGTCGGTCTGCTCCACCAGCGTGACTTTTTCGTCCGGGTGCTGCGCGTTCCACGCGTCGACCAACGGCTGGATGACGCCGTTGTTGTCTTTGCCTTGCGCGTAAGTGATGGGACCGCGATCGGCGGCCGCCGCAGGCGCCGAGCCACCGCTCGCGCCGGGAGCTGGAGCCGGGGCCGGGGTCGCCGATTGGCAGCCAGCCAACAGCAGCGCCGCAGCGGCGACGAAAGCCACAGGTAGCTTTATTCTCATTCGGTTGTCCTCCTCATTGAGATGGGGTCTGAGTCATTCACGATGGGTTTACGCAACCGTTTGCGTTCGCCATCAAAAGCACCTTAATCAGCAGATCCCCCTCAACGCAAGCGGTTGCGCTACCGAACGGGGTCACACTTTGGTAACGATCCCCACTCGTCACTCGCCGTGAAACGGCCGCAACGAGGAACGTTCCACGAGGCGCGTGGCGAAGAGCACTTCCTTTGGCAGTTTGTGCCCGTCGAGGGCGTCGAGCACCAATTCCGCCGCCCGGCGGCCCTGTGCGTAGGTCGGCTGTTCCACCGTCGCCAGCCCGAGGACGGAGCACATGTTGTGGCCGTCGAAGCCCACCACAGACATGTCCTCCCCCGGTCGCACGCCGCGCTCGTACATCGCCTGGATGGCGCCAATCGCCATCTCGTCGGAGTCCACGAGCACCGCCGTCACTTCGGGAGCCTCGTCCAGCAGGCGGTGCGCCGCGCTCCATCCGCCAGGCAACGTGTAGTCGGCGGGCTGGTCGTAGCCCCCGGGGACGGGCAGACCGGCCTCCGCCATGGTGGCGAGCCAGGCGCTCCGGCGCTTCACCGCGTTCGAGTACAGGTTCTGGTCAAGGGTCGTGCCACCGATGTGGCCAATACGCCGGTGCCCCAACTCGATGACACGCTTCGTCAGCTCGCTCTCCGCCGCGGCGTCGTCGATGCCGACGAAGGCGAACTCCTCATGGCGGGTCGACACCGACACCACCGGCACGTGGAGGCCCGTCAGCGTCTCGATCTCTTCCGGTTCCAGCGCGAGACCGGCGACGATGACCGCGTCGACCCGGCCACGGAAAGCCTCGGCGCTCAGCATGTTTCGCTGCCAGCCGTCCGAAATGTTGAGCAGGTGCAGCAAGCCGTCGAATCCAGACGCGCGCAGCGTCGACTCCGCCCCCTCGATCACCGTGGCATAGAACCACCGCGAGATCGACGGCGCCAGCAGCCCCACCGCATGGGTGCGGCCGGAGGCCAACGCGACCGCGGATGACAACGGCGCGTACCCCAGCGTGTCCGCGACCTGCCGCACGCGCGCGATCGTGGCCTTGGAGATCGAACCGCCACCGCGTAACGCCCGCGACACTGTCGTCGTCGACACTCCCGCCGCCCGCGCGACGTCACCAATCCCCACCGCCATGGCGTCGATTATCGCACCTGCTCACGCTGCCAGACGATGCCGGTCGCCGCTCAGCCTTGTAGACTCCCACACGTGCCATTCCCCGAAGACTTGCGCGACCGCCCGTGGACACAGTGGGTCACCCTTGCGTGCCGACTGCTGCTCGGCATCGTGCTGTTCGTCGCCGGGCTCCTGAAAGTGGTCGACCTGGCGCGGTCGGTGCAATCCGTCCGGCTCTACCAAATGCTGCCGTTCGACGTGACGGCGGTCGTCGGCAACGCTCTGCCCATCCTGGAGATCGCCGTGGGACTCGCGCTGATCACTGGCACGTTCACGAGACTGGCGGCCGTCGCCGGCTCTCTCTTTATGATCGCGTTCATCATCGCCATTTCGTCCGTGTGGGCGCGAGGCATCTCAATCGACTGCGGCTGCTTTGGGCAAGGCGGCGAAATCGCGAAGGAGGAGGCGCTCGCCTCCTATCCGTGGGAGATCGCCCGTGACGCCGGCCTGTTGCTCACAGGCCTCTGGACGATCGTGAAGCCACGAGCCCCGTTCGCGGTCGACCAGTGGTTGTTCGCGCTCCCGGAGCCAGCCGGGGAACTCGAAGCCGACGCCGACGATGAACAGGTTGACGACGGACTGACGAAGGAGACGCTCGCATGAGCAACAAGAACGCACGAGACCGTCTGCGAGCCCAACAGGCGCTCCAAGCCGCCAAGAAGAAGCGCCGCCACCGCATCATCGCCATCGCCATCGCGGTGGTGGTCGTCGTCGCCATCGTGGTGACGGTCGTCGTGGTCGCCAACCGGCCCGCCCCCATCGCCGCGGCCCCCGGCCAGGCGCAGACGATCGCCGGCCAACCGCCGGACGCCAACTCGGACGACACCGGCATCATCGTCAACCCGGGCAAAGCCGCCGTGGACGCTCCCCTCGTCTCGATCTACCTCGACTACCAGTGCCCGATGTGCCACCAGCTGGAGGAGACGTTCGGCGCCGAGTTCGAGTCGCTGGCGGCCAGCGGCCAGATCCAGTTGCAGTACCGCACCCTCACCTTCCTGGACCAGAATCTGCACAATGACTCGTCGTCGCGCGCCGCCATCGCCGCCGCCTGCGCGGACAGTGCCGGCGTGTACGCGGCCTACCACGACCAGGTTTTCGCCAACCAGCCGGAGCAGGAAGGCGCCGGCTACACCGACGCGCTGCTGACGCAGACCATCCCGGACACCATCGGCCTGACCGGCGACAAGCTTCAGGCTTTCCAGCAGTGCTACGCGAATCGCACGCCGGAGGCGTTCGTCAATGCGGTGGACGAAGCCGGTTCCCGTGACAACGTCCAGAGCACCCCGACCGTGCGCGTGAATGGCCAGGATCTCGATATGTCTGGCATCGACGACCCGTCCAAGCTCGGCCCCGCCATCATGGCCGCGGCGGCCGCCCCCGCCGACGCCGCGACGCCCGCCGCCTAACAGCTTCACCACCCACCACCAGACCACAAAGCAGGAACCATGGCCAAGAAGAAACCCTCCCTCGTCGCCGAGTCGAACCGCCGCGAGCACCTGCGGCAGATGGAGGCTGAGCAGAAGGCGATCCAGTCACGCAACCGCCGCATCATCATCGTCGCGGCGCTCGTGCTCGCGGTCGTCGTCGTCGCCGTCTTCGTGATCGTCATCGTCCAGCAGGCGGGCACGAGGGCCGGCGGCACCGTCGTCCCACCCGACGCGACGGCCGACCGCACCGGCATCGCCGTCAACGCGCAGACGCAGGCAGCCACGGCCACGCCAGCCACCACCCCGCCGCACAAAGTGGCCATCTACCTCGACTACCAGTGCACCTATTGCAAGGACATGGAGGACAAGTACGGCCCGCGGTTGGAAAACGCGGCCGCGTCCGGCCAGATCTCGCTCGAATACCGCACGATGACCATCCTTGACTCGAAAGGGAACGACTCGTCGCAGCGGGCCGCCGTGGCCGCCGCGTGCGCCGACACCGTCGGCAGCTACACCGCCTACCACGACCAGGTCTTCGCCCACCAACCACAGGTCGAAGGCACCGGCTACACCAGCACTCAATTGCGCAACGATTTCGCGCAGTCGGCCGGCATCACGGGTGACAACCTGTCAGCCTTCCAGAAGTGCTACGACGACCGGGCCACTCAGCAATTTGTCCAAGGCGTCACCGACGCGGGCATGAAAGCCGGTGTGAACGGCACCCCGATCGTCGAGGTGGACGGCCAGAAGACCAGCGATTACGAGTCGGCGCTCCAAGCGGTTCTCCTCCAGGCGACCGCGCCGGCCGCGACCCCCTCCGCGACGCCGAGCGCAAGCCCAGCAACACCAAGCGCGACCCCGGCGAAGTAGGCGGCAAACCACGTTCGGCCACCACTGTTAGCGGCGCCTGCTCGTGACTGCCCCGTTAATCGCCGCACTCTGAGACAACCCATCACCACGTCGCGTGGCTCCTCCGCTGAAGCTTGGCCCGTCACGACGCGTGACGACCGGCACACCCATGTAGAACACTGTCTGACATATGGGTATGATCGGGTCATGCCTGAAGTCGTGACGATCCGCGAGGTGAACCAGCACACGTCCGCGGCATTCCAACGTGTTCGTGACGGCGCTGAGCTCATCGTCACCAAGGCGGGCCAACCGCTGGCGCGCATCATTCCGTTCCAGCCACGAGACGCGTACGAACGTCTCGTCAGCGATGGGCGCATCGTGCCCGCCAAGAACCGCCGCAGGGGCCCTGTTCAGGCCTTCGACGTGCCGGTTGACGTGGACGCTCTCGTCGCCGACGACCGGGCCGAACGTTGGTCGCGATGAAGGCCGTGTACATCGACACGTCGGCCTTCTTGCGAGCTTTTTTCCAAGGCTCCGACGACCATGACGCGTCGGCCGCCCTCGTGGCCGACGAAGCCCACGTGTTGATCAGTTCAGAACTCCTGTGGCTCGAAGCGGACCGCGCCGCCATCAGGCTCATGCACGACAACCCCCGGCTCACCGATCTAGCGACAGCGGTGTCTACCGGCCTCGACACCATCGACATGGTGCCGCTCGATCACTCCGTGGTGACGGCCGCCCGCGCGATCCCCGAGATAGTCAAATCCCTCGATGCGCTTCACGTCGCCACCGCCGAATTTCTGGCCGACGCCATCGACTGCGTCGTCACCTACGACAAAACGATGGCAACCATGCTGCGCACCCACGGAATCGTCGCGTGCACAGCCGGCGAAGCGCTGGCCCGAGCAGCCTGACCCGTTTCCCCATCGCTTGCGAGCAGCGGAGTCCTCCCAGACTCGTCTCGACGGCGCACCGCTTGTCAGCCAGGGCCGATAAGATGCCTGGCATGACTGACATGCCACATCCGCCGATCACCATTCCTGACCGTCCCGCCCTCGAAGGGCTGGAGCAGAAGTGGCAGCAGGTATGGGCGGAACAGGGCACCTATACGTTCCACCGGCCGGAATCCCGCGAGCAGGTCTTCAGCATCGACACTCCCCCGCCAACGGTGTCCGGCTCGCTGCACGTCGGCCACGTGTTCAGTTACACCCACACCGACGTCGTCGCCCGTTACCAGCGCATGCGCGGCAAGGAAGTCTTCTATCCCATGGGCTGGGACGACAACGGCCTGCCCACCGAGCGCCGTGTGCAGAACTTCTACGGGGTGCGCTGCGACCCGTCCCTGCCGTACGACCCCGACTTCACGCCGCCCGCCAAACCCGATCCGAAGCGGCAGGTGCCGATCAGCCGCCGGAACTTCATCGCCTTGTGCCGCGAGTTGACCGCCGTCGACGAGCAGGCGTTCGAGAACCTGTGGCGCACGCTCGGCCTGTCGGTCGACTGGAGCACCCTCTACACGACGATCTCCGACGAGGCCCAGCGCGTCGCTCAGCTCGGCTTCCTGCGCAACTACGAGCGTGGCGAAGCCTACTTGTCGCAGGCGCCCACGCTGTGGGATGTGACGCTGCGCACGGCGGTGGCGCAAGCCGAGCTTGAGGCCCGCCAATACCCAGGCTTCTACCATCGCATCGCGTTCGGCTCGGCGAACGGCCCGGTCTACATCGAGACCACCCGCCCGGAGCTGATCGTCAGCGTCTGCGCCCTCATCGCGCACCCGGACGACGAGCGCTACCAGCCGCTCTTCGGCACCACCGTCACGTCCCCGGTGTTCGGCGTCGAGGTGCCGGTGCTGCCGCACTCGGCGGCCGAGCCCGACAAGGGTGCCGGCATCGCCATGTGCTGCACGTTCGGCGACCTGACCGACGTGCAGTGGTGGCGCGAGTTGCGGCTGCCGACGCGGACCGTGCTCGGACGGGACGGCCGCTTCCAGGCCGAGACGCCGGACTGGTTGGTCAACACCGAGCCGTACGCGCAGCTCGCCGGCAAGACGGCCTTCAGCGCGCGCGAAGCCATGGTCGCGTTGTTGCGCGCCGACGGTTCGCTGGACGGTGAGCCGACGCCGACGATGCGCATGGCGAACTTCTACGAGAAGGGTGACAAGCCGCTGGAGATCGTCTCGACGCGCCAGTGGTACATCCGCAACGGCGGTCGTGACGACGACCTCCAGCAGGCCCTCCTCGAACGCGGCCAAGAGTTGCAGTGGGTGCCGGAGTACATGGGTCAGCGTTACGTCGACTGGGTGAATGGGCTCAACGGCGACTGGCTGATCTCCCGGCAGCGTTTCTTCGGCGTGCCGTTCCCAGTGTGGTACCCGCTGGACGCCGAGGGCGAGCCCCGCTACGACGCGCCGATCCTGGCCGACGAGGCCGCCTTACCCGTCGACCCGGCGTCGCAGTGCCCGCCGGGCTTCGACGAGAGCCAACGGGGCGTGCCGAACGGCTTCATCAGCGACCCGGACGTCATGGACACCTGGGCCACGTCGTCGCTGACGCCGCAGATCGCCTGCGGCTGGCAGTCCGACCCGGAGCTGTTCAGGCTGACGTTCCCGATGGACGTCGCTCCGCAGGCCCACGACATCATCCGTACGTGGTTGTTCTCGCGCGTGCTCCGCTCGCATCTCGAACACGGCGTGCTGCCCTGGCACACCGCCACCATCTCTGGCTTCGTAGTCGATCCCGACCGCAAGAAGATGAGCAAGTCCAAGGGCAACGTCGTCGTGCCGACCGACATCTTGGAGAGGTTCGGCGCCGACGCCGTGCGCTGGCGGGCCGCGATGGCCCGGCCCGGCCAGGATTCGCCGTTCGACGAGGCGCAGATGAAGGTCGGCCGACGGCTCGCCATGAAGGTGTTGAACGCCAGCAAGTTCATCCTCAGTTTCGGCGACGCCTCCGCCGCAGACGCCGTCACCAACCCCGTCGACCAAGCGATGCTGTCGGCGCTGCGGGGCGTCGTCGCCAGCGCCACCGAGGCGTTCGACGAGTACGACTACACCGTCGCCCTGGAGAGTGCGGAACGGTTCTTCTGGTCGTTTTGCGACGACTACCTCGAGTTGGTCAAGGAGCGCGCCTATGGTGCTCAGGGCGACGCCGAAGCGGCGTCGGCCCGCACGGCGCTGCGGCTCGCGCTCGACGTCCAGCTGCGGTTGTTCGCCCCCTTCCTGCCCTTCGCCACAGAAGAAGTGTGGTCGTGGTGGCGGACGGGCTCGATCCATCGCGCCGCCTGGCCGTCCGTCAACGACATCCCAGACGCGGGCGACCCGGTGTTGCTGGACGACGTCGCCGCCGCCCTCGTCGGCATCCGCGGCGCGAAGTCGGCCGCGAAGGCGTCCATGAAGACCGAGGTGACGCACGCCGAGTTCGCCGGGCCGACCGACGTGCTCGACCGGCTGCGCGCCATCGAAGCCGACCTGCGGGCCGTCGGCCGCGTCTCGGGCGACATCGTGTGGCGTCCCGCCGACGACGAGTTGCACGTGTTCGTGACGCTCGCCGAGGCGTGACCACGCCGATGCCTCGTTCGTCACATCTCAGGTCTGGACGCCTCCAAGGCGGTGACAGGCGCACCACGAGTCGCGCGTGTCCGTCGGCGCGTCCAGTCCGTGGTGTGGCGTCGGCCGTGCTCATCCTCATCGTGGGCTGCGCGCTCGCTGGGTGTGCGGCCGCCGGCGACGTCGGCCCGCGCGACAGCGCTGGCGTCGTGACCGCCAAGGCGACCATCGACACCTACTCCCTGACAGTCGGCGACTGCACAGGCCCGATCGCCCCGAACGACGCCCGCAGTTTCACGGTCGTCCCCTGCACCCAGAAACACAATTGGGAGGCCTTCGCCCGCACCACGCTGGACGACGCGAGTTTCCCCGGACAGAAGGCTGTGTCAGCCGCGGCGACGGACTTCTGCGACGCGTCATTCGCCACGTTCATCGGCGTTAAACGGACGAAGTCCGCCTATCAGCTCACCATTCTGCAGCCGACCAAAGACACCTGGGACAATTTCGGCGACCGGGAGGTCATGTGCCTCACTGGCCAATCGAGCAGCTCCCTCAAAGGCACGCTCGAAGGCGCTGAACGACCAACGCCGACACCGCAAAAAGAGAAGCGATGAACGTATAGACTGCCACCATAGGGCATCTAAACAGTCACAACATAGATACAATCAATTTTACGTGTTTCATTTACACAATTAGGTGTTATGAAAGGAGGCCGGTGGTGACGGGGGAACCTGCTGACATCGTCTTGGACATGCTCGCCAGGACGATCACCTCCATCAATACAGGCGAATCCGGCGATCGCATCATCGTCGAAGATCTGAGCAACGCGCTGAACGCGACCATGGGCGTGAGCGTCTACGCCGACGAGGATCAGGCGCTCGAGTTGGTCGCCGCCTACCCCGACGTGAAAACCACCGCGCCCCTGTTCGACAACGTCGCCGCTCTTCCCTCGGCCGATTTGGCCCAACACGTCACCATCAACCACATCGCGTCCATCGGGCACGTCGTCTATATCGTGATCCCCCCCAACGACGAGGCTGCCCCCGAGGGCGGCTTCGGCCGCATCTTCGCTTTCGCGCGCGACGTCCCCTACGACGAGGCCAGCGCCCAGTTGTTGGAGCGAGCCTGCCGCCCTCTTCAGGCCTTGTGGCCCCAGGCGGCCCGCGCCTACGCCCGGAAACGGGCGGTGAACGCAGATGTCGTGCTCACGGATCGCGAGCGCGAGGTGCTCAACCTGCTCGCCCACGGTCTGCTCGCCACGTCGATCGCGTCCAGGCTCAGCCTGTCCCCGCGCACCATCCACAAGCATCTGGGCAATATCTACCGCAAGTTCGGCGTCCACGACCGCCTCGTCGCTGTCAGCATCGCGCGCGAAAGCGGGCTGCTCGCCAGCGAGGATTAACTCAACCGCGCGGCGCAGCTCTCACACTGGCGAGAAAGCGTTAAGCGCTCTTGGCCGCCCGCGCGAGTTCAGACCGGGTGACGAGCCGCGGCGGGACCCCGTCGAGTATGGCGTCCGCGTCGACGACAACCTGCGCGACGTCGCCCTCACTGGGTGCCTGGTACATGACGCCCAGCAACGTCTCCTCCAAAATCGACCGCAGGCCCCGGGCGCCGATGCCGCGGTCGAGGGCCGTGCGAGCGATCGCCTGGATGGCGGCGGGCGTGAAGTCGAGTTCGACGTCGTCCAGTTCGAACAGTTTGCGGAACTGCTTGATGAGCGCGTTCTTCGGCTCCAACAGGATGCGGACGAGCGCGTCCGCATCAAGGGACGACACGGTGGCGATCATCGGCAGACGGCCGATGAACTCCGGGATCAGGCCGTAGGCGTGCAAGTCTTCCGGCCGCACGTCCGCGAACGGATCGTCCGACGACGAGCGACGCGCGACGACATCGTTGTTGAACCCGAGCGGCCGCCGCCCGACACGGGCGTTGATGATGTCTTCCAAACCGGCGAAAGCCCCGCCGACGATGAACAAGATGTTGGTCGTGTCGATCTGGAGAAAGTCCTGGTGCGGGTGCTTCCGCCCGCCCTGGGGCGGCACAGAAGCGGTCGTCCCCTCCAAGATCTTGAGGAGGGCCTGTTGCACGCCCTCCCCGGAGACGTCACGCGTGATCGACGGATTCTCCGACTTGCGCGCGACTTTGTCGATCTCGTCGATGTAGATGATGCCGGTCTCGGCCTTTTTGACGTCGTAGTCGGCGGCCTGGATGAGTTTGAGCAGAATGTTCTCGACGTCCTCGCCCACGTAGCCGGCCTCGGTGAGGGCCGTCGCGTCCGCCATGGCGAACGGCACGTTCAACATCCGGGCCAGGGTCTGCGCGAGATAGGTTTTGCCGCAGCCGGTGGGGCCGATCAGCAAGATGTTCGACTTGCCCAGCTCGACTTGCTCTTCACCGTCACGACGGATGCCGGTCGCCCCCGCCCGGACCCGCTTGTAGTGGTTGTAGACGGCGACCGCCAACGCCTTCTTGGCTTTGTCCTGCCCGATGACATAGGAGTCGAGGAACTCGCGGATCTCGCGCGGCTTGGGCAGTTCGTCGGCCGTCCCGACGACCGACGCCTCCGCGAACTCCTCCTCAATGATCTCGTTGCACAGGTCGATGCACTCGTCGCAGATATACACGCCCGGGCCAGCGATCAGCTTTCTGACCTGCTTTTGGCTTTTCCCGCAGAACGAGCATTTGAGCATGTCAGTGCTCTCGCCGATACGTGCCATGAGACCCACTCCTTGTCGACGCCGACGACCTAAGCCGACACGTCTTTCAGCGAGACGAGGACGTCGTCGATGATGCCGTACTCCTTGGCCTCTTCGGCGGTCAGGTACTTGTCACGTTCGACGTCGTGGTTGATCTTGTCCTTCGGCTGGCCGGTGTCGTCGGCGAGCATCTGCTCCATGAGATCACGGATGCGCATGATCTCCTTGGCCTGGATCTCCAGGTCGGACGACTGCCCGTAGCTGCCCTCGCCGCTGATGGCCGGCTGGTGGATGAGGATGCGGCTGTTGGGCAACGCCAGACGGTGCCCCTTGGAGCCGGCCGCCAAGATCACGGCCGCCGCCGACGCCGCCTGGCCGAGGCAGACGGTCTCCACCTCTGGCTTGATGTAGCGCATAGTGTCGTAGATGGCCGTCAGCGCGGTGAAAGAGCCGCCCGGCGAGTTGATGTAGATGCTGATCTTGCGTTCGGGATCCATCGATTGCAGGCACAGCAACTGGGCCATCACCGCGTTGGCGATGTCGTCGCTGATCGGTGTGCCCAGAAAGATGATGCGATCTTCGAACAACTTGGTGTAGGGGTCGACGCGCCGCACGCCGTACGACGTGCGCTCTTCCCACTGCGGAATGTAGTAGTCCATCGACGGGCCGGCGGGCGCCAGGCCCGCGGGGAGCAAAGGTGAAGTCACTGTCAGATCCTCACTTGTTGGGCGCGGCAGGAATGATCTGCGACGCGCGCTCGTAGACGTGATCGATGAAGCCGTAAGCCAGCGCTTCCTCCGCCGTGAACCAGCGGTCGCGGTCGGAATCGGCCTCAATCTGTTCGACCGTCTGGCCGGTGTGCTCGGCGATGAGTTCCGCCATCGTCTTCTTGATGTGCAGGCTCTGCTCGGCTTGGATGCGGATATCGGAGGCGGTGCCACCCAGGCCGCCGGACGGCTGGTGCATGAGGATGCGCGCGTGAGGCAAGGCGAACCGCTTACCCTTCGCGCCCGCCGTCAACAGGAATTGCCCCATCGAGGCCGCTAAGCCGAGGGCCACAGTCGCCACGTCGTTGCTGATCCACTGCATGGTGTCGTAGATCGCCATGCCCGAATCGACGCTGCCGCCGGGCGAGTTGATGTACAGATAGATGTCGCGCCCCGGGTCTTCGGCGTTGAGCAGCAGCATCTGCGCGCAGATGGCGTTGGCGTTCTCGTCACGTACCTCGGAGCCGAGGAAGATGATGCGGTTCGCCAGCAGCGACTGGTACACCGAGTCGGACATGCTCGCGCCCGACGGGGCATCGGCAAGCCTGGGCAGAATGGGCAGGTTTTCACTCACACGCCGAACATACCAAGTGGCACGTCAGATTGGACCGAAGCGGGCGGGCTGTTCGCTGACGGCGCAGGCCGTCTGAACAAGCCGACGCCCGCTCGCCCCACCTGGGCCCGGCGTTGGCCAGACCCCTAGTCGGCGGTGTCCGCTGCGTCCTCGTCGTTCGCGTCGCCTTCGGCGGCAGGCGCCGCGGCGGCCGGCATCGACACGTCGACGACGTTGCCGTCGGGGTCGGTGACCTTCGCCTGGCCGACGATGACGGCCAACGCCTTGTTGCGACGGATCTCCTGCATCCAGGCCGCCGCATGGCCGTGCTCGACCATGTGCTGCGCCTCCTGCTCGGGCGACGTGCCGGCCTGCATCGCCTTGCGGACGAGCAGCTCGGACAGGTCGGCCTGCTCGATCTGGACCTTCTCGTCTTCGGCGACCTTGTCCAGGATGAGCTGCGCCTTCAGCCCTTGCAGCGTGCTCTTCTCGAGCTGCGCCCAGAACTCGTCCGGGGTGTCCACGCCCTCTTCCTGCGCGTTTTCGAGGTAAGCCTCCAGCGTCAGCCCCGCACGGCCGAGCTGGTCGGTGATATCTTGCTTGCGCGACGCGAGCTCGGCCTCGACCAGACGCTCCGGCACGTCGAACGCCACTTCCTCGACGAGCTTCTCCAACACGTGGTCGCGCCCCTGGGACTGCTGGTCCATCACGGCGTATTGCGCGACGCTCTCAGCCAGGTTTTGGCGCATCTCCTCGGCCGTGTCGAACTCGGACACCATCTGGGCGAACTCGTCGTCGACCTCCGGCAACTCGCGCTGCGACACCTTCACGACCTCGACGGTGACGTCAGCCTGTTCGCCGCCCGCCGGGCCGCCCACCAGCGTCGTGGCGAAGGTGGCGCTGTCACCCGCCGACAGGCCGATCACCGCGTCGTCCAGGCCGTCGAGCATGTTGCCCTCGCCGAGGATGTAGCCGACGCCCTCGGCGGTGCCGTCTTCCACCGGCGCGCCGTCT
>QMCE01003913.1_pt1 | contig 17578 bp, 16 predicted proteins | sample 1821851 | NCBI WGS metagenome assembly QMCE01 (sample SAMN09453174, study PRJNA476694) | Termite gut metagenome, whole genome shotgun sequencing project. | isolation source: worker | host: Odontotermes sp. | place: South Africa:Pretoria | collected 2016-01-28
GTTTTTGTTTTGAGCGGCTCCGGCCGCGCCGGTCAAAACGGGTGAAACAGCGAAGAAGGCGGCCAGAAATATAACGAATACGCAAAAAGGCAGGGGGCTTGATTTGTGAATAGTCATAGTGAAACTCCTGACTGTGCTTGTGTCGCTGTTGCCAAAAATCAACAATTGACTGCGCGTACTGATAATATGCAAGTGTCGCGCCAAGGGACTTTTGCTGAAAGCCGCGCAATCATACAAAGAAATATTCAAAAAATATCTAATTTTTTTCCATAGCCTCCAGTCACCATATTTATGGTGAATTCATGCATGGTATACAATATCTGGGAACAGTTCTCATTTTCCTCGGAAAAAGTGGGAGGCGAAACTCTTTTTAAGCTTGACAGTGGGTGAAATGGGGGGTAAAGTGGGAACAAATGGTTTGAAGTGGGAGTTTGGGGGGAGCCCCGGTAACCACACGGAAAGGTCGAGCGCGAGACGGAGCCCCGCGACTTGTCGCTGCCGCCAATTCGCTCTCCCATCTGGACGGAAAGAACGAGCGCGGCGACTTGATGTTGCCGCCAGCCAATGTCTCCATCCGGCGAAAACGACGCTTTTCGTCGGATTGCGAACCCTGAGCCGAAGGTGAAAATCTTAAAGATATGCCAATGCCGTCTGATTTCAGCTTCATCGGCGAATTCGCCCACAGCCTGGACGACAAGGGCCGCCTGGCCCTGCCGGGAAAGCTGCGCGAGGAGCTGGCGAAATCGGAGCGGCCGGACGAAGTGACGGCCAGGGGCAACAAGGAAGGCTACGTGGCCCTCTACCCCTACGAGCAGTGGCTGAAGGTGGAGGCCAATATCCGGGCCATTTCCGACAACGCGGCCCGCGACGTGGCCATTCGCGAAATTATAGGCAAGGCGGAACGGCTGAATGTGGACAAGGCCGGCCGCGTCCTTTTGGTTCCCCATCATCGGGAACAGGCGGGCCTCAAGCGCGAGGTGAGCGTTTTGGGCGGCCTGTACAAGATAGAGGTGTGGGACCGGGAAAAACTCGCGGCCCGCCGCATCGTGGACGAGCCCGCCCTGACCGACGTCCTGCGGAACGTGGAAATTCCGCTGTAATGCCGTCTCCTCTCACGCTTTCGGAGGCTCTGGAGCTGGAAGCGGCTCAGGGGGCGGTGGACTGGTCGGAATCTTTCGGCCATCTGACGGTGATGCCCTCCGAAGCCCTGGAGGCCCTGAACGTCAAGAGCGATGGAATTTATGTGGACGCCACCCTGGGCGGCGGCGGCCACAGCCGCCTGATCCTTTCGCGCCTGGGGCCGGAAGGCCGCCTCATCGCCCTGGATCAGGACGAGGAGCCGCGAAGCTGGGCTCTGGAGGGCTGGGGGCGCGGGGAAAGGCGCCTTACGGTTCTGGCCGGAAATTTTGAGGAGTTGCCCCGCCTTCTGGCGGAGGAAGGGGTGGGCGAAGTTGACGGCATACTCATGGATTTGGGTTTGAGCAGCCGCCAACTGGCCGTGCGGGAGCGGGGCTTTTCCTGGCAGAACGACGCGCGCCTGGACATGCGTCTCGATCCCTTGGGGCCCGTCAGCGCCTGGGACCTGGTGAACCGCCGCCCGGAAAAGGATTTGGCCGATATTTTGTGGCGTTACGGCGAGGAGAGGGCTTCCCGCAAGCTGGCCGCGGCCATTGTGCGCCATCGCCCCATAGACAGCACCGATCAACTGGCCGCCCTGGCCGCCAAGGTTTTGTACAGGCCGGGACCGCCGCCCCGCATCCACCCCGCCACCCGCGCCTTCATGGCTTTGCGGATCGCGGTGAACAGGGAGCTTGAGGTTTTGGAAAACTTTCTGGCGGACGCTCCTGAACTTTTGAAAAGGGGCGGGCGCCTCGCGGCCATAAGTTTTCATTCGCTGGAAGACCGCCTGGTCAAACTTGCCTTTCGCCGCCGCGACGACCGCGCCGGCCTGATTTGGCGGCCTCTGCATAAAAAGCCCCTTACGGCTTCGGAAGAGGAGGCGGAGCGGAATCCCAGGGCTCGTTCGGCCAAGCTCAGGGCCGCCGAAAAAATTTAAAGGACTGAAATCCTGATTGATCCGCATTTTCAACTGAACTTTGGTGTCGCCATGTCAACTTCCCAGGTCAAGGTCGGTCTGCCCATTGAAGGCCCGCGAGTCAAAAGCCGGATGCGCTGGGCGCCTCTGGACGAACGCCGCGCGCCTCTCACTGCGCGGGGCCGCCGTCCGGGAGGGACCGGCAACGGCCGGGAGGCGGCGCGTCAGGCGGCGGCGCGGGCGAGCATCAGCGAAACCCCCCTGGCCTTTCTTTCCGCCAGAAGCTTTTTCATTCTGTTCGCGGCGGCGGCCCTGGCCATTGCCGTCGTGGGTCTCATGGTTCGTTCCAACCATCTGGCCGTCGCGCACAGCTACGACATTTCCGAACTGACCCGTCACAAGATGGAGCTTTTGGAATCGAACCGCCAGTTGAAAGCCCAACTGGCCGAAGCCGCCTCCCTTGAAAATCTGGAAAAGGCGGCCCGCGAAACTTTGGGCCTCATAACGCCCCGGCAGGGGCAGATTGTGGTGATTGAATGAGCCTGACCCGCGATAAATGGATGCGGCTCAAACTGGGGCTGGGATGGCTGCTTTTCGCGATGGCCTTCCTGGCCGTCGGCTATCGCGCTTTCACCCTGCAGGTCGTGGAGCGGGACCTGCTCATGGAGAAATCCAGGGTGGAGGTGGAACGCCACCTGAACCTGGGGGCGGTGCGGGGCGAAATTTTGGACGCGAACGGCGAGCGGCTGGCCGCCTCCGTTTCCGTGCCCTCCCTGTATATCGACGCCTCGGTGATGCGCGACAAAAGCGAAGCGGCCCGCCTTTTGAGCGAGGCCGTGGAAGGGCTCGATTTTGAAACCGTGGCCGAAAAAATCGAAAGCGGCCGCAAGTTCGTCTGGCTGAAACGCGCCCTTTCCGCCCCGGAAGCGGAAGCCGTGCGCGCCCTGAAACTGCCGGGGGTCGGCCTCAGCAAGGAATACAAAAGGGCCTATCCCAACGGCTCCCTGGCCGCCCACCTTCTGGGTTTCGTGGGCGTGGACGGGCAGGGGCTGGAGGGTCTGGAGCTGGCGATGGACGACGATCTTCGCGCCAGCCAGGCCCGCCTGAAGGTGAAGCGCGACAATTTGGGCCGCATCATGGTGGATGAGGCGGCCGGCGACCTGGATCAGGCCCAGGGGGCGAGCGTCGTTCTGACCGTGGACGGGCGCATTCAGCGCATAACGGAAAGGGCTCTGGCCGGCGCGGTGGAAACCCACGGGGCCAGAAGCGGCATGGCCCTGGTCATGCGCCCCAAAACCGGGGCCATAGTGGCCGCCGCCACCTGGCCCACCTACGATCCCAACAATTATCAGGAAGCGCCGGACGCCGCGCGGCGCAACCGCATTCTGACCGACACCTTCGAGCCCGGCTCCACCTTCAAGATTTTCGTGGTGGCCGCCGCCCTGGAAGAGAGCGTGGTCAATCCCGAAACGGTCATCTACTGCGAAAACGGCTCCTTCCGCGTGGCCAACCACGTGGTGCGCGACACCAGCCGCCACGGCGACCTGACTTTGAGCCAGGTCATCAAGTATTCGTCCAACATCGGTTCTTTGAAAGTCGGGGCCATTTTGGGCAACGAACTGCTCTACAACTACCTCACCCGTTTTTCCTTCGGCGAGAAAAGCGGCCTGGCCCATTTGTCCGGCGAGGCCGGCGGCGTCCTGCGCCAGCCCCGGCAGTGGCACCAGGTGGACGCGGCCAACATCGCCTTCGGGCAGGGGCTGTCCGTGACCACGCTTCAGATGACTATGGCCATGAGCGCCCTGGCCAACGACGGCGTTCTCATGAGGCCCTACATCGTGGAACGGGTGCTGGACGAGTCGGGGCGCGTCCTGGAACAGCACGAGCCGAGGATCATCCGCCAGGTGGTTTCGCCGCTCACGGCCCGCCAGGTGAGCGCGATGCTGCGCATGGCCGTGCAAAAGGGCGGGACGGCCACCAGGGCCGAGGCGCCCGGCTATCCCGTGGCCGGGAAAACAGGCACGGCCCAGAAGGTGGCGCGGGGCGGCAAGACCTACGCGGCGGGCAAGTATGTGGCCTCGTTTTTGGGTTTCGCCCCCTATCACGATCCAGAACTGTGCGTGATGGTGGTTTTGGACGAGCCCCAGAGGGGCTACTACGGCGGCACGGTGGCCGCCCCGGCCTTTAAGGAGATTATGGAAAATTCCCTGCCTCTGTTGGACATTCCGCCCACCGAGGACAAGGGCGACCCGGTTTGGCCGCTTTTGCAGAAAAATTCCGCGGGCGCGCCGGGCATGGTGGCGGGGGGCCAGCCGTCCAATTTCATCCGGGTGAAGCTTAAGAAGGGCGATCGCGGCGCCAGGGGTCCCATAACTTTCGCCGCCGCCTCCGCGCCCCGGGAAGAGACTTTCGTCCTTGAAGGGCTGGAAAGGGCCGTAGCTCCCCAGGCGGCGGAACAGGGCGGTGCGGGCGGCTATATCGTCAGCCGCCCCCAGACCGCGCCGGGCCTTATGCCCGACCTCTCCGGCCTCACCATGCGTCAGGTGGTGGAGCTCATGAGCGAATACGAACTGGACCTGGAATACCTGGGCAGCGGCCATGTGGCCGGTCAGAACCCCACGCCGGGCACGGCGGTGGCGGCCGGCCAGAGCGGCTGGATCATGTTTGAGAGGGAGTAGGGGGCATATATGAAACTCGCCCGTTTGGCCCAACAGATGAAGCTCACATTGCGCGGCGCGGGCGACCCTGAACTTTCAGGCATGAGCGAGGATTCCCGCGAGATCATGCCCGGCTTCCTCTTCGCGGCCGCCAAAGGCGCCCGGGCGCACGGGCGCGACTTCATTAAAGACGCGCTTTCGCGCGGGGCGGCGGCGGTTCTGCTGGAGGGGGAGGACATGGAGCTGCCCGTGCCCCGCCTAATCGTTCCTTCTCATGCCGCCACAGGCGACTCGTCGCCAGTGGGAAATTTCAGGGCCGCTATGGCGGGGGCGGCGGCGGCCATTTACAGGCGGCCCGGCGACAGGCTCATCATGCTTGGCATAACGGGCACCAACGGCAAAACCACCACCGCCTATTTGCTGGAAGAAATTTTGAAGAGGGCCGGGCTTGCCCCCGGCGTCATGGGCACCATAAATTTCCGCTGGCCGGGCCGGGTTCTGGCGGCGCCCAACACCACGCCGGAAGGCCCCAGACTTTTTTCGACTTTGGCGGCTATGGCGGAAGACGGGGCCCGCTCCGCGATTTTGGAAGTTTCGTCCCACGCTCTGGCCCTGGGGCGCGTCGCGGGTTTGGGTTTCGACGCGGCCCTTTTCACGAACCTGAGCCGCGATCACCTGGATTTTCATGAGGATATGGAGACCTATTACCAGGCCAAGAAACTGCTCTTTCAAAAACATCTGCGGCCCGGCCCCAAAAAGGCCGCCGTCAACATCGACGACCCCTGTGGGGCGCGGCTGGCCGCCGAACTGGGCGAGGCGGCCCTGACCTTCGGCTTCAACGACGGGGCCGAGGTCAAGGGCGGCGATTTGATGACGAGCCGCGAGGGTTTGAGCTTCACCGTGAGCTATAAAGGCGAAAGCTGGGAACAGTCCTCGCCCCTCATCGCGGAAGTTAATGCCGAAAACCTTTTGGGGGCGACGGCCCTGGCCCTGGCCATGCACATAGACAGGCGGGCCATAAGGGAAAGCCTGGAAAAGGCCAAAGGGGCGCCGGGCCGCCTGGAAAAAGTGGGGAAAAACCCCGACTTTCTGGTTCTGGTGGATTACGCCCACACGCCGGACGCCCTGGACAAGGCCATCCGCGCCTGCCGCGCCCTTTCGCCCCGCCGCCTCATCGCGCTTTTCGGCTGCGGCGGCGACCGGGACAAGGGCAAACGCAAGATCATGGGCCGCCTGGCCGCCGAGAGGGCCGACCTGGTCGTCGTCACCTCCGACAATCCCCGCACCGAGGAACCCTGGGTGATCATGGAGGAGATCGAGGCCGGCTTCCGCGACCTGAATTTGGCGAAATACGCGGCGGGGGAACTGGCCGCCGACGACTGGGCGGCCGGATCATATCTCATGATGGCGGATAGAAGCAAAGCCGTTCGCGAGGCCGCGCGGCTCATGGAGCCCGGCGACATTTTGCTCATCGCCGGGAAGGGGCACGAGGATTATCAGATCATCGGCCGCGAGAAGCGTTTTCTGGACGACCGGATCGAAGCCTTGGACGCTTTGAGGAAACTGGGGCGCGAGGAATAATGTTATATCATTTATTTTCATTATTGACCGACGACGTGTCCTTTTTCAACGTCTTCAAGTACCTGACTTTCAGGAGCATCCTGGCCGCCGTCACCGCCATGTTCGTCTGGTTCGTCATGGGGCCCTGGTTCATCAATAAAATAAAGGCCTACCAGATTCAGCAGTACATCCGGGAGGAAGGCCCGGAATCGCACAAAAAGAAATCGGGCACCCCCACTATGGGCGGCATTCTGCTTTTAGGCTCGGCCTTCGCCTCGTCCCTTTTGTGGGCTGATTTGACGAAACCGGCGGTGTGGGCGGTTTTATGCTGCGGCCTCCTTTTCGCGGTCATCGGCTTTCAGGACGACTTTCTGAAAATCAAAAGGAAGCATAACCAAGGCCTCACGGGCCGCCAGAAGCTTCTGGCCCAGTTCGCCATCGGCCTCGGTATCTCCCCATTTTCAAGGAGATAAACATCGACCTGGGGGTCATGTACATTCCTTTCGCGGCCCTGGTCATCGTGGGCGCCTCCAACGCCGTGAACCTAACCGACGGCTTGGACGGGCTGGCGGCCGGCCCCATGATCATCGCCACCCTGGCCTACATGGTCTTCATTTACTGCGCGGGCAACGCCACTTTCGCCCAGTATCTGCAAATAACCTACGTGCCCGGCGCGCCCGAGGTGACGGTGGTTCTGGCGGCGGTGGCCGGGGGGGCCCTGGGCTTTCTGTGGTACAACACCTACCCGGCCCAGATTTTCATGGGCGACGTGGGCTCGCTCTCTTTGGGCTCCATTTTGGGGCTTTCGGCCCTCATCGCCAAGCAGGAACTGATTCTTATAGTGGTGGGGGGGCTCTTCGTGATGGAGGCCCTGTCCGTCATCATTCAGGTTGGCTATTTCAAGGCCACGGGGGGGCGGCGCGTTTTCCGCATGGCGCCCCTGCATCACCATTTCGAATTGAAGGGCTGGCCGGAGCCCAAGGTCATCGTGCGTTTCTGGCTGATCGCCGCGATTTTGGCTATGATTGGGCTGGCCACCTTGAAAGTTAGGTAAGGACTGATTAATGGTCTTTTTGCCCTCTGGCGTTGTTGCTCACGTTTTTTAATGCTCGAAATACGTCCAAGTATTCCTCCGCTTAAAAAACGCTCGCGCCTAGCCAGAGAACAAAAATCCTCATTAATCACGTTTCCTGAAAATAAAAATTTAAATAACCATCTAAGGAGGGGATACTGATGGGCATAGGAACGGCAGGATTGGGAGCCGGCCCGCTGAGAGCGGCGGAAATCATGGCGATGAAGGGCTTCGTGCCCCAGAGGGAGGCGGAGGAAAAACCCGCCAGGGGACCGGCCAAAAAATTCGGCAAGTGCGCCATAATAGGGGCGGGCATTTCCGGCCAGTGGGCCGCCGAACTTTTGCTCGAGCGCGGCGCGAAAATTTCCTTCATCGACCAGAAAAGCGAAGCGGAACTGAAGGAGGCCAGGGATCGTTTCCAGGGCATGCCCTCCGTCAAATGGTTTCTGGGGGACGCGGCCGAAAAGGGTTTCGCCGGCCAGGACCTCATCGTCATCAGCCCCGGCGTGCCCTGGGATTTCCCCGGCCTCAAGAAAGCCATGAAAAAAATCCCGGTGACCGGGGAAATGGAACTGGCCGCCTCCATGCTGGAAGTTCCCGTGATCGCCATCAGCGGCTCCAACGGCAAAACCACCACCACGGGCCTTTTGGGCCACATCTGCCGCAAAAACGGCCTCTCCGTCTTTGTGGGCGGCAATATCGGCGAACCTTTGAGCCGCTTCATTTTAGGGGGGCAAAAGGCCAGGGCCGTCATTTTGGAAGTTTCCAGCTATCAACTGGAAACCGTGAAAAAATTCCACGCTTTCGCCGCCGCCCTTTTGAACGTCAGCCCGGACCACCTGGACCGCTATGACGACATGGCCGAATATTTCCGGGCCAAAAATAAAATATTCTCCAACCAGAACGCCGGGGATATGGCGGTCATAAACGAGGACGACCTGCTCCTGGCCCACAAGAACACCCGCGCCCGCCGTTTCGGCTTTTCCCGCAAACGCGCCCCCCATTTCGGAGCCTGGGTGAAGGACGGCCGCATCATCGTGAACATCGACGGCCGCGAGGCGGCGAGCCGCGACTGGGCGGATTTCAAGCTGGAAGGCGTCCACAATCAGGAAAACGTCATGGCCGCGGCGGGGCTGGCCATGAGTTTGGGCATCGCCCCGGAAGCGGCCCTGGCCGCGGCCGTGAGCTTCGCGCCCCAGAAGCACCGCCTGGAACTGGTGGGGGAATTCGAAGGCGTGAAGTATTACGACGATTCCAAGGGCACCAACGTGGGGGCCGTGCTCATGGCCCTGGAAAGTTTCGAGCGGCCCGTGACGCTCATCGCGGGCGGCCAGGCCAAGGGCCAGAATTTTTCCTCCCTCTACAAGCCGGTGATGGAAAAGGTTTCCCAGCTCATTTTAATGGGAGAAGACGCCGCCAAACTCGAAGCGGCCCTAAAGGGCGCGGCCCCCATATCCAGGGCGGGCGACATGGCGGAGGCCGTGAAGCTGGCCCGCGCCGCCGCCGCCAAGGGCTCCGTCGTCCTGCTGTCCCCGGCCTGCGCCAGCTTCGACATGTTTCGCGATTACAAGGATCGCGGCGACCAGTTCGCCCGTGAAGCGAAGCGGCTCTCCAAATGACGCGGCGCGTTCCCCTTGACGCCTTCCTTCTGGCGTTGATACTGATTCTCTCCGGCCTGGGCCTGGTGATGCTGTTTTCCGCCAGCTCCATCATGGCCGGGGAGCGTTACGGGGACGCATGGTTTTTCTTCCGCCCCCAGGCGCGGCACATGGTCATGGGTCTGGTCATCATGTTCGTCATGTCCAGAATCCCTTACCACTTCTGGCTGAAACTGGCCTATCCCATACTTTTGGGCAGCCTCGCGCTTCTGGTCCTGGTCATCGTGCCGGGCATAGGCCACAAGGTGGGCGGGGCCAGCCGCTGGCTGCGTCTGCCCGGCTTTTCCGTTCAGCCTTCGGAAATCGCCAAGCTGGCCATAGTCATTTACATGGCCTATTCCCTCTCCAGGAAGGGCGAGCGGACGGGCAGCTTTCTCTATGGCCTCCTCCCCCACCTTCTGGTCCTGGGGGCCAGCGTTCCCCTCATCCTGGCCGAGCCCGATCTGGGCACGGCGGTCACCATCGTGGCCATCGCCTTCGCCATGATGCTGGTGGCCGGAACGCGCCTGTGGCAGCTTTTGATTCTTTTTTTGGCGGCTCTGCCCCTGATGTATTACCAGATAGTGAACTATTCGTACCGCTTAAAACGCATCGCCGCTTTTCTGGACCCCTGGAGCGATCCGGCGGGCGCTGGCTACCACATCATCCATTCCTTCTACGCCTTCGCGGCCGGCGGCTTGTGGGGCCAGGGGCCGGGGGCAGCTTTTCTTTCTGCCCGAACCCCACACGGATTTCATTTTTTCAGTGGTGGCCGAGGAACTGGGCCTGGCCGGAGTGCTGGCCATAGCCTTCCTCTTCCTCCTTCTGATTTATCGCGGCTTTAAAATCGCCATGAGCGCGGCGGATTACCCCGGCGTGTACCTGGCCCTGGGCTGCACACTCGTGGTGGGCCTCCCCGCCTTCTTCAACATGGCCGTGGTGACCGCCCTTCTGCCCACCAAGGGTCTGCCTCTGCCCTTTTTCAGCTACGGCGGCACCAATCTTCTGATCTGCTTCGCGGCTATGGGCATTTTGCTCAACGTGGCCGGACGGGCCAGAGCGCTGGCTGAAGCGCGGGCGGGCGCCAAGGTCCGACCCGAGCCCTTGAGCCAGCCCGCTCTGGTGGGGGCGCCCCTGTGAAGCCCGGGCGCATCCTCATAGCCGCCGGCGGCACGGGCGGACATTTGTGGCCCGCCGTTTCCCTGGCCAGGGCCATCAGACGCCTCGCGCCGGAAGCCGAATTTTTGTTCGTGGGCGCGGGAAAGCCGGTGGAAGGGAAAATACTGGGGCCGGAAAAATGGCCTCGCGCCGTTCTGAAAACCAGCGGCCTCAAGGGGCGCGGGGCTTTGGGAAAAATGAAGGCTTTGGCCGAATGCGCCCTGGCCGTTGCGCGGGCCGGAAAAATAGTGCGTTCCTTTCGCCCCTCGCTGTGCGTCGGAACCGGGGGCTACGTGACCGTGCCGGTGGGTCTGGCGGCCAGACTGTGCGGAGTTCCGCTGATAGTGCAGGAGCAGAATTCCCTTCCCGGCCTCTCCAACCGCCTTTTAGGCAAAATGGCGCGGAAGGTGATGCTGGGCTTCCCGGAAGCTGTTTCAGGCTTTCCCGGCCACAAGACGGTCGTAACGGGCAATCCCGTGCGGCCGGAAATAGAGGCCTTGTTCACGCGGAGGCGTGAGTTTACGGAAAGCCGCAAGAAAATACTCGTCACCGGCGGCAGCCAGGGGGCGACGGCTCTGAACGAAATTGTCTCAAAGGCTCTGGTCCTGCTCGCCGGAAAAGGGGCGGACTTTTCCGTGATTCACCAGACGGGCGAGGCCGATTGCGAAAAAACGGCGGCCTTTTATGACGGGGCCGGCCTTGAAAACCTGACGGCGGCTTTTTTCCAGGACATGGCCTTTCGGTACGGCGAGGCCGATTTGGCCATAAGCCGGGCCGGGGCCATCAGCATCGCGGAACTGGCCGCCGCCGGGCTCCCTTCGATTCTGGTTCCACTGCCCACGGCGGCGGACGATCACCAGAGCGTCAACGCCAGGAGTCTGTCCGAACGCGGCGCGGCGCGGCTCATGCCGCAAAAGGAATTGACGCCGGAGCTTTTGGCCGAAACGCTGGAAAGCCTTTTGGCGGACGCGGCGGAGCTGAAAAGAATGTCGGAGGCGGCCCGCCTGTCGGCCCGTTTGGGCGCGGCGGACGAAATGGCGAAAATCGCTTTGGGGATTATTAAATAGAAGGAATTAAAATACGTGCATCGCAGAAATCACCACATACACTTTGTAGGCATAGGCGGCATAGGCATGTGCGGCATAGCCGAGGTGCTCATGAACCTGGGCCATAAGGTGAGCGGCTCCGATCTCAAGGCCACGGACATCACGCGCCGCCTGGCCTCCCTGGGCGCGGAGATAATGATCGGCCACTCGGGGCTCAACATCAGGGAAGCCGAAGTGGTGGTGGTCTCCTCCGCCGTGTCTGAAGACAACCCGGAAGTGGCGGCGGCCCGGCGCGATTTCATTCCGGTGATTCCACGGGCCGAAATGCTGGCCGAACTCATGCGCCTCAAATCTTCGGTGGCCGTGGCCGGAAGCCACGGCAAAACCACCACCACTTCCCTCATCGGGGCCATGCTGACCCAGGCCGGGCTGGACCCCACCCTGGTCATCGGCGGCAAATTGAATCAGATCTGCGGCGTGGGCGCGCGCCTGGGTCAGGGCGATTTTCTGGTGGCCGAGGCCGACGAATCGGACGGCTCCTTTTTGCTGCTCTCTCCCACCGTCGCGGTGGTCACCAACATCGACCTGGAGCATCTCAATTATTACAAGGGGGGCCTCGCGCAGCTCAAGGAAACCTTTCTGGCCTTCATCAACAAGGCGCCCTTTTACGGCTTCGCCGTCCTGTGCCTGGACGACCCCAACCTGCAGAGCCTTTTGCCCCTCGTCAAAAAGCGTTACCTGACTTATGGCCTGTCGGCCCAGGCCGAAATTTCGGCCAAAAACATCGAGCGCGGCCCCTGGGGCCACAGCTTCGATCTTTTCAGGGCGGGGAAGGAACTGGGCCGCCTCGCCGTCAATATTCCGGGCCGCCACAATGTGCTTAACGCCCTGGCCGCCGCCGCCGTGGGCCTGGAAATGGGGCTCTCTTTCGAGGTGGTGGCGGACGGCATAAAGGCCATGAAGGGCGTGGGCCGCCGCTTCGAGAAAAAGGGCGAGGCCGGGGGCGTCACGGTCATCGACGATTACGGCCACCACCCCACGGAAATCAGGGCCACGCTCTCGGCCCTCACGGATTGTTTTCCCGACAGCCGCAAAGTCGCGCTCTTTCAGCCCCACCGCTATACGCGCACGGCCAGCCTTTTCGAGGAATTCCTTTCGGCCTTCAACCAGGCGGACCGGCTCCTCATCAGCGAAATTTACGCGGCCGGGGAAGAACCCATAGAAGGGATCAGCGGACGCGCCCTGGCCGAGGCCGTGCGCGGGCGAGGCCACCGTGAGGTGGAATTTTGCGGGGAACTGGCTTCCCTGGCCGGGCCGCTCTCGGAGAGCCTTTCGCCCGGCGACGTGCTCCTGACCCTGGGGGCGGGGAACGTCCACAAGGTGGGCGAAGAGGTTTTGCGCCTGCGCGCCGCCTCTTCCGGCGGAGATAATGACTAAGGCGGCCTTAAAAAAGCTTTTGGGGGAGCGGGCGCTTTTTGACCAGCCCCTTTCCCGCCTCAGCACCCTGGGCGTGGGCGGAGAGGCCTGGGCCCTGCTCCGGCCCGACAGCATGGCGGAACTGACGATAATTCTCGCGATTCTGGCGCAGGCCCAAAGGCCCTATATGCCCATCGGCCAGGGCTCCAACATCCTGTTCGCCGACGAGGGCTACAGGGGCGCGCTCATAAAACTGGGCGCGGGTTTCAACGGGTTTCGCCTGGAGGGGGACGAGCTTCTCCTGGCCGAGGCCGCGACCGCTTCCGCCGCGCTTTTGGCCGAGACGAGAAAGCTGGGCCTTTCCGGCCTGGAATGCCTCTCCGGCATACCCGGCTCCCTGGGCGGGGCTTTGGCCATGAACGCGGGCTGCGGCGGCTGGGCCGTCGGTGATGTGGTGAGGCGGCTCTTCTACATGAAGCCGGACGGCCACTGCGCCGCCGCCGCGAGAGATGAGCTGGATTTCGACTACCGCCATCTGGGCGGACTGCCCGAAGGCGCCATAATCGTGGCCGCTGAACTGCAACTGACGCAAGTTCCGGCCCAGGAAATTGAAACCCGCCTCGCGGAACTGGCCGCGCTGCGCAAAAGCCAGCCCAGGGGAGTTCGCTCCGCCGGCTCGTTTTTCAAAAACCCGGCGGGACGCTCGGCGGGACGCTTCATCGAGCTGTGCGGCCTCAAGGGCGTAAAAATAGGCGGCGCCCAGGTGAGCGAGGTTCACGCCAACTTCCTCATCAACGCCGGCGGGGCGACGGCCAGGGATTTTTTGAAGCTGCGCGATTTGATTATTGAAAAAGTCGCTGAAAAATTCGGATATATTTTGGAACCTGAAGTGATGATAGTTGATGCAGATGGAGAGAAAAACAATGCGTAACGAGGCGCAAAAAACAGAGCGGCTGAGAGCCGTACGCGAAGGCGCGAAAAAGCCCGCGACACTCGGCTTTCTGGGCCGCCTGGGTCTGCGCCTGGCCGCTCGCGGGGCGCGTTTGGCCTTCATGAGCCTCGCGCTTGTTCTGGGGCTGGCCCTCGTCAGCTCCGGCCTCGTCGCCGCCTATTTATACGTTTCCAATTCAGATTACTTCGCCGTCAAGCGGGTGACCATAGCGGGGCTCGACCGCATCAGCCGGGATGAAATCCTGGCCGTCAGCGGCCTGGATACGGTGGGGAATATTTTGACCTTTGACGCGAATGAAGCCGAAGAGGCCCTTCGCGGCCTCCCCTGGCTGGACGAAGTGAAAATATCGAAACAGATGCCGGATTCCGTAACCGTGGAGGTTAGGGAATTTTCCCCCGGCGCCCTGGTCAGTCTGGGCCGCTTATATTATATGGACGAAAAGGGCGTGCCCTTCCGGCAGCTCCTGCCCGGCGAAAGCCCCCAGCTGCCCATCGTCAGCGGCTTTTCGGAAGACGAGCTTTTGAACCCCGGCCCCCTGACCCGCCGGGCGGTGGAGGAGGTCTTCTGGCTCATAGCGGCTCTGAAGGAGCGCAACGACGATTTCAGTCTCGATAATGTTTCGGAAATACATTACGACATGGTTCGGGGCCTCACGCTCTTCACCAAGGAGCGCGGCCTGGAAGTTAAAATCGGCTTCGGGGCCTACACCGAAAAGTTCCGGCGGCTGGGCCGCGTTCTGGCCCATCTGAAACAGCGCGGCAAATATGACGGCCTGGCCTATCTGAATTTGGAAGCCTCTCCTAGAGTTACCATAAGATATGCCGGGTAGGGACTGATTATAAGCTTATAAGGACTGATTAGTGGAGGGAAGATATATGGGGAAGGACAATCTGATTTTCGGGCTGGACATAGGCACCACCAAGGTCTGCTGCGTGGTGGGCGAGCCCAATGAAGAGGGGGGAGTGGACATAGTCGGCATCGGCAGCCACCCCTCCCAGGGCCTGCGCAAAGGGGCGGTGGTCAACATCGAACGCACCGTGGAATCCATCAAGAAAGCGGTGGAGGAAGCCGAGCTCATGGCCGGCTGCGAAATCACCGAAGTCTATGTGGGCATTGCGGGCGGACACATCGAGGGCCGCAACAGCCAGGGGGTCATCGCCATTAAAAACCGCGAAGTCTCGCCCACCGACGTGGAGCGCGTCCTGGAAGCGGCCAGGGCCCTGGCCATTCCCATGGACCGCGAAGTCATACACACCATTCCCCAGGAATTCATCGTGGACGCCCAGGACGGCATCCAGGACCCCGTGGGCATGAGCGGCGTGCGCCTGGAAGCCAAGGTCCACATCGTCACCGGCGCGGCCACTTCGGCCCAGAACCTCATCCGCTGCGCCCACATGGCCGATCTGGACGTGTGCGACATCGTCCTGGAATCCGTGGCCTCGGCCGATTCCGTCCTGACCCCGGAAGAAAAGGACCTGGGGGTCTGCCTCCTGGATTTCGGCGGCGGCACGGTGGATATGGCCATATTCTCCCAGAACAGCATCAAGCACACCCACGTTCTGGCCCTGGGCGGCTCCCACCTCACCAACGACGTGGCCGTGGGCCTGCGCACTCCGGCGGGTTCGGCGGAGGAAATTAAAATAAAATACGGCTCCTGCCTCACTTCAATGGTGGACGACGGGGAAGCCCTGGAAGTGGCCTCGGTAGGGGGCCGCCCCTCGCGCATGGTCAGCCGCAAGGTCCTGGCCGACATCCTGGAACTGCGGGTGGAAGAGATAATGATGCTCATCAACCGCGAGCTGGTGAAAAGCGGCTACGCGGACCAGCTCAATTCCGGCATAGTCGTCACCGGCGGGGCCGCCCTTCTGGAAGGCGTGCCGGAGCTGGCCGAGCAGATTTTCGACATGCCCGTGCGCCGGGGCTACCCGCGCGGCATAGGCGGCCTCACCGACGTCATCAACGATCCCAAATACGCCACGGCCGTGGGCCTGGTGCTCTACGGCCTCCGCAAGGAAGGCGGGCAGGCGGCGGAAAAGGAGTTTCGCCGCCGGGGCGGCAGCGGCTTCGGGCAGGTTTTGGGGCGCATGAAGAACTGGTTCAAAGAAATAGTCTAAGTAAGGACTGATTAATGGTAAAGCCGCTGGCTTTGTCGCTTTAATTTTTTAATGCTCGAAATACTCAGTATTCCTCCGCTTAAAAAATTAAAGCGCCTCGCCAATCGGCAAAAATCCTCATTAATCGCGACTTTCTGAATATTAGAGATATTAGGTTCATATAAAAGGGCCACAGGCCCGAGGGAGGGAAGAATCATGATGGAATTCACGTTTCAGGACACCAAGGAACTGCACAAAATCAAGGTTTTCGGCATTGGCGGCGGGGGGAACAACGCCATCAACAACATGATCAAGGCGGGCGTAACCGGCCCCCTGTTCGTGGCCGCCAATTCGGATATGCAGGATCTGGAGCGCAACATGGCCCCGCACAAAATCCAGGTGGGCGCCCAGCTCACCAAGGGTTTGGGCTGCGGAGGCAAGGCTTCCGTGGGCAAAGCGGCGGCCCAGGAGGATTTGGACCGCATTAAAGACATGCTGGGCGACAGCGACATGGTCTTCATCACCGCCGGCATGGGCGGCGGCACCGGCTCCGGCGGCGCGCCCGTGGTGGCCGAGGCCCTCTCCAAGCTCAACAATCCGCCCCTCATCGTCGGCGTGGTCACCAAACCCTTCGCCTTCGAAGGACCCCGCCGCATGAAGCAGGCCCTGGCCGCCATCGAGGAGATGACCCAGCACTGCGACTGCATCCTGGTGGTGCCCAACGAAAAGCTCATGGCCACCATGCCCAAGGGCAGCGCCATACAGGAAGCCTTTCACGAAGCCGACACCGTGCTCCTGAAAGCCGTGCAGGGCATTACCGATCTCATCACCGGCAAGGGGCTGGTCAACGTCGATTTCCAGGATTTGAAAACCGTCATGACCAAGCGCGGCCCGGCCATCATGGGCGTGGGCCAGGCCACGGGCGAAGACCGCGCCGTGAAAGCGGCCCAGCACGCCATTTCCAGCCCCCTTCTGGACGATCTGTCCGTCAGGGGCGCCCAGGGCATTCTCATCAACATCACCGGACCCAGAGACATCGCCCTGGACGAGGTGAGCGCCATCTGCAACCTCATCACCGCCGAGGCCCACGAAGACGCGGACATCTTCCACGGCGTGGCCTTTGTTGACGAAGACATGGAAGGCGACGGCGCCGTCAAGGTCACCGTCATCGCCACCGGCCTCGGCTGCGTGGAAGAGGCCAAAGCCGCCGCCCGCGCCGCCCGCGAAGCCGAAGCCCGCGCCGAAGCCGAGGCCGCCGAGCGGGCCGTCCGCGAAGCCGAAGTCCTTGAAGCCGAAGCGGCCCAGGAAATCCGCTCCTTTCCCCAGCTGGAACGCGTCCCGGCCCTGCCCCGCCTCTCCTCCCAGAGCGGCGAGGCCCGCCGCAACCGCCTGGCCAGCCACCTGGAAACACTCCAGGTAGACGGCGACAATTACGACGTGCCCACATATTTGCGCCGCCGCGCTGATTGACGGTGGGGCTCCGGCGGGGCTATGCCCCGCACCCCCGGATGCTTCGCATCCGATCCGTAGCGAGTGCATTGGCCTGCAATGCACTCGGCCGGGGCAGGGTTCACTGTAAAAATTTCCGTCCGCTCCCATTGTCATTCCCGCGCAATCGGGTTTGAAAATGTGAACGATATGAGGTGCGGTCACATTGTCGTTTCGGCTTAAGGCCAAGTTGCGGGAAATAACCGCGCAGGAAAAGGGCGTGGTCGTCAAGGAGCCGGGCGGGCGGCTGAAAGTGGCCCTTATCTGGCCCGGCGATTACAGGACGGGCATGTCCGCCCTGGGCTATCTTTCCATCTACGGTTTTTTGAACAGCCGGCCCGATGTGCTGGCCGAAAGGTTTTTTTTGCCGGAAGGGCCGTTGGCCAAAGAATACGAGCGGGATCCCTCGCCCCTTCTTTCGCTGGAAAGCGCGCGGCCGCTTCGCGAATTCGACGTCGTGGCCG
>QMCE01001420.1_pt1 | contig 17569 bp, 14 predicted proteins | sample 1821851 | NCBI WGS metagenome assembly QMCE01 (sample SAMN09453174, study PRJNA476694) | Termite gut metagenome, whole genome shotgun sequencing project. | isolation source: worker | host: Odontotermes sp. | place: South Africa:Pretoria | collected 2016-01-28
ACAGGACATCTTATTCTAACTATATAGAACCAAATGTTTTTAAATATGTTCTAAATAATAAAATTTATTTATGTCCATACTGTGCAGCATTAATTAATGGAGCATCACAGGCAAGTTTTAATATAAAAATGGCAGAGGAAATGGAAGAACAACAAAGAATGGATGAAATGGAAGAGGAGTGGGATGAATTATAAAAGCAAGTGTACTGTGCTTAACAGACAGTATATGCTTTCCCGCCTTACAGTGGCTTCGGGTTCCGTTACGGCTGGATCAGTCGATCGCTTTGCTCCTTCATTCCCACGCCTCTGCTCCACCACAAGACTTTAGGGACACGCCCTAATAATGTTATAAAAGATAGATGTCTGATAATAGTAGAATTTGTTATATATCCCTCGTTTTCACAGCATATATCTCAAACGTATCGCCCCAGCCGAAAAGGCGGCTGAGAAAAAGAAGGCATTGGTATAATGCGCCTCGGCGTGCGGTGCTGTGTTTTTTTGTGGCGTAGGTTCCCACAATAGGGAAGCGTTCGGGGTGGTGTCCGGTGATGACGATTTTTTTCAGGGTAAAGCCGAATCGGGACAGCGTTTTGCGGATTTTTCGCGGATTCCACACAGTATAGTGATCGGCGGGGCTGTTTTTCAGAAAGGTCTTGAGCGATTTTCTGGCGGATATGCCTGTGAGCGAAGGAGTTGAAAAGCCCAGAACGCCGCCTTTTTTGAGCAGTCGGTTCGCTTCGGCAAGCGCGGCGCCTGCATCCTCAAAATGCTCGATGACGTACCAAAAGCTAAGTGCGTCACATTGTTGTAAAGATGCCGCCTGTTTTTCATCAAAAAGGGGGAAATTTCCCTGTATGCAGGGGATGCCAAGCGTGTCGTTCACATAGGAAACCGCATCTTCCGCGGGTTCTATTCCCATGAGCGCGAACCCTTCCTCCGATGCTGCCTGTAAAAACGCCCCGTAGGCGCATCCTATATCCAAAATCCGTGGCTTTTCCTCTTTTTTTAAAGGATTGAGAAATGCGCGGATATGTGAAAGACGTGTTTTGGCAGCGGCTTTTAGGGAAGGAAAGTCTTCAAGGTATGTTTTGCCATATTGGCGTTTGTAGTCAGTGAAGAAATAATCCTTTGCGTATTCGATTGGCGGCGCGGAAAGGCGGCTCATATACGCCACGCCACAGCTGGGGCAGAAGCGGTATGTACGGTCGGTAAAACGCGCAAGGGCGCGTGAAGGTACTGTTGATCCGCACACGGGGCAGGACGGCGCGTGTAGTTCAATCGTGTTGAGCAAACCGGCAAGGTTTTTTGGATGATGAGGATCGGCTACGGCAGGATCGGCGCCGCCGTTTATGCCGTAGCGGTCGGCTGCTGCGCGGCAACGTTCCGTGATATCGGCGATCCCATCAACTGAGAGTATCCGGGCGGCGTGCTGCGCACCCCGCCTTCCGCGCCCCGCCTGCGGCAATCCTGTGCTGCGCGTGAGCCGCTCGTGATAGGCGCTTGGCGCGACGAGCAGCGCGGGAACGCGGGCGTATAGACTTTCAAAGGCGGTAAGCCCGAAATGCGTAACGACGAGGTCGTATTCGGCGAGCCGTTCCGCCAAATCCGTTACGTTTTCCACAACGCGAAAGCCATACGCTTCCCCCGCCGCCATCCGTTCCTCATGCGGCGTTCTATTCAACGCGCCGAACGCTGCCGTAACATCGAACAGTTCGCCTGAAACCGCGGCAAGCGCCTTTGCGGCGGGCAGGGTCAGTCCAGCCGCGTCTTCCGCGCCAAAGGACACCAGCGCTTTGATGCTTCCGCCGCCTGCCTCCCACGAGGGGCGGCGCGTTTTTGGAAGGCGCAAAAGCGCGGGATCGCATATATTGGGGGCTGATTTCTCCACATTGGGTAGAATATCTATGAGGAAGTCAAAACGACTGCGGAACGCCCCGCCTTCGTCAATACCGATAACCGGCGCAAGGGAGCGCCATTTCAAAAATTCGCTTTGTGAGGTTCTGAAAAGATCGAGTACAATGAAGTCAAAGCGCACTGGCTTCAAGTCCTCCTCTCCATCAGCTAACGCGTAGAGAATGACCTCCCTGCCCATAGAGCGGAGTTCTTGGGCGAGCGCGGTACATCGAGCAAGATGGCCGCCGCCGCGTCCCTGTTCATAAGATGGTATTATAAGAATAGGATTCATTTGTTTCCTGTTGCGTGTCGATTGAACCATAATAGAGGTCTGCGATTTCCTTGTCAATAAGGCGCGGAATGGTGTATGATGCGCTTATGATAACAGCGACAATACTGCAAGCACGACTTGACTCGTCAAGGCTTCCGAATAAGGCGCTTCTGCCGCTCGCGGGCGTGGACGGTGAAAGCGAGCCGCTTCTGTTTCGGGTGATGGAGGCGCTCCGGGGTGTTTCCTGCGAAAAGCATATACTTGCCTGCCCGGATGACTGCGCGTCGGCATTCGCCCCGCTTGCGGAACGAGCAGGTTTTGAACTGTACGCCGGACCAAAGGAGGACGTGCTCGCGCGGTACTGCGGAGTGGCGCGAAAATTCGGCGTTGATCGCGTTATACGCGCCACTGGGGATAATCCCTTTGTGTTTGCGGATGCGGCGGACGAAGTCAACCGTGAAGCCGCCGCTCTGCATGCGGACTATGCGGGTTACGCTGCGCTTCCTTACGGGGCAGGTGTTGAGTCCGTGTCTGCGGAAGCTCTCTTTCGCGCCGAAGCGGAAGCCGTACTGCCAAGCGAAATTTTTACCCTGCACCGTCCGCTCGCACCTCTCAAATGGCGGACGCTTTCCCCGCGTCTTACTGTTGACACGCGCGATGACTATGAGCGGGCGTCCGTCCTCTATAAGCGGATATCGACCATGGAAAAGGAGAGGCGGTTTAAAGGGGAAGAGATTTTAAGAACGGCGGGAAATGCGCATTTATGCGGCGCATAATTTAGAAAAAGCTTTTGAGGACGGTAATGAGTTCTGCTATGTCTATGGGTTTGCCGACATGGGCGTTCATACCGGCTTGTTTTGTCTTCAGGGCGTCTTCCTGCGTTACGTTTGCCGTCATGGCAATAATGGGGATGGTCTTCGCGTCCACTCTATTCAAGGCGCGTATTTTCATGGTCGCTGAGCAGCCGTCCATTACGGGCATCTGCATATCCATAAGGATAGCGTCGTAATAGTTGGCGTCATTCTGGGTAAAGAGGTCGAGCGCTTCCTGTCCGTTTTCGGCGTTTTCCATCTCGCACCCTGTGATATTGAGTAACTCTATGACTATTTCGCGGTTAATCGCTATGTCGTCAACGACGAGACAGCGTTTACCAGAGAAATCTGGTAAACTTTCATCCGCGGACATGGACAGCGCGTTGTCGCTCTCCACCGACTTGGCGGAAGAAGGACATCGAATCATGAATGAAAAACTGCTTCCATGTCCTTTCCTGCTTTTCAGTCTGATCTCACCGCCCATCATATTAACCAGAGTCCGCGAAATAGCCAGCCCCAGTCCGGTTCCCCCATACGCGCGCGCTGTACCGCCGTCCGCCTGCTCAAATGGCTGAAACAACCGCGTCTCTTGTTCTGCACTGATGCCTATGCCGTGATCTATCACCTCGAAATAATAGACGCTCTCTCCGATCTTTTCGTTCCGCTCGATTTCTTTGACAATGAGAAGAATGTCCGCACCCTCGGGCGAAAATTTAATGGCGTTGGATAACAGGTTAATAAGTACTTGGTTAAGACGAAGTGGGTCTGTTACAAGGCGGTCATTGTCAATATCGCCCATTTCCAGCTGCATCGTAATATTTTTCTCAGCCGCCTTCGACTGCATCATGGACATTACAAAACTAATGTTTTCCATCAGCGAGAATTCCACGCTTTCAAGGGAAATCTTGCCTGCCTCTAACTTTGAAAAATCAAGAATATCATTGATAACACCTATAAGATGCTTCGACGACTGGGTGATCTGAGCGAGACAGGTACGTATTTTAGCTATATCATCTGTTTTACTAGCTATCTCTGTCATACCGGTAACGGCGTTCAAGGGCGTACGTATCTCGTGGCTCATACGGGAAAGGAAATCGCCCTTTGCTTTGCTCGCAGTTTCCGCCGCTATTTTGGCTTTAGTTATATCCGTTACGTCTGTGAGAAGCAACATAACACGCAGATCGCTATTGTCCGGTGTGCCAGCACGCTGCAACATCAATGTGTACCTATGATCCCGCATCACTATATCCGAGCGGTAGCAAGTAACTGAAGGGTCGAGCGAGAAAACACCTTCAACGCAGATTTTGTCTTCTTCCATCTTCTTCCAGTCGGTATGAGGCGTGGCAGCAAGCAGCTTATCCAGAAACTGCGGGTCTTTTTCCTCAAGTTTCTGCGCGGCGCAGAAATCCGCGAAAGCATGGTTCCGATACACAAGAACGTGTTCCCAATTCAACAAAGCTATGGGGTTTGGCACCGCGTCGAACTGGTCGCAGATGATATCCATGGCGGCGTTCAGCCCTTTCAGAATGAGCAGATAGTTTCCTTTAAGCGATTCAGTCTCCGCCCGCGCGTGCAGCTTTCCCTCTTTGGCGGATTTTGTGATGAAGTCAATATTCGCCATGACATCCTCCTGCCGCGTGATGTAGCGGGGCAGGAGCTGCATAAACGGCTTTTTTTTGAGCAAATCTTCGGAATTTTCTATGTTGTTAAACGCCTGCATCATGTGAGTAACGGGTTTGCGGATGGAAAAGATGTTCACCATGTTTAGAGCTACCACCACAGCGATGAGGATGATGCTTATGAAAAATCCGGCAATGAACATGCGGGCGAGAGGCTCGATGATAATGGAGTCAGGGACTCCGACCATTAATGTCCAAAAGGTAGTGGATTTTCCTATGAAAAAAGGTACGGACACAAAAAACATACGTTTTTTCAAATCCGGGACGTAGTTCACAAATGAGCTGCTTTGCCCTCTATGCACCGAAAGTGAGAGATCTGTGAGGTGTTTTCCTGCCCACTCACGCTCGGTGTCTTCCATTTTCATTCCTATATGGGAAGTGTCGGAATGGGCGTATACAATGCCCTTCTCTGAGTACAGAGCGGTAACACTACCTGTATAGGGGCGCAGTTCCATGATTTTGGACTGTATCGCGCTGGTTTCAAGGTCTATGCCTACGGCGCCGACAAATTTTCCCGCTTTCATAATAGGAGAGGACATTTTGAGTATTTCGATTTTTTCGCCACCGACGTGCCATGCGGCCGGGGCGTCTATAGCGTCTTTGCTGGTATTCTTGGGCGTCTGGTAGTACGCGCCTATGCTGTCGAGATCATAATTGGTACATGTGTCCATAATGATCTCTCTGTTTATTCGTACCCACCACGGAGCAAAACGCCCGTCAGGGCTGCTTCCCTGCCGTCCCGCAAAACGTCCATCCAGTCCGTCGAGCGCATTAGGTTCCCACAGACTCCACACGCCAAACACGCCGGGTGTCTTTTTCAGAGTCTGTTCAAGCAGCGAGTTAAAATAGGGGCGGCGTGTCTCAACCGGTATGTCTTCGTACAATTCCATCATGTTGGTGATATTCTGCGCTGTATCTATGTATGTTTCAAGCCACGACTGAAGTTCGCGTCCCGCATTCCTTACCATCACATCTATCTCGTGGTGCAGTATCTCCCGCCTTTGTATTTCTACTAACAATATCAATACGAAATACAATAGGATAATCCCAACGAGAATAATAGCGATATTAATTCGCGTTACTTTTTTACCCATATTTTTCTTTCTTAACCCTATTTTTAAAAAAAACAATCGCCATTATACTATGCTTTCTCCAATATTTAAAACAGTAAAAAGAAAAATTAAAGGGTAAGGAGAATAAGGCAGGATTCTATCCATTCGTGTGATGGTTCGGGATATGCCGGTTGTACTGCCAGAAATTCAAACAGACTTTCCTTTGGCATATTAAGGAAATAGTATGCCTGCCCCAGATAGAAACGCGCTTTATATTCCGTATCGGCGCTTCGGGGTATGGACAGAAAACTGGCGAGCTGTTCCCGCGCCTGCGCCCAGTCTTTGGCGGTGAAGGGTCCTTGTATGATAGAGCGGAAGGTATATTCTTCGCCGTTTTGGGCGGGCTCTACATCCTCTATAAAAATTTGCGCCTCGTTCCGCACCGTATCACGCGGCGCCTGCTCCACATCAGCAAGGGCGGATTCCGCCTCACGGCTCAAGGGCTGGGGCGGCGGCAGAGGATGCACCCGTTCTCCCGGAACAACGCTCTCAAGCGAGACGCGGGGCAGGGGCAGTGGGCGCAGCTGCGGCGTTACTTCATCGCCTGCTGTTTGGGAAAAAAGCGCCGCCGGGACGCTTATACATAACATAAACAGAAAAAAAACGCTCCGTTGAAAGACAACGTTTCCCGCCATAATGTTACCGCGCAGTGCGCCGCTCTTGTCTAAAACAGCCATTTCGTTTATAATCCTCCTATGTTCGACAAACTTACCGCAAAAGTTGGCGACGCGCTCAAGTTCATTTCAGGCAAGTCAGCCATTTCAGAAAAAAACATTGAAGACGCGGTTGATGCTATTAAGATAGCTCTTTTGGAAGCCGATGTCAACCTCCGCGTAGTGCGCCGGTTCGTTAATTCCACGATTGAAGAGGCAAAGGGCGAAAAAGTCCTTCGCGCTGTTGATCCCGGTCAGCAGTTCGTCAAAATAGTCCATGATAAGCTGGTTTCTTTTCTGGGAGACGCCAATCAGGGCTTAAAGTTAAAAGGTCCCGACACGCTCTCATCTATCCTTATGCTGGGCTTGCAGGGATCGGGCAAGACCACGAGTTCCACGAAGCTCGCTGCCCGCCTGAGTAAAGAAGGTCGCAAGCCCTTGCTTGTCGCTTGCGACCTTGTGCGTCCGGCTGCTATGGAACAATTAGCCGTGCTCGGAAATCAAATCGGCGTGCCGGTCTATAAGGTTGACGGAGCTAAAGACGCCATTAAGGTCTATAAGGAAGCCGTTAATTACGCGAAGCAGCATCTGCTTGACACGCTTATCATAGACACCACCGGACGCCTCCAAATTGACGAAACTATGATGGCGGAGCTTGCCGCGCTGAAAGCCGCGTCCAGTCCCGATGAGCTGCTTCTTGTAGCTGATTCTATGACTGGTCAGTCCGCTGTTGATATAGCCAAAACCTTTGACGAAAAAATCGGGCTTACCGGCGTCGTACTCACCAAGTTTGACTCCGATACCCGCGGCGGCGCTGCGCTGTCCCTCAAAACCGTAACGGGCAAACCGGTAAAGTTTGTCGGTACAGGCGAAAAACCAGAGGACTTCGAGCCGTTCCATCCCGAACGCATGGCGGGTAGGATTCTCGGTATGGGCGACATTGTAAGCCTTGTAGAGAAAGCGCAGGAGGTCATAGACCAAAAAGAAGCCCTTGCCCTGCAAAAGAAGATGGAGAAGGAGACCTTCACTCTTGAGGATTGGCTTAATCAGCTTCAATCCGTCAAAAAAATGGGCAGTTTGCAGTCTATGCTCGATATGATACCCGGTATGGCGGGGCAGGTGAGTGAGGAGGACGTGGATAAAGCCGCGCTCAAGACGCAGGAGGCGATTATTCTGTCAATGACCAAGAAGGAACGGGCGAATCACCTCATCATAGGTCCGGGGCGGCGGTCGCGCATTGCTCGCGGTTCTGGCACTTCGGTCGCTGAGGTTGGGCGGCTTCTCAAGCAATTTGAGAAAATGAAAACAATGATGAAAAAAATGTCCAAGATGAGCAAGAAGCCCGCTTCTATGCAAGCTATGCTCCAACAAGGCTTCCGCTGATGTAAAGTACGTGAAGGAATTCGACAGACTTTTTAACCTATCTCGCAAGAAGTCTCCCGCCACTATATAGGCGGTGAGATGAATTGCGGATGGTGTTTCACAAAGTATGATGAAAAGAAGAGGGACTAAAAAGACTGGGAAGATTCACGGAAAAAGCCGCGCGGGAAAGTATGTTTCCTGCGCGCTTGTCGTCAATTTTCTGCGCGGCCGTTTGGCAATCTCCCCCTCGTTTCTTTCTTATGCGCCTTTATCCTATTTTCCCAAACAGTATCGAATTGATAACATAATCTATACATGATATAAAGTATAAACAAGTGGGACTACATGGGGATAGTCTGTTGATAACTTTGGCGCTTGCGTCAATTGGCAGGAAACCCTCGCCTCTGAGCGAAGTGTAGCCGGTGGGAGCATGTCACATGAAGAAAGTTTTAGTAAGGCAACGTACACATGTCCTCGTCTCAGACGCGTTTAAAACAAAAAAGACATCCTTACACAGGATGTCTTTTTTGTTTAACACATTAACAATCAACCTTCGGTGGTAAAATACCTGAAATACACGTTCATAAAATTATCCTGTAATTTTCCGTTTCGCAGAAAATGCCCTCTTACCTGCTGCTCCATCATATAACTAAGAAAGAATGAGGAATAGGCGTTCTCTGTGTTGTCCGCTATAGTCGTGTCAGCGGGTTTCTCCTCAACGGGGAACAGCATTGCTGTGTAATCGCCTATGACAATGGGCGCGGACGGCGTGTTAAGTGGCGTGGAAAAGGCGGTTTTCCAGAAATTCTCGTTGAACACCCCGCTTGACAGCTCCGGCACGGCGGAAGTATCGAACGGCGGAAGAAGCTGACTGCCGCCGTAGTTTATCGGCACAGGACCGAAACGCTTTACCTCAAGCCCTTTCGCCGCTGCCGCGTCGGCAAAACTTGATGTCCGCGCAGCCGAGGCGAGAGATTCCGCTTCATTGACAAACCAGTCTTCAACCCGCCCGCGCTCGGTATTCATAATGTACGACTTGATTTTCTGGAATGCGGTCTCGTCGGATGTATCGGACGGGCGTGACACTTCATCGGCGCGGAAGAATGTCCAGCCTGCGTCCGTCTTGATAATATCACTGAAACTTCCCGCTTCAAGTGCGATAACCGCTTCCCGCGCCGCTGTGTCAGGAATCTCAGCCATCAATTCATACGCCATCTTAACGCCCATATCCCCGCTCTTTTCAGCGGTGGCGGCGTCGACGGAATGGGCTTTCGCCGCTTCCTCAAAGGTCGTTGCGCCACTTTGTATGCTTTCCAAAATCTGCTTGATTTCCCGCTCGCTTGACTTCACTGTGATCTTGGAAAGATGCGTAGTCTGAAAAAGCGCCGCGTTTTCCCGGGCAAAGGCGATAACTTCCGAATCTGGATAGGAATCAATAGAGAACGCCGCCATATCAAATGTCCGTTCCGGCGATGTCATACTTTTGATAAAAGGCGCTTCTTTGGAAGACATGAGCAAACTGGATATATCGTCAAAGTAACGGCTTGTTATAAGCTCCTCTTTGATCTGCCGCCACAGAGCGGATCGGGAAGCGTTGTCCATCTGGCGGTACCTGATCGCCGAAAACACCCCGTTATCCTGAAACTGAGGCAGAGACGCAACGGCTTTATCCACTGTCTCGTCAGGCACAGCGTAGCCTGTCTTGTCCATTTCCTGCAAAACAGCGGTGTGAACCACGGTCTGATCAAACGCGGCGCGCCAAATCTGGTAATTAATATAGGGATTGCTTATGTCCTGTCCGCTGTTCTGTTGGTTCTGGGTTATATTATCGCGGATTTGTGCAAAATAACTGCCCGGCGTGAAGGTGATGGGCGTCTTGTCGTACTTTCCGAAAGTCAGGTCAATCCCCGATCCTATACCGGCGCTGGGTACTATCGCCGGTACAAATACAAAGGCGACAATGACGATAACCAATACAACAATAGTCCCTATGAAGATGCCCGGATGCGATTTAAACCGCCGCTGGAAATCCTCCCTAGATTCTTTATCTTGTTTGGAAAGCGTTTTTTTGTCTTTTTTAGCAGTCATAGATTCCTCTTGATTATGGTAAGATGTAGAGAGGCAGTATAGCACAAGACAGTAACCTGCGTCAAGTATATCCTCTCTATCACCTGCCCCGATGCCAGTATCTCTCGGATTAAAATGGGAGTTGATTACCTTACGTGTTCATCAGGTTTTATAAAACCGCGCTCTTGTCTCAAATGGTTTTTTTGTAACACGTTTTGTGGCTTCATTGGCATAGCCTACAGGCAAAATACACACTAAGTCGTAATCATCGGAAACACCCAGAACATCCGCCATTTTTCTTCCAATATTGTCATCGTCAGTAATATGTCCTTCAATCCAGCAGCTTTCGTATCCTAACGCGACAATGGATAGAAGCATATTTTGAATAGCGGCGGAATAATCCTGAACAGCGAAACATTTATCCCGATACGCGCAAATGCGCTGCGTTAAAACACAAATAATGGCAGGTGCAGTATCAATCCCACGTTTGGAAGGATCGATCAAGCCCTTGAGCTTCAAAAGCGTTTCATGATCGTCAACGGCAATCAGACTGGTCGTTTGTTTGTTACACCCCGACGGCGCGGCAAGCCCGGCTTCCATTATTTTTGTCAAATCTTCTCGTGAAACGGGCTTGTCCTGATATTCCCCGCGATAGCTCGTCCTTTTTTTCAGTACGTCAAAAAAATCCATGGTAATCTCCTTTGTGGTTAATATAGTTATTCTAATCCAAAAGCTGTTTTAACTTTTTTCTCTTACCTCCCATACCCAGAGAGCATTCGTCTATATCTTCGCAAACGGGTCGTTTGTTCTGTCATTATTCCATATATATTCAACAGAGTTGCATATATCGCGCGCCGTTTTTTCGCCATGTACGTCACAAATAAATCCCACTATCATATCCATTCCTGCGGACACGCCTGATGAGGTGTAATATTTGCCATCATGTACCCAGCGCGCTTTTTTTACCCAATCCACATTGTTCCCGTTGCCGCGTACCCAATCAAAAGCCAGTTTGTTGCTCGTGGCTTTCACGCCGTGCAATAAACCGGTTTTCGCCAGCAGGGCGGAACCTGTGCAGACAGTCAATACATACAACGCTTGTTTTGACAACAATGTTATTCGCTCAATGAAGCTGTGGTCTTCCGCTAATTTTCTGGTTCCCATTCCGCCGGGAATAAGGAGAACGCCGTTTACGTCCATGCAGGAAAAGGGCAGGGTGTTGATGCTTACTTTCTGACTGCTCAAAACCGCGTCGCCTTCAAGGGAAAAGTATCCAAGCTGATAGGTGTTAGGCATTTTTCCGATAAATTCGACGGGTCCAAAAGCATCCAAGGTTTCAAAATCATCAAATAATAGTACATTAAAGGGAATCACGCTCATAGCTCCGAAAGTATACATTATAACCAGAAAGCAGGACAAGTATCGCGGCGCTTATGGATTTTTAAGGATGATTGAACCACAAAACCAAGGGTAGCCTATGACAATCTTTTGAGTAAATCATTATAATTATAATGTAAGATTTCAATGATTTTTTGATTACACGGAACAATGGTACCGTTATCAAACCGCGTACCCTGTTCACCCATAAAATCCGTGCAGAACAGGAGTGTATAACATGTTACCGCTTTTCTTTGAATTGCGTCTGCACCGGTTTCATCAAGCCAATACTCGGTATATTTTGTGTCCGCCTCCATAAGGAGCAGCGCCGCGTGTGTAAGCCCGATAACCAGAAGCGGGTCGCCGAAGCACATTTCGTCAACATCCACGATTCCAGACAATTTCCCATCGTGTATAAGCACATTTTTAGTCGTTATATCATCCAAAAAAGGCGTTGGTTTTACGCTTGAAAAATATCCGTCAAGCGAGCGCATTGATTCTTTCACTGTTTCGCACACATCGGCGCTGAAAATCCCGTTTTGCTTTATCCGCTCGCGCGCTCGTTCGAGTATGCTTTCTACATATCCTGTCCAGGCTGTGAATGACTCGTTCCTGCCCGAATGCGGATAACCGTACAGTCGTGCCACTGGTAAAGCGGACACTTTTCTTTGAATTGCTGATAATTCCTTGACAATGCCGCGTTTCTGCGAATCGGTTAGGGTACGATACACCTCGCCCATATCTTTTCCGGGTATAAACGATATAAGCGCGTAAAATTCTTCCTGATACTGTCCGTGCTTTATTATTTGGGGAACAGGAATGCCGAGCGCGTTAAGTTCTGTCAGCCATTTAAGCGAGCCTGTATAATATTGTTTATTGGTTTTTCCGGTTATTCTTAAAACGAACTCGTCTTTTGCGGTTTTAACATAATACACACTGTGGCAGTACCCGTTTGTAAACCGCGTTATTTCAATCGGAATAATGCCCAGATTCTCGTGTAATATGTTTATTGCGGTTTTCCTTGAGTTGTAATGTACATCGACATTTACTTTATACATAGTACCACCATCTGAAGTTATATCAGGATTCTTTGGAAATTTTGCTGTAGCTGCAGATTCAATTCCAGATACTTGTTCTGCTTTACTTTCCTGTATACTGAATAACTCTATCAAAAACTCCGTCATCATGTGTAGAATATGATTCGGATACCAAAATATTGTTTTTATACTTTTTCATTTTTTCAAAAGCATAATTTTGATTTTTGTCTTCATATATAAGCAAATACTCATATTCTCTTTTATCCCAATCCCAAAATGCTTCAATATGCTTACCTTTTTCATTACACACTGGTTCCAGTTGACCATTATTGATAACATAAAGCATTGTTCTGCGGTTTGCGTTATACTCTTTACCCCAGTACGTTTCTGATTGCAGAATACATAAACCAGGTTCATCATCTCTTATTCCTATTTGCGGTTCTAAACTAAAATTAAATGTATCAAGAAAAATAAACTGTACATTCTCTTTATCAGTAATATCAAAAAGCAACATACCTTTATCTCTTGAATTAATCATCCTCTGAAGAGATGCAACATAACAAAGATATTCTTTGTCGTCATATCGGAAGTACCACATTTCCCCAGGATGATCAGCTGCTATATCAAACGCAAAATCCCGATTTTCCGAAACAGCCCTTCCCAAAGAAAACTGCTGTCCGTAAATTTCTATGATGCTTTCGGTAACTGTTTCATTTGTACGGTTTAAATAAGAATAATATTTTAACGATGAATAGGGACTATCAAGGTTTCGATTATCAAATATATCAACCTCAGTATATGGGATATTATCTTTGGACTGAACAAGATAAACTCCATTAAAGAATCCTTCAATTTCGGTTAGTTCGACAGGAGTAAGATTAAAAACTCCTTGTGTAATAACTTCTGAGAAATCTTGAGCATAAACCAGTGTGGTTACTGTTATTAACAACAAAATAATCATTATTTTTTTCATTGAAACTGTCTGCTCCTTGAAGCTTTGATATAGACTCTGTGTATTTCCAGAAAACAGTATATGCCTATATTGATGTTGAAACAAGTATATGATTATGTCTTCGCTGGATTGTAGTATTTTCACCTGTTTCATTTTTTACTTTGTTTAATGTTTCAATCTTCTTATCTACTGTGTATTGTTCTTCCTTAATTAGCTAATATTTCGGAAAGTTCAATAATATTTTCAATCTTCATCAAAACCGGAGTATGATGATGTCCTGTCATTGCTAAAAAAAGATATCCTGTAACTTTATATAATGAATTGCTGCTAAAATGAGTTGTTTCTATATGAGACTCAAATATCAACTGTAATTCCTTTGTTTGTATTATAGAGTTCTCATATAGAATATTTTGAGGTTCGTCTAATAATAAACAATAATAGGATTCTTTTTTATCCCTTTGCGGATCTTCACCATAATTAGGGTGTCCATAAAAATCTCTAAGTATTATCTTTCCTTGAAGAGAAATTTTCTGCGAGTATTCTTCAGCGTCAAGAAGAATAGGTTCTTGCGTAATACCTCTAAAGGTAACTGACAGTACCAATAAGGTAACAAAAAACTTTTTTGTTTTCATCTTTATTTCTTGACACGTGCCCTGTAGGCGCTTGAGATTTCCATAAAACGCTCCTCATTCCATCCCTCAAAGCCGGTCATATCGCATACCAAAGAAGCCTCGAATCCTCGTATCGCGCCAGTGCCTGTATCAAAAGCCGTGAGCAAGTCATCCAACTCTGCTGTGAAGTCCTCCACCCTTGCATAGAAGCCAGCAAGCTCCAGCAACTCAATGTAGATAAGGTTATCTACGGAAACTTCCTTTTCCAGATAACGCAGCCAATCCTCAAAAAGCGTCAGTGCCTCAGGGTAAACGTTTTCAATATACATTCGACGCTGCCGCGCCCTCTCAAGCGCGACATTCCTGTCAAGTATAACGGCTGTCTCAAAGTCAACGTCTTCATAGTCATCCTCTAGTTTGCGGAGAATCTGCTCCAGCGCAGCCATATCCTCCTTTGCAAAAGTATAATCCAGAACATCGCCAAGCTGTTATTGCCCTCAAAAAGAGCTGTATAGCCATCCTGCCGCTTATAAAGCAACGCCGATCTGTTTCCCATTTGTGTAATCCTCCTGTCTTTCAAGCTTTTTCAAACTGGATGAGATGCTGAACATATACACCCTCAAGCAAGCCTGCACGCGGATTTTTCAGTTGGAATCGACTTGGATACAATTTCTGGAAAAACCTTTGTGTTCATCACAGTTTCAGTCATTTTTAAGCTCTTAAACTGCTTATATTTTACTCAAGTATAAGGCAACTATCAAATGATAGTCAACATATTTTCGATTTTCACGGAGTATAGAGCGATTTGGCTGGTTATGCGCCATCAATCCCGCTGTAAATTGGGGTATAGAATTTATTTCCAATTTTTGCTCTTGCTCTCCTGTTTTTTACTTCTCTTTTTTGTTTTTTCACTTCAAAATAGGGAGTTGCTTCTCTCTGTGTTCAGACTATTTTAGTTTTCTGATACTTCGGCATGTCCCTGAATATCCCATACACCTCTCTTAACATCCCATACACCATTTATGCCAAGCAGTTTTCCAGAGGTCTCTTTGGCAAAATCCAATCCTTTACCGCTATTGGTAAGCACAACAACATAACTGTTATTGGCAGGGGATAATACCACAAGGCTGTGGAAACTGGGATTAATGCCGGAATGCCAATAAGTCAAACCTTGTTGCGTATTTTCAATAGCAATTCCCAATCCCCAGCTATTCTGCTCATCTATCACAACAGCCGGTTGAAACATCTCGTTTATAGCGCTATCGCCATCATTATATCTTATCAGTAATTCTTCGCAGAATAAAGCCATGTCCTTGCTTGTGGATTTTAGTGAATAGGCAATGTTTGCTTGCCCGGGTACAAGGTTGCTTGGAACGGGGACTGTGACGTTAAGCCCAAACCCCAAGGCGACAAACAGAAATGTATATCCGAGAAACGTAGCATAAAACAATTTCTTCTTTTTCCTTGTAATAAACAGTAGCAAACCCGCAATCAAACTATATACAATAAAAATAACAATGCCTTTTGAAATCACAGAAAGCGGATAAAGCAGCAAAAAAGCCGCATTGATAACCCCGGCGGCAACAAACGTAATCAAAAATACCCGCTGTAACGAAATTATTTTCCCTTTCATCACACGTTTTAGAATAGCTCCGATGGAGAATAGCACGATAAAGGATGCGATAAATACCAATAGAGAAAACAACACAGCCGTGGAAGAAACCATATAGGACATAACTGTTTTCGCGCCTTCGAAAGTAGAATCATTCATGCCCAAGGGGATGAATACATATTCTTTTGCTGCACTTTCTACGGATAATCCGGTTACTTGTTCAATAATCCTTTGTAAATAAATATATCCGACTCCCGAATATTGGAATTTCGTTCCCGGTTCAAAATATATGTTCTTGTCTATTCCAAATTCATACGAAGGCGAGAATCCGCCTGTATGTAAAAGAAGCTGCTTTACGGTTATCTCCTGTAAATTGGCGTCATCCGTCAGTAATTCTTCATTGAGAAAAGGAAAAATTTTGCTATCAAGAGTAAGCTTACCATTCTCGACTAATTTTAGTACAATATATGCAGCAACCATCTTCCCATTTGAGCCGACCTCAAAAACGGTATTTTCTGTTGCGCTGTCCGTATTGATAAACGCTAAAGGCTGTGTTCCCTGACGAAATGCAATCGAATAGGTGTGGACTGCGTGTTCCTTTGCAAATGATTCTATAAATGCGTTACTATCTTGAGCGGAAGCCGATATACTAATAGCACATAGGATCAAAATCGCAAGCAATGCTGCGAAAACTCGTTTGTACAAGTTAGCATCTCCTTTAATCCTAATGTTACTTTAATTATCATAGGATGTATATACATGGAAATTGTAAAATATGTGGAAGATTCAAAATCTCCTCCTGTCTTTCAAGCTTTTTCAAACTGATAAGATGTTGAACATATACGCCCAAGCACGCTCACACGCAGATTTTTTTCAGTTGGAATCGACTTGGATACAATTTCTGGAAAAACCTTTGTGTTCATCTTGTTTTCCAAACAGTTTCAGTCATTTTTAAGCTCTTAAACTGCTTATATTTTACTCAAGTATAAGGCAACTATCAAATGATAGTCAACATGTTTTCGATTTTCACGGAGCATAGAGCGATTTGGCTGGTTACGCGCCATCAATCCCTCTGTAAATTTTTGGGGTAGAATTTACTTCCAATATATGATACCATATCTATCTGTTTATTATGGAGAATTGATGTATATAAAAACTTCTAATGTTGTTATCAGGGCTTTTGAAAGAAAGGATGCCGAAAGTCTTTACTCAATTGTCAGAGAAGCGGATATATACCGGTTTATGCCCGATTGGGCGGATGGACTTTCGGCGCCGCAGCATTATTATAAAGCCATTGATTGGTTCGAGAAACAACAGGACAATACGGATATCAGCGTCGGCAGACGATACGCGATAGCCCTGCCGGATACTGATGAAATGATTGGTATGGTTGGAATGGGACTTGATGAAATGCTGAACGAGGTCGAAGTTGCATATTTTATGTCAGAAAAATACAGAAGAAAAGGATATACAAAACAGGCAATAGACGCTTTGGTCGAATGGTGTTTAAAAGTATCTGACATAAAATACTTAATTTTAACGATTGACTGCGCAAATATTTCTTCAAACAAGCTGGCGGAAAAATGCGGATTTGAATTGTTTGAAAAACGAACGCCGATAGGGCACAAGCAGCCCAATATGGAAAGCGACAGTTATTGACGAACGGAGCAAGATCGCGCCCGCGCTTGTGCGGGCATGATCGAGCGAGTGAGGAAACGAAAGGTATTATACCTTTTATTTTTACTACAGGAGATACAGATAATTTAAGCTTATCTTTATTCAGCAATTTAAAGTTTACAAGATTTTGGAAGTTTATGCTAAGTTTTCATCAAATTTAGCTTGAAAAACGACAATTTTAACTTGTTTCACATGAGATTAATGTCAAAAGAGAAATAGTTTTGGTGATAATTCTCAACAAAATACACGAATTGCATAGGAAAAAGTCGCTTTTTTATGATATTTGGCTCTCTACAATTTGAAACGACAATGGGGACGGATGCCGCCTACCAGCCCTTTGAGGGCATCTGCCTGACCGATACCTTCCAGCTTGGGGAAACGGAAGACGCGAATCTGCTGTTCACGCCCAAACTGCAACAAAACTCCGAGCGCGTGGTAGCGCAACAGAAAGCGCC
>QMCE01000699.1_pt1 | contig 17549 bp, 13 predicted proteins | sample 1821851 | NCBI WGS metagenome assembly QMCE01 (sample SAMN09453174, study PRJNA476694) | Termite gut metagenome, whole genome shotgun sequencing project. | isolation source: worker | host: Odontotermes sp. | place: South Africa:Pretoria | collected 2016-01-28
AAACAATTTAAAAGCATTTTTGTCGCATTTTGGAAACATCCCCATGATACATATACTATTCAGCATAAAATCAGGCAAAAACACTGCACCGCTTTTGCCTGATTTTATCTGTAAAAAACACCCCGAAAAATGCCGGAATAATACATCAAAAAAGCGCCCCGCTTGTCCTCACAAACAAGCGAAACGCTTCTTATCTTCGTAGCGGTGCCCAAGGCCATCGCAAATCTACAAAATGCTCCGCAGGGGACGCCTCCTGGGCGTCCCGGCCCTTTTCAGCCTTCCGCCCGCGGGCACGGGCAACCAAAAACAAGCCCCCGCCCTTGCCCTAACTGATAACTCAAAACTAATTAACTATTCCGGCTTCGCCACCTGCTTTTTCGCGGCGGGCTTCTCCTCATCCTCCGGCGCAGCCACGTCCAGCGGCTTGTCAAGGTCGGGCGCGGTGTCCGAGGGCTTCGCGGCGGCCACGGCCGCCGCCTCGCCGTCGCCCTTCTCCTTGCTGCCGGGCTTGTAATCCATGCCCTCGGCGCAGCTCAGCACAAAGAAAGCCCCCAGCACCAGCAGCAACAGGCGAAACACCACGAAGAAATAAAGGAAAATGCTCTGCCCCACCAGGCTGGGCAGCAGGGCGGAGAGTGTGTAATTGATAACGGTGGTTTCCGTCACCCAGTGCAAAAGCTGGAAGGCGATAACCAGCCCGGTGCCCACCGCCACGGCAGCCCGCACACGGCCGCTGAACACCCCGTCCCGCGCGAACATCCACAGGGCCATCACCGCCGCGCCCGCCATCAGGGCAATGTCGGCCAGCCACACGAAGGAACTTTGCGCCGGGGTTGCCTGCTGAACCACGGTGTAAGTCAAAAACATCTGGTAAAGGCACAGTACGGTGTAAAACACACCGGCGGTCACTCTCATTTTTTGCGCAACTGTCATAATAAGATCCCCTTTTCTTCCGGCGCCGGCAGCGCCTTGCTTATTGTTTTTCCCAATATTCGGCAGCGGTTTTCTAAATAATATACCAAACGGTTGCACAGGTCAATCGCTTGTACGCTTGGGCAGGGAAAAGTCCAAACACGGTGAATTATCTTTAGGCAAGCCCTGATTTAATTGGGCAGCCTGTCATCCTGAGCGAAGCGAAGGATCTTTCCCTTAGTATGAAAGCAAACTTTCCGATACAAAGATTCTTCACTTCGTTCAGAATGACCATTCATCAGGTTTGCCCTCATGTCCTTCTCATGTCCCCAGTCTACTCCTCCGCCTCGCCTTCCTCGTCCTCGGCGGCCTCCTCATCGGCCGTGCTGTCCTCGGCTTCCAGCGCGGCCAGCTCCTCGGGGCTCAGGGCCTCTTCCTCCTCCTCGGCGTCGGGCAGGCTCACCTCTTCCTCGTCGTCCCGCTGGGTGCGCGCCATGGTCACCACCCTGTCCTCGCCGCTCAGGCGCATCACCCGCACGCCCTTGCCGTAGCGGCTTTGCACGGCCACGTCCGAGGCATGCATGCGTATGATGATGCCCTCAAGGGAAATGAGGATGATGTCGTCCTCCTCATCCAGCACCTTCACGGCGGCCACCTTGTCGCCCCGGTAATTCAGTATGCCCTTGCCGCCCCGGCTTTGTGTGCGGTAGTCCTCCAGGCGCGTGCGGCGGCCCTTTCCGGCCTCGCCCACGGTCATCAGCGTCGCGCCCTCCCGCACAATGGAAACACCCACCACAGAATCCTCGTCCCCCAATCGCACGGCGCGCACCCCGCGCGAAGCCCGCCCCATGGGCCGGGCCTCGCTCTCGGCAAAGCGAATCGCCCGCCCGGCGGTGGTGGCCACCATCAATTGGCTTGCGCCCGTGGTAATGCGGCACCAGGCCAGGGCGTCGCCCTCGTCCAGCCGAATGGCAATCAGCCCGCTCTTGCGGATGTTGCGGAAATCGGAAAGCGCGCTGCGCTTAATGCGTCCCTTCTTCGTCACCATGGTCACAAAGCTGCCCTCGCCGCGCTCGCCGTCGGTCTTCATCTCCGAAAGCGCGTCCTTCGGCACCCTCAGCATATTGGTCACCTTTTCATCGGCGCCCAGCTGCAAAAGGTTCACAATGTTCGTGCCCTTCGCCGTGCGGCTCGCCTCGTACACCTGATAACCCTTCAGCTTAAACACCCGGCCAATGTTCGTGGTGAAAAGCAAATCGTCGTGGGTGGAGGCGATGAAAAGCTCCTCCACAAAGTCCTCGTCCTTGCGGGACATTCCCGAAACCCCGCGCCCGCCCCGGCGCTGGCTGTGGTACTCGCTGGCGGCCATGCGCTTAATATACCCGGCGTGGGTCAGGGTAAACACGCTCTCCTCCTCGGGAATCAGGTCTTCAATGTCCACCTCGCCCGAAACGGCGGCTATCTCGGTGCGGCGCTCATCGCCATAGCGTTCGGCAATGGCCGTCATTTCCTCTTTCACCATGGCCAGCACCTTGGCCTCGTCGGCCAAAATGCCCTCCCACTCGGCTATTTTCTCCATCAGTTCGCCGAACTCGCGGTCAATTTTCTCTATTTCCAGCCCGGCCAGGCGGCCCAGCTGGAAGGCCACAATGGCCCCGGCCTGCGGCTCGTCAAAGCCGTAGGTGTCCATCAAGGCCTGCTTGGCCTCGCTGGAAGTGCCGCGCGTGGCGCGGATGGTGTTGATGATATCATCCACGATGGAGATGGCCCGGCGCAAACCCTCCAAAATATGCGCGCGCTCCTTCGCTTTTTTCAGGTCATACTCGGTGCGGCGGCGCACCACCTCGGCCTGAAAACTCACATAGCGGCTGAGGATGGTTTTCAAATCCATCACGCGGGGCACGCTTTTGCCGCCCACCTGGTCCAGCGCCAGCATAATCACGCCGATGGAATCCTGCAGCTGCGTCATGTGGTACAGCTGGTTCAGCACCACCTGCGGGTTGCCCTCGCGGCGCACCTCCACCACTATCCGCATGCCCTTGCGGTTCGATTCATCGTTGATATCGGTAATGCCCTCGATGCGCTTTTCCTTCACCAGGCGGTCGATGTCCTGCAAAAGCTTTGATTTGTTCACCATGTAAGGGATTTCGGTGATGATGATGTGGAAGCGGCCGTTCTTTTGCTCCTCTATCTCGGCCCTGCCGCGCAGCACCACCTTGCCCCGGCCCGTGGCATAGGCCGCGCGTATGCCGCTGCGCCCCATAATAATGCCGCCGGTGGGGAAGTCCGGCCCTTTTATGTACTCCATCAGGCCCGCCGGCTCAATGTCCGGCTCCTCGATAAGCGCGATGGCCCCGGCCACCACCTCGCGCAGGTTGTGCGGGGGGATGTTCGTGGCCATGCCCACGGCAATGCCGGTGGAACCGTTGCACAGCAAATTCGGGTAACGGCTGGGCAGCACCGTCGGCTCCTGCTTCGATTCATCAAAGTTCGGCGCGTAGGCGATGGTTTCCTTCTCAATGTCGGTCATCATCTGCACGGCCATGCGGCTCATGCGGGCCTCGGTGTAGCGGTAGGCCGCCGGGGGGTCGCCGTCCACGCTGCCAAAGTTGCCCTGCCCCTCCACCAAGGGGTACCGCATGGAAAATTCCTGCGCCAGCCGCACCATGGCGTCGTACACCGATGCGTCGCCGTGCGGGTGATAGCTGCCCAAAACGGCGCCCACGGTGTCGGCGCTCTTCTTAAAAGGGTGCTGCGGGTCGTTGCCGCGCTCGTACATGGTGTACAGTATGCGGCGGTGCACCGGTTTCAGGCCGTCCCGCACGTCCGGCAAGGCCCGCGCCACAATCACGCTCATCGAATAATCGAGGAAGGAATCCTTCATCTCTTTTTCAATGTCGCGCACAATCAGCGTCGCGTTCGGATATTCAGGGTTTGTTATGCGTCTGTCCTTTTCCATGCTTTCCTCTTTGTCTGGCTCTGCTTATTTGGCATCGCTCCAGGTAAGCGATAATTTAATGATTTATTGTCATCCTGAGCTATATTGTCATTCTGAGCGTCCCGCAAGCGGGCTCGGGCGTTTGCTACGCAAGCCGCCCTCGGCATAAAATGCCCCCGCGAAGAATCTTTTAGTCGGCACTGTACGGCTATACATCCAAATTCGCGTACCTGGCGTTCGTCTCTATAAACTCGCGGCGCGGCTCCACCTTGTCGCCCATCAAAATGGTAAAAGCCTCGTCGGCGGCCTCGGCGTCGTCTATCTGTATCTGCACTATCATGCGGTTCTCGGGGTTCATCGTGGTTTCCCACAATTGCTCGGCGTTCATCTCGCCCAGGCCCTTGTAGCGGCTCACCTTCGGCTCGCCCATCTCGGCGGATAGCGCGCTCATCTGCTCGTCGGTGTAGGCATAGCGCACGTCCTTGCCTTTTTGCAGGCGGTACAGCGGCGGCTGCGCCACATACACATAGCCCCCGTCGATAAGCGGCCGCATGAAGCGGAAGAAGAAGGTCAGCAGCAGCGTGCAAATGTGGCTGCCGTCCACGTCGGCATCCGCCATAATAAACACCTTGTGATAGCGCAGCTTCGATAAATCCATCTCGTCACCGATACCGCAGCCCAGCGCCGTCACCACGGGCATCAGCTTTTCGTTGCCGTACACCTTGTCCAGCCTTGCCTTCTCCACGTTCAGCATCTTGCCCCACAGCGGCAATATGGCCTGAATGCTGGAATCGCGCCCTTGCTTCGCCGTGCCGCCCGCCGAGTCTCCCTCCACGATGTACAGCTCGGTAAGCGCGGGGTCGCGCTCGCGGCAGTCGGTCAGCTTGCCGGGCATGCGGTTGTTCTCCATAATGGTCTTGCGGCGCACCAGCTCGCGGGCCTTCTTGGCGGCCTCGCGCGCCCGCGCGGCCGAAAGGGCTTTGTCATAAATAGCCCGCGCGTCGGCGGGGTTTTCCTCAAAGTATTCCTTCAGCTTTTCGTACACCAGGCTCTCCACCAAGCCGCGCATCTCGGTGTTGCCCAGCTTGGCCTTGGTCTGCCCCTCAAACTGCGCGTCCTGCAATTTAACGGAAATCACCGCCGTCATGCCCTCGCGCACGTCGTTGCCCTGCAAATTGTCGTCTTTATCCTTGATATAGCCCTTGTTGCGGCCAAAATCGTTAAAGGCGCGGGTGATGGCGTTCTTGAATCCATATTCGTGGGTGCCGCCGTCCGGCGTGTGGATGTTGTTCGCGAAGGATAGCAGCAGCTCGTTGTAGCTGTCGTTGTACTGCATGGCCACCTCGGCCGCCATGCCGTTCTCCTCGGCCTTAAAGTAAATCACCTTCTCGTGCAGCACGTTCATGCTGCGCCGCGCGTGGATGTGCTCCACAAACTGGCGGATGCCGCCGTCGTAGCGCATGTCCTTCACGCGCTCCTGCCCGGGGCGCTCGTCTTTCAGCGTAATGCGCACCCCGGCGTTCAAAAATGCCTGTTCGCGCAGGCGGTTCAGCAGGGTGTCATAGTCGTATACGGTCTCCTCGAATATCTGGCCGTCCGCCTTCCAGCGCACGGTGGTGCCGCGCCCGGCGCTCTCGCCCGTCACGGCCAAAGGCCCGGCCTCTATGCCGCGCTCAAAACGCTGGTGATGCACCTCGCCCTCGCTGCGCACGTCCACGGTCAGCCATTCCGAAAGCGCGTTCACCACGCTGGCTCCCACGCCGTGCAGGCCGCCGGCCACTTTGTATCCGGAGTTTTCGCCGCCAAACTTGCCGCCGGCGTGCAGCATGGTAAACACCACGGTCAGCGCCGAGATGCCTATTTTGGGCTGAATTCCCACAGGGATGCCCCGGCCGTTGTCGCTCACCTCCATGATGTCGCCGTCCTTGATGGTGACCTCGATGTGGTCGCAGTATCCGGCCAGCGCCTCGTCTATGGCGTTGTCTACTATTTCGTACACGCAGTGGTGCAGGCCGCGCGGCCCGGTGCTGCCAATGTACATGCCCGGGCGCTTGCGCACGGCCTCCAGCCCTTCCAGAACCTGTATCTGGCTACCGTCGTAGTCCTGCGCGCTGCCAATGGGTGCGTATGTGGTAATGCCTTCCTGCAATTCTGCCATTTTTCTACCTTTTCTCTTTATTTATTGCTTTTTTACTTGTTTTTCGCTTATTTTTCGCCTGATTTATTTATCGCGCGCCCAGGCGCTTTTTCAGCGTTTGGGCGGATATTTGGCTGATGTATACGCGCTGCGGCCCGGCGCGTGGCGTCCGGGGCGCCGTCAGCACATAGCTTTTTGGCAATTCGCTGGAAACATTCACCACGCGCCCCGCTTTCTCGGCTCCGGCCAAAAAGTCCCGGCTGGCCTTGGCCAGCGTGGTGGTGTCCAAATCAAAAAGCCCGATAAGCTCTCCGGTGTTCACAAGGCTGTCTTGCCCCAGATGCAGATACATCTTATTCCTCCAGCTTCCCGCCCGCCACGCGCAGCACCTTGCCGGCGGTGCGCGCAAAGGCCGTGGCGTCACAGGTGGTCACTATGCTCTGCCCCCCGGCCATATGCCCCAACAGATAATCCTGCCTCGCCTCGTCCAGTTCGCTCAGCACATCGTCCAGCAGCAGCACCGGCCGCCGGCCCGTCACGGCCTTGGCCGCGTGGGCCTCGGCCAGTTTCAGGCTCAGGGCCGCGCTGCGCTGCTGGCCCTGGCTGCCATAGCTGCGGGCGGATACACCGTCCAGCAGCACCTCAAAATCCTCGCGGTGCGGCCCGGTCGTGCAAAAGCCCGCGCGCAAATCAGTAGGGCGGCGCTGCGCCAACAGCTGCGCCAGCGCGCCCGGCCCGGCGCTGGGCAAGAAGCTTATTTCCAGCTTTTCGGCCCCGCGGGAAAGCTCGGCGTAAGTGTTTTCGGCGGCGGGGCCGGCGGCGCCAAGGTAGGCCGCCCGGCGGCGGGTCAGTTCCTGCCCGCTCTCGGCAAGCTGGGCGTCAAAGGCGTCCAGCATCGCGTCGGCGTCCCGGGCCTCGCCGTGGCGTTTCAGCAGGGCGTTTTTCTGGGTCAGCGCCCGCTGGTAGCGCCGGTAAATGCCGATGTAGCCCGGATAAAGCTGGCAAAGCGCCGCGTCCATGAATCGCCTGCGGCCCTCCGGCCCGCCCTTCACCAGTTCAAGGTGCCCGGGCTCGAACACCACCGCCGTGAAAATTCCGGCTATCTCGGCCGCGCGGCCGTAGTCCACGCCGTTCACCTTGGCAAATCGCCCGCGCCGGGGGGCCTCCGGCCCCTCAATGCGCACCTCAATGGCGTTTTCCCGCCCGTCGGCCTCGGCAACACCCTCCACGCGGCCAAAAGGCATGCCCCGGCGCACCAGGTCAAAATCCCGCGCGCCGCGAAAGCTTTTCGAGCCGGTCAGCAAAAAAATACTTTCCAGCAGGGCCGTCTTACCCTGTCCGTTGGCCCCGGCAATCACGGTCAGCCCGGCGTCGGGCACCAGGCGCGCCGCTTCAATGTTGCGGCAATCGCTCACCCTCAGCTCGCAAAGCCGCATACCTCTACACCCCGTCATTGCGGGCCCCGCCCGCAATCTCGCCCTTAGCTCCCACCTCTACTTCACCCGCACCGATTGGCTCTTTCCCTCCATAGAAATCCGGGCGATGTCCCCGCTGCGCAGTTTTTTGCCCCGGTGGGTGCACACCTCGCCGTTTACCTCCACCTGCCCCAGCTGAATCATCAGCTTGGCCTCTCCGCCCGAGCGGCACAGGTCGGCAAATTTCAGTAACGCGTCAAGTTTAATATAAGGCGTATGTATCTCTACGGTTTTCATCAGTCGTTTTTAAACCTCACGGGAAGCACCAAAAACAGAAAGTCGTCACCCTCCGCGGGCAATATTTTCACGGGGGCCAAGGGGCCGGAAAGTTCAAGCACCACCTCGCTGCTGGCGGAATAGCGCAAAGCGTCCAGCAAATACCGGTAGTTAAAGCCTATTTCCACCCGCTCGCCCTCCACCGTGGCGGCTATCTGGTCGCTCACGCGGCCCAGGGGCGTCTGGCAGCGAATGTCAATGCCGTCTTCAGAGAAGGTGACGCGCAGCGGGTTTTTCAGGCGCTCGGTAATAATAACGCTGCTGCGCTCGATGGCCTTCTCAAAGGGAGCCACGGCCACCCGCACCCGCGTCTTGTGGCCCTCTGGCACCACGGTCTTGTAATTCAAAAATTCCCCTTCAATCAAGCGGCTCATCACGGTGTAGGCCCCGCCGGAGAACACCGCGTAACGCCGGTTCGCGTCCACGCGCAGCATCCCGCCGGAATCCCCGAGCAGCCGCGCCGCCTCGGCGGCCGTTTTCGCCGGCACCACAATGCTGATATCCGTGTCCGTCGTCACCGGGTGCCGTGTGATGGCCAGCCGGAATCCGTCCAGCGCCACCAACGTTAAATTGCCCGGCTCGATGGCAAAGAGCTCTCCCGTGTGGGCGGGCTTCTTGTCATCCGTGGAAACCGCGTAAATCGTCCGTCCAATCATATCGGCCAATTCGGCGGCGTCTATTTCAAAAGCCAGGTCCGCTCCGGGCGCGGGCAGTTCGGGAAAATCCGCGGCGCTCATCCCGATGAGGTCATACTCGGTGATGCCGCTTTTCAGGTGCGTTGATAAATTTTCATCGCTTTCCAGCGTCATTTCCTCGCCGGAGAGGCTGCGCAGCATATCCCCAAACAGCTTCGCCGGCAGCACCATTTCGCCGGGGTCGGTCACATTGGCCTGCACCGACGTCGTGATGGCCATTTCCAAATCATAGCCGGTCAATTCAAGGCCAAATCCCTCGGCGCGCAGCAAAATGCCTTGCAGCACCGGCACCGACGAGGACGCCGACACGGCGCGGGACACGCCCATCACGGCCTCGGCCAGGGTTTTTGTTTCACAGCTAAAACGCATCGTACAACCCACCTTCACCTTCAAAATAATTCACCTTAAAATAATTAACCTTTTAAAATAATAAACTTTTAAAACAATTAACCATTAAAACAATTAACCATTAAAACAAAAAAAACACAAAACCCACAAAACAGTTTTATAAGATAGTAGTAGTAGTAGGGGCCGGTAAGATGTGGAAACCCCATCCAAAGCTGGGCGTTTAGGCAAAAACAACCCATTCAAAAACCTAAAAACACGTTGAAACTTTCGGTAACTAAAATTTAGCCGTCCATAAAAGTTGAAAACATCTAAAAAGACCTGTTGATAGTTAACAAAACTGTTGAAACTTAACTTCTCACATTCTTAATAATATCCTCTATCATCTCGCGCAAATGCGTGTCGGTTTCCTGCCGGCTCCCAATCGTGTTGCAGGCATACACCACCGTGGAATGATCCCGCCCACCAAAATTGCCGCCTATCTCCTCCATCGATATTCCCGTCACCTCGCGCACAATGTACATGGCAACCATGCGGGCGGTAGAGATATTGGCGCTGCGCTTTCGGCTGCGAATGTCATCGGGAGACAGATTATAAGTCCGGGCCACCTCTCCGGTAATTTTCTCTATCGTCACCGGAATAGGCTGGGTTTCGCTCAATATGTCCTTGATGGCGTTTTGCGCCGCGCCAACAACCGGCTGAATTTTTTCAAGCAAAAAATAGGCGTTCATCTTCTTCACGGCGCCTTCCAGCTGGCGAATGTTGTTCTTCAACTGGTTGGCTATAAATTCGGCCACGTCGTCGGGCATGTCAAAATTAAGAGATGCCGCCTTGCGCCGAATAATCGCCACGCGAGTCTCGAAGTCCGGCGGCTGAATATCGGCGGTCAGGCCCCACTCAAAGCGGGTGCGCAGGCGGTCGTCCAGGCTCTTTATTTCGCGCGGGGGCCTGTCGCTTGCCAGCACAATCTGCTTTCCGGCGTTGTACAGCGCGTTAAAGGTATGAAAAAACTCCTCCTGGGTGCTCTCCTTGCCACCTATGAATTGCACGTCGTCCACCAGCAGCACGTCCATGCTGCGGTATTTGCCGTGAAATTCGTTCATGGTTTTGCCCTGAATGGCATTAATAATTTCGTTTGTGAAGCTGTCGCCCTCCACATAGGAAATTTTAAAATCCGGGTGATTCCGGGCAATCTCATACTGAATGGCGAACAAAAGGTGCGTTTTTCCAAGGCCCGAGGTGCCGTAAATAAACAGCGGGTTCCAGCTTTGGCTGGGGTTGGCCGCCACGCTGAGGGCGGCGGCGTGGGCGAACTTGTTGTTCTGCCCCACAATAAAATTCTCAAACGTATAGTTATAGCCGCCGGCGTTTGGCGCCGGCGCGCCGGTCTTGTCATCCTCCACCTGCAAAGCCAGCTCCACGCCAAAGCCCAGCACCGCATGAAAGGCCTCGCCCAGCATGCCGGTGTATCGGTCTTCCAGCACGCCCTGCACAAAGGCGCTGCGCACGCCGATGGTGGCCAGGCCGTTCTCAAAAGAAACCGGAGATAAATCGGCAATAAAAAGGTCATAGGTGGCGGGCGCCACGCGCTCGCGGCAATAATTTTTCACCGCGGCGAATATTTCCACATAAGAGTCCAAGTAAGCTTACCCCGTGTTGCTTGCGGCGCAATGGGCGCCCCGGTTTAATACAAACAAATAACAACAAAAATGCGTCTATACGAAAAAGAATGCAGGATAAGCATCCTGCCTTCCCCCGCCAGATGATTAACTTGATTATAGCACAAAAGCCCAATAATTTCAACAAAAAGCCCCAAGGGCGCATCCGAGCCTGAAAAGCCCTGCGCGGCCAAAAAGCCAACAGAGGAAAAGCCAGGCCCTTTTGGCGCGATGCGTCCTCGCCACAAACGGGTCTGGCACACGAAAGAGTAGCCACTGCCGTCCCCGGCGCCCCGTTTTGGTCGAGACGCAAATGCCCGCGGCCCCTCGCCCCGCCAAAAAATTGTCATTCTGAACGAAGCGAAGAATCTTGCCCTGCACAACAACCTCCCCGCCCACAAAAACGGTTGACAAGCCAAACGCCCTTCCTGTATACTATTATTTCGCAGAGTAAGATTTGTTCTATGCCCGTAAATCACAATATAATGCAATACCGCCGGTACGCACGGGCAATAAAGCACCGGGGCGCCCGGCAGCATATAGGAGGAAAAGCATGAAAAGAACCTACCAGCCCAAAAAGCGCCAGCGCACAAGGGAGCATGGTTTTTTGTCCCGCATGCGCAGCAAGGGCGGCCGCAAGGTCATCCAGGCTCGCCGCCGCCGGGGCCGCGCCAAGCTTACAAACGTATAATAAGCATATAGGCGCAAAAAACACAGCCATACAACACCACACCATAGCCGGCCTTGAATATGATCGGTGAAACTCTCCCGAACCGTGAGGGACCCACGCGAGAGCGAGGGTCCCTTTTTTGAAAGCGGCCCGCCGAAACCTTTATTTAACCGATAAATAACCCAGCTATTTTGTCATCCTGAGCGAAGCGAAGGTTCTTTCCCTTCGTATTAAAGCAAAATTACGCTTGCAAGAGGAAACACCCATGCGCTACCGGCCCATCACCCGCACCGGAGATTTTAACCGCGCTTACCGCCGGGGCTCCGCCCAGGTGCACCCTCAGGTGGTGGTGTACGCGGGCAAAAACCGCGTGGGCCACACCCGCGTGGGCATCACCGCCAGCAAAAAAATCGGCAACGCCGTGCAGCGCAACCGCTGCCGCCGCATCATCCGCCAGGCCCTCTTCGCCGTCCTGCCGCAGAACGTGGGCGGCTACGATTTGGTCTTCGTGGCCCGAGGGCAAACCCCCCGCCTAAAAAGCACCCAGCTTATTCCCACGCTGGAAAAACTGCTGAAAAAGGCCGGCGTGCCCCTGCAGCCCCAGGCGATGCCTCCCGTTAAAACACTCGCAGCAACGCGCAATAAAATGGCGAAAAAAGGCGAAATAAATCCCCATAAAAATTTCGTCGAAAATAGGGCGAAAAACACATGAAAAAGCTGCTCTTGTGGCTGCTGCGCGGCTACAAAAAGCGCATCTCCCCCCACCTTGGCAACCATTGCCGCTTTTCCCCCACCTGCTCGCAGTACGCCATCGAGGCCATCGGCCTGCACGGCGCGGGCAAGGGTATCCTTCTTTCTGCCTGGCGCGTGCTGCGCTGCAACCCCTTCGGCAAAGCCGGGTACGACCCCGTTCCCGCCAAAGGCAAATGGCAAAACCCCGCCCGAAGACTCCGCAAAGAATAGGGTCATTTACCTCACACAGAACTTTGCGCTTAGCATGGTCTCTCCTCCCGGCACGCAGCCTGCGCGCGGCCGGGCCAAGATACGGGCACCACGCCTTCCGGGTGCCCCGCGCCCCCCAGATTTTTGTCATTCTGAGCGAAGCGAAGAATCTTTTAGCCGGAAAATGTACGGTTATATGAAGGGAAAGATTCTTCGCTGTCCTCAAGCCGGCAAGATAGCGGGGTTCATCACCGCTTACCCGGGCGCACAACACCACATTAAATACAAGCCGGCCCCAAGCGCAGGCGGCGGAATGGATGAAATTATGCAGTTGTTCTCTATCTTGGCGGTACCCCTCGGTTATGTCATGCGCTGGATTTACCTTCTGGTGCAAAACTACGGCTGGGCCATCATCATCTTCACCCTGCTTTCGCGCGTGCTCATGTTCCCCCTCACCATGAAGCAGCAAAAAAGCACGGCCCGCATGGCCGCGTACCAGCCCATGATTAAGGAAATCCAGAAAAAATGGGCGAACGACAAGAACAAGCAAAATGCGGAAATGCAAAAGTTCTACGAGGAAAACAACATCAGCATGAGCGCCGGCTGCGCCCCCATGCTGGTGAACATGCTGGTGCTCTTCGGCATCATCGCCGTCATCCAGGCCCCCCTCACCTATGTATTGCAAATCCCCGAAAGCCAGGTGAACGCAGGCATCGCCCTGGTGCAGCACTACGACCCCTCCAGCGAAATCGGCGCAAACAGCGCGGGCTACACCCGGCAGTCCCAGCTCATGGCCGCCGTGCGGGAGAATCCCACAAACTTCACAACCGGCGCCGAGGTTCCCACGGTAAACGGCGCGCCCTACGTCCTGGCCCAGGGCGAAAGCTACAAAGACGGCAAGGTGTATAAAGAAGACGGCAGCATCGCGCACGAAAACGCCCCGCCCCAGCTTGTGAAATTAACAAGCGCCGAGGTGGACAGCATCACCCAGTTCAAGTTCAGCTTCATCGGGCTGAACCTTGCCGCCGCGCCCAGCTTCGGCAACTGGGTCACGCTTATCATGCCCATTTTGTCCGTGCTCACCATGCTGGCCTCCCAGGTCATCATCATGAAAACTTCCCCCACGCCGCAGGGCAAGGGCCAGATGATCGTCATGACCGTCCTGTTCGGCGTGATGTTCGGCTTCTTCGCCTTCAGCGTACCGGCGGGCTTCTCGCTGTACTACACCGCTTCCAACGTGGTCATGACCCTTCAGCAATTACTGGTGAAGCGCATTTACGACCCCGAAAAAATACGCGCCGAGGTGGAGGCCGAAATAGCCGAGCGCCGCGCCGCCAAGAAGGCCAAGAAAAAGGTGGCCGTCATCACCGAAGACGGCCAGAGCATCGACCAGGACCTCAGCGAATCCGAAATCGCGCGCCTGCGCCTGGCCAAAGCGCGCGAGCTGGACGCCCAGCGTTATAGCGGCGATGCCGACGACGACAAGGCCAAGGCCGCCTCAAAGCTTGCCGCCCAGCGCGACGCCGAAAAGTACGGCGAAGCCCCCACGCCGGGCGATGCGGACGAAATCCCCGAGATGGAAGAAGCCGAAAGCGCGCCTGAAACCGAAACCTATGTGCCGGCAGGCGAAGCGGCCGGCGAAGCGGCGGACAAGCCGGCGGCGCAAGAGAGCGCCCCGGTGCCCGCAGCCCCCAAAAAGGCGGGCCGGCGCAAACGCGCCACCCAAAAGAAGGTGGCCGAAGACAATGCGGACAACTCCTTCGCCCAGAAGGAGCTAGAGGCCGAGAAGATCCCACAAGAGGAGGAATAGAACGATGCGTGAAGTCATCGCCACCGGCAGAACGGTGGAAGAGGCAACCGAGGCCGGCTGCGCCGAGCTGGGCCTCGGGCGGGACGCCGTGAGCGTCGAGATTTTGGAACTTCCCCAGAAAAAACTGTTCAAAACCCTGCCCGCGAAAGTGAAAGTGACCGACACCGCCAGCGCCGACGAACCCGCCCCCGAGCCTCCGGCCCCCGCCCGCGCGCCCGAAGCTGCCAGGCAGCGCCCCGCCGCCCCCGCGCCCGCCGCCCAAAAGTGGGAAAGCGCGCCCGAAAAGGCCCCGCCCACCCTGCCGGCGGAGCCGGAAGAACTTATCGACCTTGAGAACGCGCCCCGCGTGAAGCAAGCCGCGGACTATCTTGCCGGCATCTTTGCCGCCATGGGCGCCACAGGCGTAAAGCTGGAAGCCTGCCGCCAGGGCGACGCCACGCTCTTCCGCGTGGAGGGCGAGGAGATCGCCCAAAAAATCGAAATACGCGGCGAAGTCATTCAGGCCCTTAGTTACTTGGTGGATAGAGCCGCCAACAGCGGCGTGGACAAGAAGGAAGAAGACTACCTGCGCGTGCGCCTGGACGTTGCCGGCTACCGCAACCGCCGCGAGAGCGAACTTTTAAGCCTGGCCCAGCGCACCGGCAAGGAAGTGGCCCGCACGGGCCGCAGCCGCACGCTGGCCCCCATGAATCCCTACGAGCGCCTGATTATACACACCGCCATCAGCAACATGGAGGGCCTCACCAGCGAATCCATCGGCGCGGACACCGAGCGCCGCGTGGTAGTGAAGTCCACCGCGCCGAACGCCACCGACGGCGGCGACTGGATCCCTCCCCGCCACGGCAGCGGCCACGGCGGCGGGCGCGAATCCCGCGGCCCCCGCCGCGACGATCGCGCCCCCCGCTCGGGCGGCGGCAGAGGCGACCGAGGCGGCTACCGGCACAGCGGCGGCGGCCACGGCGGACGTGACGGAGGCCGGGACGGCAGCCGGGACGCGCGCGGCCCCCGCTCGGGCGGCGACCGCGATCGCTTCCAGCGGTCCTCCACGCCAGAGCGCGAATACGCAAACCGCCCCCGCAACACAGGCGAAGCCCCCGTAGTCCCCGAGCGCCGCGAAGCCATCAAAGACGGCGAAAACCTGCCGCTCTACGGAAAAATCGAACTGTAAGCACATCGCAGGGTAGATTTGCGGCAGAGCTTTGCCTTTAAGCTAACTAACGACTAATGACTGGCGACTGCCCTTTGGGGCGTCCCACCCCCTTAATACAAGCCCCACCTCCCAACCACACAGGCCCCCCAACAAACCAAAAAGGCGGCAATAATCCGGCAGCAGCCAGATTGTTGCCGCCTTTTTACCCAATCCACCCCAAAACACCTAAATATTCCATATTTCCCCACAAGCTGCAATCTTGTGAAAATGTGGAAAACTCGCACGCCTCGCAAAAATCAAGCAACGGTACTCACTGCGGCGCTCCATTCCCCGCCCGCCGCGCCATTAACCCCGCACAAGCCCCCTTTTTGCCAAGCAAGGCCGCCTGTGGTACAATATAAAACTGGAAAATGAACGGGCAAACCAGAAACCCGCCGCCGGGAGGGCATCAAATGTACGAGGAAGGCACCATCGCGGCCATCGCCACGCCCGCCGGCACAGGCGGCATCGCGGTCATCCGCCTGTCCGGCCCGCAGGCTTTTGCCGTGGCCTCGCGCGTTTTCACGCCAAAAAATCCAGGCAAATCCCTCAAAGACGCCCCCGGCTACACCGCCCTTTTCGGCAGCCTTTCCGGCCCGGCGGGCCAGGCTGTGGACGAAGGCATCGCCCTGTGCTTCCGCGCGCCGCACAGCTACACCGGCGAGGACGTGATAGAACTCAGCTGCCACGGCGGCCAGGCCCTCAGCCGGGCCGTGCTGCTGGCCTGCCTCGCCGCCGGCGCGCGCCCGGCCATGCCCGGCGAATTCACCCAGCGCGCCGTCTTGAACGGGCGGCTCAGCCTCACCCAGGCCGAGGCCGTGATGGAGCTGATTGCCGCCAACTCCCCCAAGGGGCTGGGCGCGGCCCACGCCGCCTACACCGGCGCGCTGCACCGCAAGGCGGAGGCTCTGGCCGCGCGCCTTGTGGAATTGGCCGGCCACCTGGCCGCCTGGACGGACTACCCGGAAGAAGGCGTTGAATCGCTGGAAACCGAGCGATTTTTACAGGTGACAGCCGAGGTGCGCGAGGCCCTCGACGCGCTCATCGCCAACTACAGCCGCGGGCACGCGGCCCTGCGCGGGGTGCGCACGGCCATCGTGGGCAGCCCGAATGTGGGAAAATCAACGTTGTTTAATCTATTGTCCGGCTTCGAGCGCGCCATCGTCACCCCGGTTGCCGGCACCACGCGCGACGTCGTGAGCCATCTCATCGAGGTGGGCGGCGTGGCCCTGCATCTTGCCGACACCGCCGGCCTGCACGAAAGCGGCGATGTGGTAGAGCAGGAGGGCATGCGCCGCAGCGTGGCGGAAATGGACGCCGCACAGCTCATTATCGCCGTGTTCGACGGCTCAACCCCGCCAGACGAAGCGCAGCTCAGCTTCGCAAAAAGCTGCCAGGGGCGCGCCGCCCTCGCCGTGGTGAACAAAAGCGACCTCGGCCTGCGCATGACCCCCGCCGCCCTCGCCCCCTACTTCACCGAGGTGGTGGTGGCCTCCGCCATCGACCCCGCCTCGCTCAAAGACCTGGAAAACGCGATATTGCGTATACTAAACCTTGATAAGTTCGACCCAAACGCCGCGCTCCTAACAAGCGAGCGCCAACTTTCCGCCGCCGTTTCCGCCCGCGCCGCCCTGGCCGACGCACAGGCGGCCCTGGCCGGGGGCCTCGCGCTGGACGCCGCGGGCGTCTGCCTCGACGATGCCATCCGCGCGCTCTACGCCCTCAGCGGGCGAGACGCCACAGAGGCCGTAATAGACGAGGTATTCTCAAAATTCTGCGTAGGGAAGTAATAAAGCAACAACCGTGTGGAAATGTTGAAAACGATTCCTAAAAGCGGAAAATGCGGAATTATTCTTCCCAAAACGATGCCCAGCCCGCCAGAATTGAAACCATTGGCTGAAAATAGCGGAAAAATGGCACAAATCTAGCCGAACATTCATTGGGCCCGCCGTCCCCAGCGTCCCAATCCCTTCGAACCAGCGCCGCCCCCGGCGTCCCGCTGCCCTTCGTAGGGGACGCCGCCCTCGGCGTCCCGTGCCCTTCGTAGGGGCGGCCGCCCCCGGCCGCCCGATGTCACCGCCAAACACCCAGTTGCGATTAAAAAGCCGTCAAGCCCTTCGTAGGGCCCGCCGCCCCCGGCGTCCCAATCCCTTCGAACCAGCGCCGCCCCCGGTGTCTCGCTGCCCTTCGTAGGGGCGGCCGTCCCCGGCCGCCCAATCCCTTCGAACCAGCGCCGCCCCCCGGCGTCCCGCTGCCCTTCGTAGGGGACGCCGCCCTCGGCGTCCCGTGCCCTTCGTAGGGGCGGCCGTCCCCGGCCGCCCGATGTCACCGCCAAACACCCAGTTGCGATTAAAAGCCGCCAAGCCCTTCGTAGGGGACGCCGCCCACGGCGTCCCGTGCCCTTGGCATACTGCCGCCTCTTGCGGCTCAGGCTGCGGCGCTTTGCACCTTGCTTCTTATCCCGCCGCGCGAAGCAGCTCGCTTCGCTCGCTGGCGGCGGGT